>Ga0208375_1004659_pt1 | contig 10619 bp, 5 predicted proteins | sample RifOxyD1_FD_184038 | JGI IMG/M metagenome (GOLD analysis project Ga0208375, IMG submission 184038) | Soil microbial communities from Rifle, Colorado - Rifle Oxygen_injection D1 (SPAdes) | ecosystem: Environmental > Terrestrial > Deep subsurface > Rock core/Sediment | place: Rifle, Colorado...
TAAGCGTGTTTTATTGCTTCACCATACAGATCCAAGACCTTCTGTCGTCCGATAAGACATGAAACTAACATAAGAAGAGATGATTGTGGAAGATGAAAATTAGTAAGAAGACCCTTAACTTTGTTAATCCTCTTACCGGGATATAAAAATATATCAGTTTGGTAAACGGTATCAGCTACAAAATTTTCAATTTGTAGAGATTCAAGGACTCTAAGGGAGGTTGTCCCTACCGCAATAATATCTTTATTTGAATTGATTTTTTCCAAATTTTCTTTATCAATAAAATAATTTTCAAAATGCATTTTATGTTCATTAATAACCGGAGTTTTAACCGGCAAAAAAGTACCAAGGCCTACATGCAAAGTAACCAAGGCATGCTCTATATTTTTCAATTTGAGAGCTTTAAAAACTTCGGGAGTAAAATGAAGTCCAGCGGTAGGTGCTGCTACTGAACCTTTATTTTTGGCGTAAATAGTTTGATAATTTTTCACGTCACAAGCATTGCTCTCACCTTTTCTAATATAAGGAGGAATGGGAATCTTTCCAAATTGGTCCAGCACTTCTTCAACTTTATCCACGTTAAAACTAACTTTAAATGTTTGGTCGCTATTGATTTGTTCAATTTTCACTTTAATACTTTCATCCAGAAAATACTCATCTCCTATTTTCTTTTTTTTAGCAGATTTAATCAGAGCATTATAAAAGCCGGTATCTGATTTATATTCAAGGATAAAGATTTCTGCTTTGGCCCCGGTTTTTTTTTGGCCAATTAGTCGACAAGGAAAAACCTTTGATTCATTTAAAACTAACAAATTTTGAGTATTTAAAAATGTGGCCAAATTTTTGAATGTGCTATGAATCACCTGGTTTGACTTTTTTTTGTAAACCATTAACTTGGAATCGTGGCGATGTTCCAATTGTTGGTCTGCTATCAAATGTCTTGGTAATTCATAGAAGTAAGATTCCAGCTTTAAATCTTCATTTATTTGTGTCATGATTAATTATACTGATTAATTTTTTTAACTTTTAACAAATTTAAATTATTATGCCTACACTATTTTTGTTTTTTCTCTTTTCTCTTTTCTTTCTCAATAATACCTTAGCTGCTTTTTCCCATAATCAGCAACTAAGACAAGAACTTGAGCAAATCATAAAACTTCCAGACCAGATTGCTAGTCATCAAAACGCAGAAAAAATTTCAGACAATCCTGATAATAGCGATCAAAAGATTATTAATGAAGAAACTAGTGACGAAATATCTACTCAGACTTCATCCATAGAAAAAAGAAGAATACGAAAAAGTGAATCTAGTCACTCAAATCCTATTTTAGAAAATAACCATGATGATTTTTCCGAGGATCCATTTGAAGTCAACCCCCTAGATAATGCTACTGATAATAACGACGATAAAAGAAGAAAAAGAAAATCAAAATAAATTATTCTTCATAACCGCTGATGGGGTAAACACATCTAAATCCCAAATCAGGTCTGCGATTGGTACTTAAGTTTGTATTTAGAGGTACGGTTTCCAAATACCATTGTCCTGCCCCTGTGCCAGATAAATAACTTCCACCGTTTGCAAAACCACCAAAAGCACCAGTATTTCCAGCGGCATAAAGTGCGGAGGTATTAAAGACAAATTCATCTTCATGAAGTTTGGCGGCGGAAATTCCTGAAGTAGGTCCTATTTGTAGCACATAATTTGTCATTGGATCGCTTGGATATTGAGTAATAAATCGCTCATGCACCGGAAGTCCCACAGGTAATAAAAATCTTGTAGCACTATGCATTTCCAAATCAATCGCCCAATCCGTTAATACTCCGTTACATTCAGTATCAATACCAAGCACATCGTTGCATGGCCCTTTAAAAGTAGGCGTTCCGGCTACGTTTTCGTCATTTAACCAGAAAGTATCATAAGCGCTGGCCCCACCAACTATTAACCTATCTGACACCGCCACTCCGTCCACCATATATGAAGTAGAGCGGCACCCCAGCGAATCACAAAATAAGCGTTCCAAACTCCACTCAGATAAATTACCAACCACATCTTGAACCCCAAATCTTGAGGAACAGCTTTTAGTTAACTCAGAGCCGGTGATGACTGAACGAACATAAACTCCATTTAGATCTTTAAACGATTCTGTCGCTGGTAGGGTATAAAAAACTGGACTAGCAGGAACTCGATCGTCGTTATAATTTTCACTTACTCCGTGTGCACTAGAAGAGTTGCACTTAGAAGAGGCGTTCAAAGAATAACCACTTTCCAAGGTGGTCAAGTCGGTGTCTAAAGCAGAATCTCCCCATCCAGAATACACTATCTGCAATGATCTGCTAGGAGTTATACCAACAAATGAAGTTAACAAAGAAGGAGCTCCCAACACTCCACTGACCGTTTGTCGGCGACAATAGCGGTAGGATTCATCTTGAGATATTTGGGATATAGGAGGAAGTTCTGCATACGAATGTCCACCATTTGGAATATAAGCTATGACACTCGGATTGGTGTGGTTATAGATCGCATCCCAGGTTTGGTTACCATTGGTATTGACATAACATATACCATTGCGGCGATTATAATAAATTTTTCCCGCGCTAGCAGTGACTTCATTATTAGGATTTATAAGCCCTAGGCAAGCCTTGTCGTTATAAGGATCATCATCAAAGCGACAATCAATGGGCCTTGAATAATTACATCCGGCTTCATAGCGATCTACTATAAAGTCATTTTGCACATCAAAGTAGGTCACACTTCCTACATGCACATCGGCCGGTCCCCTATAGCTACATCGATAATTATTTTCTAGATCGCTGGTTTGTCCTATCGCTTTACAAATAGATTTGTTGGCCATCCAACGATGAATAAAAGCGCGGTTAGCTGGTGGTACCAAAACCCTGACGGTTTTCGTCAGTCCCGTTGTATCCGTAGGAATGTTGCCAATGATTGGTCGAAGCTCATAAAAATATACAGTTTTGGGAACTGGTGGGACCCAGGAATTTTGAGAGTTATCGACGAAACTGGTGGCAGAAGCACTGATAAGAGCTTTATTGATCGGGACATCATAATTAAATAATTCATTGGATGTTCTTCGATATACATTATATCCAGAAATGGATCCCGTTCCATAAACCACTAAAGATTCCCAACTCAATTCCACTGATCCAGTAGTATCGTAAAGTTGCCATTGCTGCTCATTAACATCACCCGTACTTCGATAACATCGATCGTTTACCTTATCATAAAAGAAAGTATTTCTTCGTGAGGGGGTTATCATATAATTTACCGGTGAAGTATTGCCCATACAACTACGCACATCACTTCCCAAAGTTTCACATTCCGGTGAAGACTCTACCGAAGAAATATTACAAAGCAGGTAATGATTATCGGTTGGACTACTCGGATTTTGGTAGCGCTCAGAGGTGAATTTCTGCCAGGTATAGTTGGGTGCCGTCCCACTACTATAATAACATTTATTATTAGTTTTATCGTAATAAATGGCATACAACCCATCAGCCACCATCGCCAAAGTGGTCGGATCACCAAGGCCTTGACATGGCTCTCCACCGTTGCAAGCAGTCCGGCTATAATCACAGACCGTACTGGTATCTCTAATTTCTCCTTGATTATTAACCATGGGACCTAGTGCTTTGATATTTTTCCAACCCTTGTGAGCAGCACTCAACGGGTTGATCGTAACATTAAATGATATATGGCCAGTTACTTGAGGTACTACTCCATTATCAGATAAGTCAAAACTAATCACCGTAAGTCCATAGTTACTCTTATTAGGAACGATTTTAATAATAAAATCCTGGGAGGCACTATTGGTTACATCATCTCCCAGATTGATAACTGCATCCAAACCAGTTCCCCGAAGATTGGCCTCACTACCAAAATAAAAAAGAATATTTTCGGGTTTGACCAAATTAAGGTCGCTGGATTTTATATTAGATATAAGGATATTTTGACTATCTGATTCAGAAGTTCCCCCGCCCTCATCAACTCTGAGGTTGTTCATTCTTATTTCATCGCCTTCATTAATGGTTTGATTTGAAATATAAGATGCAGGTACTATTTCCCAACCTTGAGATGCTGTACTTTTATAACAAAGTCCTTTTAAAAAATCGAAGTAATAGATGCCGGCCTTGGAAGGCGTGATTTTCCCAACCGGTGACTGTATGCCTAAACAATTTGCCTGTCCACATTCATTAGCGTCTTCAAAAAGAGTGTATTCACAAATCACTGGTTCATCATTAACTTCGGTGATATTAATTGATACGGAATACTCTGGTGAATATTTGTTGCCGTCATAGGCCTTGTATTTAAATAATTTTACCAATCCCACAAAATTACCATCGATGGGGGTATATTTAAAATAAGGACTACCACCAGTAAAAGACAATTCGTTCAAGGTTCCCGAAATACTGGGTTCAAGGGTATAGGAGTAAGTTAAACTTCCCCCCTCTCCACCGTCAATTTCAGCATCTCTCATCACTGGTAATGTCACAATATATTGAGTGGCCGTATATGTAGAGCTTTCCGAAGCCGAAAAAGTTAAAGAAATGGTACTAGAGTAATAGACCCAATTAAGAGGTAAATTATTGACATCAATGGAAGGAGCATCGTTTTGGGCCACTATCGATATTATTCCGTTTACACTGGCCGAACAAAGTCCGTTGGTATCGCACGCTCTAAAGACAATATTATCAATGGTACTTCTACCATATTTGCTTTGAACATTGGTATCATTAACATTTCCATCTAGAATTTTATAAGTGATGGTATCGTTGTTAAAACTTACGGTGCCAAAAGACGGATTTGTTAATAGTTGAAAAATTAAGTCTGCCGAATCAGGATCCTCTATACTGGTCATAGTATACGTAAAACTTGTCGATGAGGAATTGGTAGCATCCTCATAGCCCCATATGGTTTCAGATGAGCTCAAGGCCCTGGGAGGATCATTTACTGGGGTAATGGTTATATTGACTGGCAAAGGATCCGAGCAAAGCCATTCATCACAAGCGGTATATGAAAAAGTATCTCCCACATCAACATCACTATCATTTGGAGTATAGGTACAACTTAAATCCGTTAGTAAGGAGCCACTTTGACCTAGACAATTAGTAATATACCCTTTGGCAGGATTGGAATATATTTGATAATAAATACTAGTGAAGTCAGAGTCCACGTCAGATGCTTGAGGAAGAGAAAAATTTAAACTAGTAACTGGATTAGTCCCGTATGCTTCTATTAAAGGCGTGGGTACTGTATAAGAAGGAAAATAAGAGATATCAAAATTAGGAGCATCATTAACCGGATTAACCGTAACACTTACACTTTGGGCCCCGGAAGTCTTGCCTTTTGAATCCGTAATAGTATAGCTCAATCCGGCCACTCCGTTTTGATTTAATTCAGGCCTAAGGAGTATGAAACAATTATATCCCGCACATTTGCAAGTGACGCCGGTAATTAACGAAAGCGCAATAATATTAAACGGATCATTCTCAGTTACCAAACAAGTAGACGCAGAGTCTCCGTCAGCGTCAGTATAGGTTAAAAACTGGGTTGCTTGAGGACTATCTTCATTGATGATAATTTCTCTCAAAGTTCCAACTGGTGCTTTATTATTATCTGTCGCTGGATCACTTCCATCGCCGGATGCCTTTTCACAGACCCTACTGAGTGGATCAAAACTAAATCCAGCCTCACATTGGGCGGTCTTATTACCTTCTTCTGGTGCACAAGCAAACATTGTAAGCACCACAAACACAGTTAATAGATATATATTATTTTTACTTCTCAAAAAATTAACCTCACTCCCTATTTAGCTTATCGATTTTCCTATATCGATCTTTAGTTTAATTGCCTGGTTTTTAAGTAAATATTAACCGAGTATTTTAGTTTCTTAAGGTGGTGAAATTGGTTTTTTTTTAAACGTGTTATTTCAATTGCTTAGTAGAAATACTGTCTTCATTTTATGTAAACAGTAATTATTTTTGTAACTAATATGGCAATTTAATCTTTCAAAGGACCTTGTCTTTTACAAGTTACACTCGGTAGCAACTTTTTTATAAATATCGTCCAAATATTTTGAGCGCTCATACATTTGCTCTTCATCACTGCGAAGATTCATCAAATTATTGCGATATAGATCAAGCAAAGCAAAAAACTGTTTTTTATCTTGATGTAAATAGGCTTCACAAAAAAGAGATATTTTCATCTCTAAAAATTCTTCCCCTCTATCTGGTTTGAACTTATCTTTTAATAAATATTCATCCAAAATGATATCCGTTTTTTCCAGATATTTTGTCAGACGAATAAATGGAATGGTAAAAAACTCTGGAAGCTTTTTTACATATTCATTCATCGTTTTAAAAGCATCCTGTCTTCCATTTTTAAGTACCATCAAAATCCCGTTCATCGTACGACTATCTAATCTAAATTCTTGAACCAGTTGATAACTTTGTTGGATTATTTCTTCTGTATTTTGTGTCGAAAAATCAATCCCGGCATTTTCCAAAGTAGTAACTGCATCTAAAACAGGAGACAAATAATAGATCGCTCCCCCGAATGAAGAATGTTCATTGAACAAGTTCGCTCCATTACTTTGCGCCAGGTATTTTCCAACTTTTCTGGAATAAATCGATCTTTGGATAGATCTTTTAAAGGCCAAGCCTTGGTATCCTAGTTTATTCATCATAAGTAGTGCAAAAGTTTCCGCAAAAGATTCGCCTTCGTGAATAACCGAACTGTCAGTTGAATACTTAAATGCATCCAACATATTTACTTTGTCAAAACAATGTCCCAATTCATGGAATATTGAAATTTTCATATTCTCATCAAAATTCAAAGTGGCTTTTAGATTGTGATAATCCTGATTGATATACATTTCAGGAAGGGGCATTCCGACAATCTTTTCGTTGAAAAGCCGCTGATTTCCGTTAGGTGAAGCAGGAAAGACTCCACAAGATAAAAAACCATCAAGGTCATCATTACCTATTGGTTGGGCCAAGGCGGAAGCATTTAAGTAAGTGATATATGTTTCATATGTACTTACTTCTTTATCGCTTAAGGAAATTCCATAAGTTTCATAAACATAGTCTTTTATAATTTGAAATCTGCTATTTTGTTGGTCTTCTAGGTACGCCTTGCCAACTGCTAATCGCCACCCTAGTTCGTCTCTATCAAAGATAATAATGGGATAATCATAATTGCTGGCATATTTTGCTTGAAAATCACCAAGCATTTTACCCATTTGAGTTTGAATTTCATCCGTAGCAGCTTGGATGGTAGCATTCAATAAAATCAATAAAAAGAGATAGACACCCTTGATTTGTTTCATAGAATCTTTATCTATTAGTTTTATTCACGGGTAAAGTTCAAGAACCATTTTTGTAATTATTATAGGTGAAAAGTCTTAAAATTCCGCATTACCAGGTGTTCTTGGAAAAGCAATAACATCCCTAATATTTTGCATACCGGTTATGTACATAATTGCCCGCTCAAATCCAAGTCCAAAGCCGGAGTGTGGTACCGTCCCATACTTTCTAAGATCAAGATACCACCAATAATCTTCAACCTTTTGACCTAGTTCATTTATTCTACTTAGAAGTTTATTATAATCATCTTCTCTTTGTGATCCACCAATGATTTCTCCGACCCCTGGAACCAATACATCCATGGCCCTAACGGTTTTACCATCGGGATTTTGTTTCATATAAAAAGCTTTTATGGCCTTAGGATAATCTGTGACAATGACCGGCCCATCAAATGTTTTCTCCGATAAAAATCTTTCGTGTTCAGTTTGCAGATCACTTCCCCATTCAACCGGAAAATCAAATGGATGCCCATCCGCCTTAGCTTTTTGTAAAATGTTGGTAGCTTCCGTATAAGTAATTTTATTGACTGGTGAATTTACCACTTTAGTAAGCGATGAAATAAGATCTTCCTTATACCTTGATTGTAAAAAAGTTAAATCTTCAAGATTATTTTTCAAAGCATGACTAATTAAATGCTTGATATAATCAATCGCTAAATTGGCCACATCGTCCAAATCAAAGAATGCTACCTCTGGTTCAATCATCCAAAATTCAGAGGCGTGCCTTGGGGTATTAGAGTTTTCCGCTCGAAAGGTTGGCCCAAAAGTATATACTCGCCCCATACCGCAAGCATAAGTTTCCGCATTAAGTTGCCCTGATACGGTTAAGCCGGTATCTCGTCCATAATAATCTTTTTTGTAATCAATTTTACCAGATTCGTCTTTGGGTAAATGATCCAGATTTAACGTGGTAACCTTAAACATCTCCCCAGCACCTTCACAGTCACTTCCAGTGATTATGGGAGTGTGTAGATAAATAAAATCTCTATCGTGAAAGAAGCTATGGGTGGCAAAGGCCAGAGAGCTTCTGATTCTCATGACTGCCGACATAGTATTGGTTCTGCTTCGAAGATGGGCCTTTTCTCTTAAAAATTCTAAAGAAGTGGCCTTTTTTTGTAGCGGAAAGGTTTCATCGGCCAGACCTAAAAGTTTTAAACTTAAGGCCTGCATTTCTAAATTCTGTCCCACACCTTGGGATGCGACGATTTTTCCAGTAATGGATAAAGATGATCCGGTTAAAGCATTAGTGGCTTCTTCATATCCGGGAATTTGCGCGTCGGCAACCACTTGAAGTCCTGCTTGGTTAGAACCATCGTTGAGCACGATAAAAGAAAAGCTTTTTTTCTTACGAGTGGATTTTACCCAACCACTGATGGTTACTTCTGCACCAATCATTTGATCTTTTATAATGTTTTTTATCAATACCAATTTGCTCATTTTATTCTCCTAAAATTTCTTTTCTAATTTTTACCGCTTCTTCTGTAGCAAGTCTGGCTCCCAGTTTCGTCACCAGATGAGAAGATGCCCGACAGGCCAATTTAGAGGAAGTCACCATATCCTTACCACGAGATAATCCAAACAAAAATGCTCCGGCAAACAAATCCCCAGCACCATTGGTATCCAAGGCCTTTACTTTACGGCTTGGTATAATGTTTTTTTCTTTTCCATCAAAAACCAAGACGCCTTTAGGGCCCAAGGTTATGGCAAATTGTTTAGCATATTTTTTTAAAACAATTGATGAATCATGCACAGTGGTTGCTCCAGAAAAGCTGAGGGCCTCTTCCTCATTACAAAAAATCAGGTCAACTCCTGAGCCGATAATATCTTTGAATTCTTTTAAAAAATATTTAACAATTCCCGGATCAGATAACGTGATCGCAGTTTTTATATGGTTTTGCTCCGCTATTTCTTTCGCTGCTTTGGCGGCTTTTCTGCCACTTTCGCTGGTCACCAAATAGCCTTCGATGTAGAGATATTGTGAATTCTTTAAGTGATCCAATCTTAAATCTTCATGGGAAAAAGTTTCGGTTATTCCCAAATAAGTGTTCATCGTTCGATCAGCATCAGGAGTAACAAAAACCAAACATTTACCAGTCTTACCCGTAGGCCTTCCATCTTCTAAGTTGGTAATGAGTCCATTTTTCTTGATATCACTTAAGTAAATATCCCCATATTCATCATTGGCCACTTTGCAAGAATAAAAGCCTGCTCCACCCATTTGGGAAATCGCTATCATCGTGTTAGCAGCACTACCGCCACAACTTTTATTCGATTTTAAATTTTTAGTAATTTGAAGTAATTCGTTATGACGATGTTCATCCACCAGAGTCATCAATCCTTTTTCAATTTTATGTTTTATTAAAAATTCACAATCTACTTCATAAATCATATCGAGCAGGGCATTTCCAACTCCATAAACATCATAACTGCGCATACAACTTCCCTTTTAAAGGCAAATAAATTTCAAGGCTTAGATAATAATCAGGACTGCATAAAATGTCATTTTCTAAGTTAAAATAAAATTTCACATTTTGGAATATGCGCATCTATATTATTTTTTGCAAATTCTTGTTACTTAGATTTTGTAAGAATATAATTCTTCTCATGCAAAATTCCATAGAGCGAGCAAACGATTTTTTAAAAATTGCTGATGAATTCAAACTCGGAGAACTCACTACTGAAAGTAGACACCCTCTCACTATGAATTTATCAACATTATCTCAAACTGATTTGACCAAAGCTATCAACGTCCTTAAAAATATCGATCTATTCGTCTTTGAGGTCCTTGAGAAAAAAGTTGATACCATTTTAGAATTAAAAGAACTTTTTTTACAAACCATTGATAGTGGCAACCGCATTTTTTTTAGCGGTTGTGGTTCCACCGGAAGATTATCTTTAACTTTGGAATTTCTTTGGAGACAGTCTCGTCACTTACATAAAGAAAGTGTAATTGGACTTATGGCCGGAGGAGATAGTGCTCTTATCAAGGCCATTGAAGATTTTGAAGATCATCCCGAATATGCTCATCGCCATTTAATAGATCTTGGTTTTAAGGACGGAGATTTACTAGTTGGTTCAAGTGAAGGAGGAGAAACTCCTTTTGTTATTGGGTCGGTGGAATATGCACTAAAACACTCCAAGATCAAACCTTGGTTTGTTTACTGCAATCCTGATAGTGAACTCTTAAAAACCACCACCCGCTCAAAAGATATTATAAGTAACTCAAGCGTAATGAAATTT
>Ga0208375_1004661_pt1 | contig 10617 bp, 9 predicted proteins | sample RifOxyD1_FD_184038 | JGI IMG/M metagenome (GOLD analysis project Ga0208375, IMG submission 184038) | Soil microbial communities from Rifle, Colorado - Rifle Oxygen_injection D1 (SPAdes) | ecosystem: Environmental > Terrestrial > Deep subsurface > Rock core/Sediment | place: Rifle, Colorado...
TTTCTCGAGCCATATTACTTTCTGCCGTTCCTTCAGAGCTTCGCGCCATGGACTCCTGAACGGCTCAACACGAATGCCATGGAAAGCGCGCTCTCGGCGTATCACCAGCTCACGGTTTCGGGATTGATCTCCGCGGACTGCGGCCAGGACTGCAATACGAGCCGGTTTTATCGTGGAGAGTTCGCCTATGCCATCAGCGGCGACTGGGCGGTAGCGGACGCGAAGCTGAAGCTGGGAGACCGCCTCGGAATCGCGGATCTCCCAAAACTCGGCGAACGACCTCTCCTGTCGGGGCGCGGGCTTCAGTGCCTCGTGTTTTCGAACCCTAAAACGTTTTCAAAGCACCAGGCTCTCTTTCTTGAGTTCGGCAGATTTCTCCAAAGTGAGGCGATACAGTCCCGATGGGCGAACGAGGCGCTTAGGAAACCACTGCACAGGGCCGTCAGCGCGAACAGGGATGATGGGAGGGCGACACTGATTCCGAGTTCGAAGCCGACTTTTTATGCCTGGCTCGCTATGAAACAGGGGCTGGGCGCCCTGCGGGGCAAAACCCCTGATTTCAAGGCAATCGCGCGGCAGATCCAGGAAGTATTCGAGCAAAACGTGGGGAAAAGGTGATTCGCAGCTTCAGGGTGCTCCTCATTGTCATTCTTGTCGGCGTGGCCACGGTTCCGGTCCTCGCCTTGACTTATCCTTTCACCAGAGCGGTTTCAAAAATCGTCGAAACCGGGGCCCTTCGCGAAGTCTCATTGACCGCCGAAAGTCTGTCGCGAGACATGCGTTCTTATGTCACCATTCTGGTGACTCAGACCTTCGCGTTAAGCCGGGACAGTGACGTTCAGCGCGCGACCAGCAGTATTCTTTTTGCAGACAAGGCGAATTTTCTGCTGAGCCGGTTCCTCGAGGACAATTCGCTTGTTTCGGCTCTGTTTCTTTTGAATGAACAGCTCAAACTCAATACCGCGGTTCCGGCCGGCGCTGGCACGCGAATGGCCGGACTTCGGGAGCTCCTGCAGGAGTTCCAGGAAATTCCTGATCAGCCCGCATTCTACCGGTTTCTCCGGAGCGAAGGAGGGGCTTCGTTTTTGCTCGCGGTACCGGTGAAAGGACCGTTGAAGCGGCCGACGGGAATGATCATCGCTGAAATTCGCGTGGAAGACCTCAAAATGGCCGTTCAGGCGCGGGTTCAGGAGCCGACGACGGCGCAGTTGTTCGTCGACGACACCCAGGGAGCCGGGCTGTCGCCGAAGTTTTTAAACGAACACTTTGTTTCGCGAAGCCCCCTTGTCATCGAGAGTTCAACACCGGGTCGCGTTTTCGCGATGAAAGTCCTGGTGGCGGAACCGAAGTCCGTCCGGCTCGCGATCGTGCATTCCACGATTCGAAAGATGCTGTTCGGCTCGCTTCTGCTCGTTCTCATCGTCGGTCTTGGCGGCTACTCCCTTGCCAATCGGCTGAACCGGCCGTTTCGACGCCTGAACGAGCATATCCAGAAATATGAGTCCGGTAATTACAAGGCGCCGCCGCCGCCCTTCGACATGGACGAGTTTCGGTTGATCGCGAACACATTGCAGACGATGGGGACGAAGATCAGCGCGCATATCGAAGCGGCCGGCGAGACTGAGCGCGCGAGAGGCGAGGTCGAACGGACAAGGCTCGAAACCGAACTCAACTCGCTTCATCAGCAGATGCAGCCGCATTTTCTTTTCAACACGTTAAACAACATCAGTACCGTTGTTCGAATGGACCCCGAGCGAGCTGTCGGGTTGCTGAACCGGCTCTCGGATCTTTATCGACTGACTCTCGAAATGTCCAAAACCAACACGGTGCCGCTCTCCAAGGAGCTTCGGGTCCTTTCACATTATCTCGATCTGCAGCAAATGCGCTTTGGCGGGCGCTTGAGCTTTTCGATTCCGCCGGAAGACGGGTTCGAGTCAGTGCAGATTCCCGGGCTCCTGATCCAAACCCTCGTGGAAAACGCCGTGAAACACGGCATCGCGAAGGCGCGCGAGGGCGGCGCGATCAGCGTGACAATCGAGAAAACAGAAGGTCTTTATCGCTGCGAAATATCGAATACCGGAGCCCCGTATTCGCCCGCCCCGAAGAAGGGTTTGGAATCGAATGGAACGGGCCTGGAAAATACGATCAAACGCCTCGATTTGCTCTACGGGGAGCGGCATCGGTTCCGGATTCGAAATGACGGGGGCGGAAGGACCGTGGTCGACTTCTTTTTCACGGGGGAACCGGTATGACACGCGTTCTTTTGGTCGATGATGAACCGTTGGCGCGGGCAAGGATCAGGAAGTATCTTGAAGACTCCGGACTTTACGAAATCCGGGAAGCCTCTGACGGCTTCGCGGCGCTCGAGCTGATCGCCGATTTCAAGCCCGAAATCGTGTTCTTGGATATCGAGATGCCGGAGTTGAACGGGTTTGATGTTCTTCGGAACATTCCGAATCACGAGGACATGAAAATTATTTTTCAGACCGCCTATGATCAGTTCGCCATTCAGGCATTCGAGGTAAACGCGTGCGACTATCTGCTGAAGCCGTTTCGTGATGACCGGCTTCAAAAAAGCCTTGAGCGATCGCAGCGGCTCTCCCGGCCGACGGAGTTGAAAAAGCTCGAAGACCATCTTGTCCGGGAGAAACGTTATCTGGATAAGTTCGTCGTTGATGTCGGGACAAAGACCAGGATCATTCCCGCCGAGAACGTCTTCTATTTGTCAAGCGAGTCGCACGTCACCAAGCTTGTGCTTGAGCAGGTGGATTATGCCTACGGGCAGTCTTTGACTTACCTCGAAAAGCAGCTGGATCCGGCTGTTTTTCTCCGAATCCATCGCAACTGTATTGTTCGCTTGGATCGGATTGCCTCGTTCACGAACGGTCAAAATGTGCAAGTTTCGATGAAAAACGGGGCTGTTTTGAAAGCCTCGCGCGAAGGTGGCCGAACCCTGAGGGAAGCGTTTTCGAAGTGAAGAGCGGTGATTGGCTGGGAGCGGCGCGAAAAAACGAGGAATTACGCGAACCGGCTAGAGGACTCGGACTATCTGGGTTAAAATCCAGCTATGAAGACGGATTTGCGAGTCCTACTACTTTTCTTTGGCGGCATCCTCGCGTCTATTCCGTCGTCTTACGCAAGTGAGACCGATCAGTACCACGATCGTACCGTAGCGCTTCGCGATTCACGGGACGTTATCAACGACCGCGTGAACAAAAGGATACGAAAGGCGGTGGATGAGTGGCGCGGGGGCGTGGACTTTCTTAAGCTCGCGGCGGCAATCCGTAAGTCAGTGGACGGTGCCGGTATTTGGGGAAGAATGACGTTTTGGAGCAAAACGAGCGGAGACGTCGATCGCGTCAATACGATCAAACACAGCATTTATCGTTCGTTGCCAGCGGTGAAGGGCGCCAGAGTTTTTCTGCTTTCCAGCCCGACCATTCGGGTGAATGAAACACGCTTTGGAACCGATAAATTCTCGCACATGTTCTCGCAGGGTTGGAATTATTTCGTCGTCGCGCGACAACATGGAATGGAAACCGCGCTGCGCGGCGGGATCGAAAGCGAGGAGGGCGCTTTGGGTCTCGCGACGACCGGGGTTTTCAGCAATGCGGACCTGGCTGCGAATTTTGAAGGGTTTCGCTTTTACCGAAGCCTGTTCGAAGATGGGGTGATTCCGGGAAAGCCGGCGCTCGTTAAATGGAACAGCGCCGGAACTCCGGTCGTGCAGCGAGATTTCGACATCAACGACCACGTCAATGCGTATTGGGACGAATCGATCAACACGAGTTTTTATCCGCAGTCGACCGAGGCGCTTATTCTTGAAAACATTCTGAAACTCTGCCCCGAGTATTACGCCCGTCCCGAATTGTTCGCGATCGACCCCGATCTTGATGAAGAGCTTTCGGCGCGGTACGCGGGTCTCGGCTTCAGGCAGTATAAAACCAAGCGGCTGCAGAATCTTTGCATGTGAGCTGGGAAGTTTCGCGCCAGGTTCTTTCGATCATTTCTAAAACGGCCATTTCAGCTTGAAGATGAGTGGCCAGTTTTTTCCGGTGACATACAAGACGCGCTGTTCCGGGTCATAGGCTATCCCGTTCGCGACCGACTCCGGATCCTTTGAGATACGCGCGAAGTCCCGGGGAGAAAAGTAAGATCTCAAAGCCGAAAGATCGAGCACGCCGTCCACGCACCCCTTTTCTCCCATTTGGATGCGAAAAATCAGGTCCGTCGGAAACACGTTTGCCAGGATCTTCCCGTTTACCTCTTCAAGTTCATTCAGCCCGCGCACCGGATCTCCTCTCAGTCGAACTTCCAGCGAGCCCTTTTCCTTGAGGTCAACCGTGTCCAGAAAATACAGCTTCGCGGTCCCGTCACTGGCGATCCAGGCAGCTTGGCCGTGAGTCAGGCCCCAGCCCTCTCTTGGGTACGAACGGATCGTCACCAATTCCGGAGTTGGCTCGTCAGGCCAAAGGATGGCCTTACCCTCCTTCCAGGTCAGTTGGAGGAAGATACCATTCCAGAAGTCCAGGCCTTCGCCGAACCATTGAGAAGGGAGTCTTGCGAGTTCAGTGACCCGACCATTGGAGAGATCGATTCGATTTAAGGCCGATGCGCCGTACCCACCGGTGCTTTCAAACAGCAGGCCGTTACGATAAACGAGACCCTCCGTAAATCCGGGTGTGCTGCGCCGTATCGTCCTGATGACCTGAACCTTCAACGATTCGGGCTCGGGGCAGGCGCCCTGAAAGATCGCGGAGAACCGCGCGGGAGAGCCCGGCTGCATGAGACCGAGAAGCAGCACGGCCGGGAACATCCTGTGCCAGATCAGCATCTGATCAGGGGGTTCAAACAGCGGGCCACCAGGAAATCGGCTTTACCGCGTCAGCGGTCGTGTTACCGTTATGGGGTGAGCACGAACCAGCAGTCCGAAAACGGTCGAATTGTCGATAGCCTGTGGATGTTCACGGCGGCCGTTTTGGCGGCCGGCCCGTTCGCGCTGCCGTTGCTCTGGAGAAATCCGCGCTTTTCACGAAAAACCAAGATCTGGGTAAGTCTCGCTGTCCTCGTGCTCACGGCCGCGCTGGTCCTTGTTTCGGGAGGGTTACTCTCGGGAATGGTCGATACTTTCCAGGAAGCCCGGCGGATCCAGGAGTATCAGGGCTACGCTCAGTAGAGACTCGTTAAAAAATATTCATCCAGGTTCATTTCCGCGCGCCTTTCTCGGCGCCTCTCCGTATCAGTTTATGTGGCCGCGATATTCGCCGGCCAAGAAAGGAGTTCGTGATGAAATTTGGATTCCCAAAGGCAAGAAGGTTTTTCGGCCGATTTCGACTGCGGTGCAACCTTTGCGGCAGGGCTTTTAAAGCGAATTCGCGCGTCTTCCGATTCTGTAAACTCTGCAAAACGGAAGATGAAATCCTTCAATTCGCTGCATGGCTGCAAACCTGAGAATCCGAAATAATGCGTGTAATCATCAACCGAAACAGGGGGGGGTCTAACGTGAACGAAATTTTCTATGTCCTGAATGAAATTCTTTTTGAAGTTCTTGTCCGCATCCAAAGCGGAAGATAGTAAGATGCTTATATGCATCTTGCTCCGTTGATTCGAGATCTCGCGGTCATTACCGCGATCGCCGGAATTGTCGCCCTCGTCTTTCAACGTATTCGGCAACCGGTAGTCCTTGGGTATCTCGTCGCGGGAATGATTGTTGGTCCGCACACGCTGCCCTTTCCTCTCGTCACGGATATGCCCAATGTGAAGACCCTCGCGGAACTGGGCGTCATCTTCCTGATGTTCACGCTGGGACTGGAATTCAGTTTCCGAAAATTGGCGCGAATCAGCACTTCCGCGGGAGTTGCCGCCAGCGTCGAAGTGCCCTTCATGTTCTTTCTCGGTTATGGGGCCGGTCACTTTCTTGGGTGGTCGAGGATGGACAGTATTTTCCTGGGTTCCATGATTTCCATTTCCTCGACCACCATCATCGTCAAGGCGCTTGATGAGCTCGGATTGAAGGCGAGGCGGTTTTCCGAACTCATTTTCGGAATACTCATCGTGGAAGATCTGCTGGCCGTGATGATTCTCGTCGCGGTTACGGCGGTCGTTTCGGGCGGAAGTCTTTCGGCACTTTCGGTCGCGGAATCCGCCGGTAGGCTGGCTTTGGTCGTCGGCACCTGGTTCATCGCGGGTTACTTTGTGGTGCCGCGATTCATCCAGTATGTCGCGCGATTCAAATCGCAGGAAATCCTGGTCCTCGCCGCAACCGGTCTATGCCTCTGTCTCGCAGTCTTCGCGGCGAATTTTCATTACTCGGTCGCCTTGGGCGCGTTCATCATGGGTTCGATTTTGTCCGAAAGCACTGAATCAAGGCGGATCGAGGAGCTCGTTTCCCCCCTGCGGGACCTGTTTGCCGCGATATTTTTCGTTTCGGTCGGGATGCTGATGGACCCGGCGGCGCTTTGGAACAACATTGGCGCCGTCCTTCTGATTACCTGTCTCACGATTTTTGGGAAGGTCACTGCCGTTACCTTCGGTGTTTTGATGAGCGGCCAGCGGCTCCAGACGTCAATTCTCGTGGGCTTCGGTCTCGCTCAGATAGGCGAATTTTCCTTCATCATTGCGACCCTCGGGCTCTCACTCGGGGTCATGAGTGACTTCCTCTACCCCGTCATCGTAGCCGTTGCCCTGGTCACGACCTTTGCCGCGCCGTACCTGATCAAGTACTCCTATTATTTCGCACAATACCTCGAAACGCATCTTCCCGTGAGGGTGAAGGATGCCGTCGAGGCGTATGCCATTTGGCGCGAAAAAGAGGCCGCCAAAACCGCCAGGGGCGAGTTCAGTCAGAAGTTCCTGAAATGGGCCTTGAACGGGTTCATCGTGACGGCGATCAATGTCATCATCGCGGCCTACGGCATGCCTCTCCTGGAGGGCGTCATTGCCACTCCGCAATGGCGATATGCTCTGGGCTGGGCTTTGGGGCTGTTCCTTTCGTCCCCGTTCATTTGGGAGATGTTCGCGCTATTCCGTCCCGAGAAGTCCAAGCGGCAACGAACGCTTGCCGGGCAGAGCCCGGCTTCGATCATGATGCAGGTCGGTACCGTCACCTGGATCGGGTTGCTGAGTCTTGAATTTTTTCCCGGACGTTACGTCGGTCTCGTGACGTTCATGCTTGCCGCTCTATTTTTCGTGCGTCTGTATCGTGAAATGGAAGCCTCCTATCGTTGGTTCGAAGAGGGTTTTCTCGCGACCTTCAAAGAGCAGAAGAAAACACGGCGCCCGGCCGACATTTATCGCGAGCTCGCCCCCTGGGAGGGACACTTACTCCGCGTCAAGATACATCCGGATTCGGAGGTCTCGGGAAAGCGATTGCGCGATTCCGAGCTTCGAAAAAAGTACGGCGTCAACGTTGTCGCCATTCAGCGCGGTTCGCGGACTATCGTGGCGCCCAACCCCGATCAGCAGCTTTTTCCGAAAGACGAATTGCTTGTCCTCGGGACTGACGAACAAGTCGATAAAATCAGGCCGCTCGTTGAATCCCCCTTTCGTGCAACCGGTGACTCGGCGATCGAGCGGTACGAACTCAGGAGAATCTACGTTGGAGCTTCCTCGTTTCTTCTCGGGCGAAGCATTCGGCAGTCGCGTATTCGCGAAGATTATTCCGCGATGGTCGTCGGCATCGAGCGCCAGGGCAACAGAATCCTGAACCCGGAGAGCGACGTCGTCATAAAAGGCGACGACACGCTTCTGCTTGTCGGTGAATCCAGTCGTCTGGACGAACTCGCGAAACAGCCGCCGGCTTAGAAATATTGATCAACCAACGGGATGATCACCTTGTCCAGGAATTTGACCTTGAGTTCTTCCGATACCAGCCTCGAGCCTGGTAGATAAACGTTTTCAAAAACGTTCTCAAATTGCGATGCGACACTCTTGTCCATGATCAAGAGACCGTTCTCGATGTCGTGCAGAAAGCTTCTCATGTTGAGATTCGTTCCGCTGATAAAGAGCAGCTCACCGTCCACGAGAATGGCTTTGCTGTGAAGGATCATGTGCGAGTCCTTCGACACGTACACGGAAAAGTACTTCGAAAATCTGTTCACCGATTGAGTGTTGACGCCCATGGTGATGGGGGGCGAGTTATCCTTGATGAGATCGAGTTCGGTGATGAACTGAATCGAAACGCCGCGATTGACGGCGTCATGAAAGGCTGCCGCGATTTTTTTGGTGGGACGAAAATACGGACTCACCATTTTCAGGGACTTCGTGGCGCTCCTGATGAGATCGGCGACGAGATCTTCGAGTTGTCCTCCATCCGCGAAAGGAACGGAAATGAGGTGGCGCACCCGCGTCCCCTCGCTTTCCAGCCGGTCAAGACGAGGAAGCGCGGAAGGAATATGCGCTGTCGTCGGGCGCATGCGCATGGTTTGGTGGTCCCTGTTCCAGAAGCTCAGGTATTGCGCGGTGACCTCGCGGGCGACATGGTCGCCGCGGATCAGGACTTCGAGATCGGAGAAGAAGCTGAAGGGCGAGAGCAACGTTCCATACTGTTCCATCTCGGGATGCGCGGAGTAATCGGGGGGCGAGTGAAAAAGAAAGGTGTCCTTCACGTTCCGACCGCCGATAACCAGGAAACTTTCCTTCGGGTTTGCCGTTGAGACCCCGGCAAGAATTTTTGCGTGAATGACGCGTTGGAGCCGATTGATGCTCCAGCGGGATTTTCTGGAATCGTCGCGATAGAGCTGGATTTTGATGTTCGGGCTGTGACGCTCCATCTTCCTGATCAGGGCCATGTCTTTCGAAAAGAGCGAGGTCGAGACGCCCGGGACAATCACGCGGACGATTGTTCCCCGCTCGGCGTGCCATTGCAGAATACGGGACAGGATCGTGCCGTAAAAGTCGACCTTGAATTCCATCGTGCTGAGCACGATCGAGTCAAACTTCGGTGCCTTCGAAAAATCGATCGGGCCGTTCATATCCCGTTTCGCGATCATTTCCGCCGAGAGCCGGCTGCCGATCAGAGCATGGACTTTCGTGTTCAGGGATTCGATCGGGTCGTCCAGAAGTTCCGCTGAGTCGGCGTCAAGGTCACAGGTCATCGAGGGATAATGCGCCTGCAAATAGTACTGGTACGGCGTCCAACCGGGAGAGCCGGGTTGGTTTGACGGGTCGTAAAGACAGGCTTCGCGGACGGAGCCGGCGAGCTTTTGTTCGGAAAAGAAACTCTTTGAGACAATTCGGATTCCGGCATTGAATTCCCGTTGTCCTTGCTTTTTGAACAGAAGCGTGCAGCGGTTCGCGCCGGACGGCACATTCAACGAAATCTTCTGCATCGTTGAGTTATGCACAGGAAGATTGAACTTTGCTTCCTTCATGTTTTTCAGATCAAAAAAAATCCGTCGTTGAACGGTGACCGGATGATCGCAACGCAGGTGGACGTCGAGAACGAATGCTTCAGGATGAGTTGATTGCGATGGCGAGTTCGCAGCCAAATGATTTTGGAGGGGGATCACTGCGGCGTATTTTTCCGTTTCGACCGGGAAGTCGATGACCGGCTCGCCTGACAGGAGCGGCAAGGAGGCGAGATCGTCGATTCGAAGTATCTGTCGCGCTTCGGCTGGAAAATTCGCTTGTTCATTCAACTCCATCCGGGTGACCGGAATGGAACGGGACGCGATTCCATCGGCCGCAAAATTTTTTGCTTCCGCACGGACCTCGTTCTCTTTACTGCCCCGGTATTGTCGCAGGAGTTCGGACTGAACCAGTGGCGCGATTGTCTGGATTGCCTCAATCGAGTCGCTGCTCGGACGGCGCTGCGGGCCGGAGCACGAAGCGAACAACAACGACATCGAAAATAGTTTCAGGAGACAACTCCGCCGGTAAATTGTGAGGAAGTTCATGATCTCTTTTCGTTATTTTGGCCCAAACTCTTGAAAAAAAAGCAGACCAGACGCGAATTGGCTGAAGTTCGATTTTACCTGGTATTGCGACGACTTATCGAGGAGTGTGATCTTGCGGAGAGTTTATGGTGCGCCGCATAAATGCCGCTCGCCACGGCATGGCCGTTGCTCGCTCTTTTTTGAGGTGATGACTATGAGGGCTTGGTCGACTCTGCTTGCGCTCTCCCTGGCAATGCTTTGGATCGTCGGATTGGCTGATACGTCAGCTGCAGGGTGGCTGTCGTGGATGAACCTTCTCGCGTCGATCGCCGCTTTCATTGTTTCGGGGCTGGTTCGACCCGGAGCGCGGCGAGAGCTGCGGTCGGCTGCGCCGCTGCTCATGTCTTTCGTTCTTTTTGGGTTATGGGCGCTTGGGTCCGGGACTAACGGATTGCCTTGGCAGAATTGGTGGGATTTTTTTCTGGGATGCTGTTTCCTGATTGCCGCCGCTTACGGGTATACGGGACGGGGCGCTATCCTTCCCTCGCCGGCAACCACGCGGAAGCCGTACGTCAGCAGAAACCGGCGATACAAGGAAAGCGCCTGAGTATCGGGCCGATTTAAATTTTAAATTCCGGGCAATGCAGCTCCACGAAGCGCACCAACCAGGAGGCCGCGGGTGAACGGTTCACGGTTTCGAGGTTTCCGTTACTGAACAGGTCCACGTACTCGGTCATCCCCG
>Ga0208375_1004662_pt1 | contig 10614 bp, 16 predicted proteins | sample RifOxyD1_FD_184038 | JGI IMG/M metagenome (GOLD analysis project Ga0208375, IMG submission 184038) | Soil microbial communities from Rifle, Colorado - Rifle Oxygen_injection D1 (SPAdes) | ecosystem: Environmental > Terrestrial > Deep subsurface > Rock core/Sediment | place: Rifle, Colorado...
CTTTTATGTGAGCGACCGCGTCGGCGAACATCTAATGAATGAAAACTTTAATCTCTTTTTTGTTCTTTCATGCGAAGTGTTCGGTTCAGTGCAAAAAGAACGACGAACATCCGCAACGAAGTGAGGACCGCTACACGTTTTTCTAAATCTCAAAAACGTGCTCTTCCAATATTCCGTCAGTTTTCTTTCCCAAATATTTTATGTTTTTCGGGTCAGAACCAATATGCCTCGAAATTATCGACGTGAAAAAAGCCATTGCATTCGGGTCGTCTTTCTGGCACGTCATATAAACCAAAAATCTTCCTCCACCAAAAGTCTCAATCTTTTCTATACTTGCTCCAAATTTTATCTTAACATAAATCTTCATAATTAACAATGAAACTCTTTCTTTTTATAGATTGCTGTTGTTCGTAATATATTTAAACTTCTTTTTATTGTGTCATGAATGAGGTTTATAAAAAAGAGATTAAAACGAATCGTTTTTTATGCCCTCGTTTTGGTTGTTCTTATCGTTCTTCTTTTTTTAATTCCAGCAAATTTTATGCAGTCAGATATATCCAACCTTTTTACTGCGACAACAGTTGTTTGGGCGATTATCGTCGGATTTTTCATGGCGGCTGCTTTAGCCAATTATTCAACTCTTCAATCTTTAATTTCTTCGGAAACTGCTGGATTAATTTCTTTAAGTTATTTTGTAAAGTTTATTGACCCCCTCTTAAGTAAAAAAGTTAATGAGGAAATAGATAATTATGTAATTCGAGCATTTGATTTTGAATTATCTGATTATATTGATAAAACCAGGGCTGATTTTGACAATATTCTTAAGGCCGCGTATGAAACAAAAAATAAAAACACTGGTCTTTTTTCTGAAATGGTTTCTTCGATAAGAGATTTAATAAAATGTCGACAAGAAATCTCTCTTGCGGGAAGAAAATTAATGAGCTTATCCAGTTGGGTGGTAATTTCTATTTTAACAATGATTAACATTTCCTTGCTTTACTCAATAAGAAGCTTAGAAATAATTTCTTCAGTATTTACTATTGTAATTTCTCTTTCGATGATAATTATTTTGTTTTTGTTAAAAGATATTGATAGTAACACTTTTGCTGAGGAGAAATTAGCATTTGACATTTACCAGGAAATTTTTAGAGAAATAGGTAAACTTCCTTATTATCCAGAAATCTCAATTGATAAAGGAAGAATTCAAATACCTTCAGGCCAAAAAGTTCGTATAGGAAAATACAAAAACTTTCCAGAATCCTTAGAAAAAACAATAGTTCTTAAGCAGTTCTAAACTTTTGTTTGTGATTCCTTAGAAACATAAATGGAATTTTTAATTTTACTTCTGGCTTATTGCTGACAACTGCTTTGGCTATTCTTTTTTCTATGTCTGAAGGATCAGAAATTTCTCTCACTGAATTTATCTCTCCCGAATTTATTTCCTTCAGCGTTATATATCCATCTATTAAAAAGTTTATGTTATAAAACGTTTCTCGGTAAATAACTCCTCTTGATCCTTGATTGTTATAAATTGCATATACAATTTTTCCTTCCAACTGTTTTAAATCTTCCACGCTAAAAAGAAAATCTACTTATTTTTAAAGATTTAGCTAATAATCTACTATGGTAGTAAAAAGAAAGTTTATAAACAGGTTCACTCCTAGAAAATTATGGAAAAAGGATATAATCTAAGTGGTCATCATCTGTGGATTTTAAAAGAGTATGCTGGCAGTAATAATGAGATTAAAAAATTAATTCTTGGGGTCACTTTACGGAAGTATGGTTCAGAATGCACTAATAAAATGAAAGAAATTTTTGAAAGAATAATTTTTTTTGGCAGAGGCTCTGCATTGGTTAAAATTGTTTCTGATTTTGACGACATTTGTAGCCATTGTCCCTTTAATGCTCGGGATTATTGCAAATTGGATGTGGAAAATGGAATGACTAGAGAAAAGAGAATGGACATTGATAAAGAATCTGCAACCCACTTTGGATTGGAATTAAACAAAACATATTCTTTGAATGAACTGATAACTATTTTAAAATTCTAAACATCCAATACAACCTGTGCAATCCAGTTTCCACTTTCTTCTTTGATAAACATTTCGTTATAAGTTATTGCCTTGACTTGATTTGTAACTTTTTTGTCCGAAATCTCTTCACCCGAAACTTCAGCAACAAGCTTGTTTTTTTCAATCTTAATTTTTTTAACTTCAGAAACAAGAAAATTCTCCGAATCAAATAAATAGATAAATTCTTCGAGAAAATTATAAAGAAGACTTTCTGCGTCGTTTCCTGAAACCCGTATTTTTTTCACAATTTCTTTCTTCGCTTTTTTTCTCTTTTCGTTTAGCATTCCCGAAATCAAAGCATAAACTGAATTTTCAAAAACTTCCTCAATCGATTTTCCAAACGCTTGAAATTTTATATCTGCTGTGTGGGGTATAAACTTAAATTTTTTATTCATAATTTATCTAAGAAGAAAGAGTTTAAAGACTTTTTTCAGACGGTATAAGTTCAATATAGAATTCGTCTTGTCCTTCATTTAATGCCGGAACAGTGCGGTATTTTACTTCCCAACCAGCTCGGTTGTAGATTTGTTTAAGTTCCTCAAAAATATCTGGATTTCTTTGGTGTAAATAAAAGTTTGATTCTCCCAAGGAAATTGTTGAACCTTCAACCTTAAGTTGTTTGTCAATTTCAACTTCTAAACCATTCAAAACATCTCTTCTCCATAATTGTTGAGACCCATCAGACTTTTCCTTAACTTGTTGTGGCGTTAATACCATTCATATTTTCAATCTATCCAAGTATATAATATTTATTGTTCTAGACAATAGTTTATTTTGTCCAGCAGAAAAGTTTAACCTGTCGAGGGTTGTATGTATTCGAATTTGCTGCAATTGGTGTGTCTTGTGAGTATATGTCTTTTTCCAAAGGCAAACCTTCAGGTCGAGGACAAATCTTATCCAATGGGCATATTTTCGCAATACAATTAAGATAGTTTGGCGTCCTTCGGTTTATCGTTTCAATTAAATCTTTTGGAAAATCTTCCGAGCTTGAATCAAGCCCATCACCGACGGGAAGTTCAAGAATCTCTTCTCTAAAAGTATCGTTCAAATTTATCTCGTCAAGAATTGAATTCTGGACGTCATAAACTCTTTGAGGAATTTCGGATTTATTCTGCACATTACCTTTTCCTATGAATATTAGAAGCACGCCAGTAATTAGCAAAATTGCTACAAATGCCTCTACAATCCTTATCCACCCCGAATTATTTCTCGGAAAAAAATTCATTTTCACCTCTTTATTATTTTGTTTATTAAGTTTATATTATTTATGTTTAGAGAATTTTCAAAATTCTCTTTAGTCACCAAACTCTTATCCTCATAAAAAACGGAACAATTCGGGCTTGATTATTAAGATATTTTAATGGAATTTCTTCAGAGTAGACATTAGTTTTTAGATTATTTTCGGGGTATGGAAAATTAATTTCATCGGAAACAACAGATATATCAAACTCGCTATCTTTCGGAACTCGGAGATACTCTTTATTGGCTTCTTTATTTTCAACAGAATGATTCATAAAATAAATTATTTTATCCAACCCGAGATATTTTTCTTTTTGTGTTGCTCGAATTTCATAATCCAATTCTGTGAAGTCTACACAATTAGTCGGAGAAAATAATCCGCTAGAAAAATTTTGTTCTGAAATATAAATTTTATAAAATACTCCCGAATTTCCATCCCATTCAATCTTTAATTGATTATTTTCAATATTAAATTCAACGGGATTTCCATCAATAGTTCTAACAAAAAAACTTTTTTCCGAAGGGTCTAAAATGATTTTGTTTAAATTAAATTTTAGACAATCAATTCCCGCTCCAGGATTTTCCTGTTTTTTCACTTCTATTATTACTGTAGTAAGATTCACATCAAAATAATTTATAATTTTATTTTTTACTCCTTCTAGAATAACCTTCTTGTCACGTTCAAGCTTTATTGCCGGCTGAAGTGCTGCATAAATAAAAATAAGAAACAAAATAAATATCAAAAATGAAATAACCATCCCAACATGAGAACCTCTTTTATTCATCTTATTAATATGGACTTTTTGTTTATTAATCTATCCGACGATAAGTTTTATTATTGAGTACATTAAAAATGCTGAGAACATAAGGATAAATGAATGTTTCATTCCAGCTTTTAATTTTCCTTCGCTTAATTGTCCGATAATTAATCCGCTAAAAAATCCCTGTATCATCATTAAATAAAAAAATGCCGTAGATATTTCTGTACTATCTGCTGAAGTTCCACCAATTCCCAACCCCCCTGCTTGCCCCACCGTTCCAATATTTCCAATTCCAGAAATCATCGGCATAACTTTAAACTGCATTACTAAAATAATAATTAAAAATACAAAAAAGATTATATATCCCTGAACTACTAAAGTTGACATTGCCGCTTTTCTTTCTTTTTTCAATTTATCCGTCGAGCTCACAGAATTTGCAACTGCTTCAAGAATTTCCCCAATGTCTCCTCCGGCTTTTTCTGCTTGACCAATAAGTGTTAGTGCTCTTGCAATCGTTTTATTATTCACATCATTTGAAAGAATTTGTATTGCCTCGCTCAACGGAATTCCAATTTGTATTTGGTTAGCAAGCTTTTGCACGTGCTGACTCAAACTTCCATAAGGTTTGTCTTTTACATTTATTATGCTTTTGCTTATTGGAAGTCCTGCCTTAACACTTTCAACTAAATTTCTTGTAAACTCAAGAAACATTTCTTCTCTTTCGGCGTTCTCTTTACTTTCCTTTATGCTTGAAAAAAGAAATGGAACCGATCCAATAACAATTCCCATTCCAATTATGAAAAAGAAAGCACTTTTGCCAATTAATAAAAGAGATAGAAGAATAATTCCTCCGGCAATCCCAAGTCCAATTTTTTCTATTTTTGTTATTTCCATTTAATCTCCAGGTTGTTTAAAATGCAGGAACGCAAGGAATAATAAGTTTATTCCAAAAACTCCTAAAATCATTAACAACGTAAGTGCCGGCGTGCTTATCCCGACGCCAAGTCCACTAACTTGCATAATCATAAGTAAAAGCATGAGAATCATCGGTGCTGCAATAACAACGCTGATGTAAATGTCCATATACGTTTCCGAGCTTCGGTTGTATTTTTCTCTCTCAAGTTTGTAATCAAATAAAAGAGTTTGAGATCTTTTACTAAAAAATTCTACCATGTCCCCCCCTGAATTTATAGTCGTTGCAAGTCCATTAAATAACTCCGCAAGTTTTTTACTTGGACTATTAAACGCTCGGTTTCTCAATGCACTAATTAAATCATACCCCAAAATATTTGTTTCATTTATTAATTTAGTAAATTCTTTTTCAAGATAAGGGTATTCTTTTGTTGCAATAATTATTTCAAATATTCTCGTCGGATCAATCATCGAACCTGCTATTGCCGACATGTTAATCGCAGCAAACGGTAGTTCTTCATTTATTCTGGTTTCAATTGATTTTTTTTCAGCAGATGGATAAAGATACATCATAAAAAAAGTTAAAATTGGAATAACAACTGGAATCCATATTACTTTCAAAAGTCTGTCTAAAAACGCTCCTTCTGCAACTTTTACCAACGGTGCAATAGCACTAACACTAAAAAACAGGAAAAAAAGCATTATCGGAATTGCAACAAAAAAGGAAATCGTCGTCGTAAAAAAAATTATTGACAGATAACTTTTTGGAAGATATTGAAGCCCTGACTTTATTAAATCCCTTTTAATATTTGAAAACTCTTCTTTATTTACTACCTTCGTCGAAAGTTCTGAAAATAATCTGTTTGAAATTTTAATGTAATTGCTTGGCTTATCTTCTCTCAAAATCTCTTTTTTCTCTCCTTTTTGTTTTAATCTTTTTAGCGTCTGCTTTTCAAAAGCACTCATTTTCATGTTCGTTATAGGAAATTGTTTTTTGCTGTCATATTTGCTGACGGGCATTTCCTTTGAACTTTCCTTTTTTGAAACTGGAAGTGGATTTGGAAGATTAATACTTTTAACCAGCCAAGGAATTTTTTCATTTTCTTTTTTCATAAGGCTAAGCAGTGAATTTATCTGAGACGAAATCATTCTCCTTTCTGAAACATCACGAGTTTTTGCGATGTCCTCATTAATTTTTTTTACCTCTTTTATTATGTTTTTCTCTTTAGAAATTATTTTTTTAATTTCATCAAAATTATTTTCCATTAAATCCTCCAGCAATTTCATCTTGGATTTTTAATATTTTCTTCTTGCTTTCATTAAAATTTTGAGAATTTTTATTCTGATACGCATCTTCAAGATTAGATACTTCCAAGTCTAGTTTCTCAACAAGTTGCAAAAGAATATTAATATCGCCTCTCTCCATTTTATACTTATTTCATGCGTGGTATATTCTTAAATATTTCCTATTACGCTCCTCGGTATTTTCAGAATTTAAATGTCAACTTTTATAAACCCAGGTTATCACGATTTTTTATGGATACAACAAAAATACTTGAATTAACTTCATCATGTCGGTACGGGCAGTTTAACTTACTTGAAAGTCCGCCGGAAGTTTTACACTATAACTATGACAATTCAATCAAGCTGACTCGTTTTTATCCGTCGAGACTTGCTTCACCAAAAGGAACTTGTTTTGAGCTTTCTTGCTTTGCACAAAATAAACTGGTTAATCTTTTTCCGGAAAATGATTTTTATATTCTTAATGGTCACGACCCAAATTTTTTCTTTCCTGAATCAAGTAATCACTTTTTTATCTTGGGGTTTGAAGATAAAATTTCAGATGAGGAAAAAAGCGAGTTATCTTCTCCACGTTTTCTTCAGAAAAAAAATCCTTTGATTATTGATCCTTCTTTCAATTTCGTCGGCAGGTTTAATGATTCTGAGTATAATGCTTCTAGTCCTCGGGAAAATGTATCTTATTCTTTTTTTTCTACTACACTTAATTTGGCGAATGGCAGTGCAGTTCCAATAGTTCATTCAAGAGAAAATAACTTATTACTTTATCTTGTAAATCAACAAGGAAGAATTATGGTTGGATTTCAAACCCCAAAAAAATGGCCATCATTTTTTAATCCTAATTCAGATAAAGTTAGACAACATGTTCCTAAAAATAAAACTTGCGATGCCTTTCTTGATTTAGTTAATAGACTATCAACTTCTTATTAAAGAATTAAATTATCTACTCAACGCCAAACTCTCTCAAAACTGCATTAGGATTTTTGTAATATTCATTAATTATTCTCTGAACATCTTCTACTTTAGTCACTTTTTTCACAGCCATTCCGTAAAGTATTTGCGTTCTTCTTCTGAATTCATTTTGCAGTTCTCCCATCGGAATTCCATATCTCTTCGATATTTTCTCCAAAATCTTGCTATCTTTTTTAAAATAAAACTGATTATCTGCTGGATTCCAAACAAAAGGAGTATTAGTCAGTGCCAACCCTTCAGGGGTTACGTTTATTATCTCGACAATTTCTTTTAATTTACGTGTTTCTTGCTTATTCACAACCGCATGAGTCATGACACAAACACAATCAAGAACGTTCATCAGCGTCGGAGAAAGTTCAATTGGTGGTGTCTCTAATCTTTTTATAACTGTATCAACCGAATCGGCGTGAATGGTACTTATCGACGAATGTCCAGATGCCATTCCCTGAAATAAAACATAAGCTTCCTGTCCTCTAACTTCTCCAACGATTACATAATCTGGGTTTTGTCTGAACGAACTTTTTAGCAAAGCGAACAAATCTATTTCTCCGGTTTTTTCTGTTCCAGTTGGATTTCTTACAACACTTGGTAGCCAGTTTTCTCTCGGTAAATTCAATTCTCTTGTGTCTTCAATTGAAACAACTCTTGCTTCTGGCGGAATGAAAAAAGCAAATGCATTTAGTAAAGTTGTTTTTCCTGAACCTGTCCCACCGGCAATAAGAACATTCATTTTATACTGAACTAACATCCAGAGATAAGCTAACATTTCCGGACTTAAGGTGTTAAACAAAATTAAATGCGTCGGAGTCCAAGGAGTTTTTGTAAATTTTCTTATTGTAAAAGTTGGGCCTCTTGAGGTAATATCTTTGGTGTAAGTTGCGTTAACTCTGCTTCCATCCGGCAAACTTCCGTCGAGGATTGGTTGCGCGTAAGAAATATATTTCCCACATCTCTGGGCAAGTTTCTCAACAAAGCTGGCAAGAAGATCCATATCTGAAAATTTTAAATTCGTTTTAAGATTTCGAAAATTTCTATGAACAACATAAATAGGCGTGTCGGCTCCGTTACATTCAATATCTTCGATGTAATAGTCTCTCAACAAAGGTTCAACTTCATTAAACCCGATAAAATCTCGGGCAATATAATAAAAAATTTTTTTATAACTTTCATAATCAATATTCATACCTAATTCTATCGCAAGAATTTTCATCATTCTCTCAATGTATTTTTGCATTTCCTGTGTTGTTTTTCCAATGATTATATCATAATTAATTAAATCCTTCATTGCATTTTCCAATTCATCTCGATACTGTTTTTCTGTCTCATTCAAAATTGGCTCTTCAATTTCATAAACTATTTCCAGAATTTTTGTATCCCAATAAACATGAGCGTACGCAAAAGGTGAAATTAAACAGTATCTAACATCAATTTTTGTTTTATCTTCTACCTTAGGTATTTTTGGATTTTGCGGGAGAAAATCTATTTCCACGGCAGGATAATTCTGAATATTGATTTTTTGTTCTTTCGAATTTTTCTTTATCATTCTACACTTAAATCAACTTGGGTTTTTCCCGAAGCTGAAGTTCCATTATTAGTTATAACAATTTTATATGCGGTCGGACTTGGAGAAATTGTTTTCACACCGTTCAAATCCCCCTGATAAGAAATTTCATAATCAGAATAATTAATCATAAGATTGACCAAATAATTTTCCCCATTCTTTGTCGTCAAGACTTCAATTGATGAACCTATCGGCACCCGAACATCTTCCTGACTGTATTTATTTTTACTCTGCATTTCAAAAGCAATATTGTCATTTTCTCCGTCGATAATTAAATTTCCTTTCTTGAGTTCGATATATATAAGTCGATTGTTGTCTTCTCCCCATTCAGTTAATTCACGGATTTGATTGTCTATTTCATTAAGCATGTTCAGTGACTTTTCCGTTATCGCCCTGTCTTGTAATTGTTCTATTTTAGGTTTTGCAAACGCAATAACTGCCCCGATAAGAATTAACGCAATCAAAGTATAGATGACAGTCTCGACCCAGACCTGACCTATCCGATTAGAACTCAAAGGTTGACTGAAAGATTTCAAAGAATCTTTTCTATCAACCCAGACCTGACCTTCGCGACTGGAACACAAGGGTTTACTGAAAGATTTTCCCGAAAAATCTTTTCTATCAACCCAGACCTGACTTTTTTTATTTTTCATTTTTACAAATTATCTTTTCAAACAAACCCTCTTTATTACTCAAGAATAAAACAAAAATAGTTTAAATAGTTAACTTCTACACAATTTTAATTCATCAAGGCTATCGGAAACTTCACATTGGTTGCCATTAATCTTTGGTGCAATTTTCACCGATGTAGGATTTGTAATCCCAAAAAAGCTCAAACTGACTAAATAATCTTTACCATCATTTGCATTTGGAAGAGAAACCTCTGGACTTGAATCATAAGCAGAAACTCCGTCGACATTTGAGGGTTCTTTTTTTATTTCAAAACTTTTTGATTTGATTAAATCAGAAACTGAAAAAAGAATTCCATCAACATCTAAATCGGTAATGTCTACTGAAACTCTGAGAGTATTAGTTCCAGCATCGTAACAAGTGAATTCTTCATTTAGTTTTACTTTTTCAAACAAGTCCAAGCAAGAAGTGCCTGCAATAGTTTTGTCTTTTACAATCCCACCAACAATTACCCAAACAACCCCAATTAAAACTACGGTCAGTGTAATTAATAATACCGTCGAGATAACGTCCGAAAGTCCTTTTTTTTTCATTGCGGTTTAACTCCATAACGCTCATCGCAAACATATAATGCTTCGTTATTTCCCTTCATTCCTTTCAAAACAGGAATAATCAAAAGGCTTTCTGCTCCAACGATTTCATCAGCATTTACTATCGCTGTTCCACCAACATTCAGTCCGCCATTCAAAGTTACCTCATCAATCTGAATTGTTTTTCTTTCCCCCGGATTTTGAATTTTAATCCTTAATTCTGAAATGGGCACGTTTCCGTCATTTGTCAAAAAAAGCTGATTTCCGTCGACACTTGCTCTAAAAATTATTTCTTCACAAACAAGTTCTATATTTTTTCCAGACAATATCGTCGGTTCCTGAATAAATCCCCTCATCCAGAAAAAAACAACACCCGCAAGAATAATTACCATTGAAATAAGCAACACTGAAGCAATAACTGGTGAAACCCCTTTTTTATTCATCAATTAAATAATTCAACGAGATTTTTAAATTGTATGTTCTTCAAAAAACAAGATACTGTTAAGTTCTCGTCATCTCCCAGATTTTGCTAAAAATTTTATCAATTCCAATAATTTATTCCTTCCCAACTTTAAATT
>Ga0208375_1004663_pt1 | contig 10609 bp, 13 predicted proteins | sample RifOxyD1_FD_184038 | JGI IMG/M metagenome (GOLD analysis project Ga0208375, IMG submission 184038) | Soil microbial communities from Rifle, Colorado - Rifle Oxygen_injection D1 (SPAdes) | ecosystem: Environmental > Terrestrial > Deep subsurface > Rock core/Sediment | place: Rifle, Colorado...
ATATTTGCCAGATAAAATGGGTAGGATATATCGGCCTTATTTTTGTCATAAAAATCAGCGGATATGTATAGCTCTCTCCTCAGCTTAAAAATTTCTTTGTACTTCAAAAACCGGCTGATGTAGACAGAAGCCGTAGTGTCTTTAAGCCCCAACTGGCTGCCGAGCTGACAAACCGTGTCTTTGCTGAAGTAGGGCAGATTTTTTAGCTGTTCTAAAAGGTTTTTTCTGCTTTTCATATCTATAACAAAAGTGTATCAGATGTGAAACGAGAAGTCAACACCCCATAGAAATTACTATATCAGTCCACTGATACAGCAGAGGCCGTTTCTATATCAGCGTAGAGCTATAGTAAGCCCTTGAGGAGCTTTTGGCCGATACCGGCGACCAAATAGACAAGCGGATTAAATTTGCCAATGAAGCCTTCGAGTTCGTGGAGCACGCAACTATGAAATTCAAAACCGGCCCGTGGGAGAAGAAAAAGGAGATTCTCTCCACCCTCGGTTCGAACCTCTCGCTTATGGACAAAAAGCTAAGCATTTCCTTAGAAAATTCACTTGTGCCGATGAAAACCGTCTCACTCGTGTCCAACCAAGTAATCGCCAAGGTTCGAACCCCGAAGGAGTCGCTTCGCGACCCTACGGGGCAGGCCGCGAAAAACGCCAAAGCTTTGGTGTGGGGGTAAAACAGAAATTGAGCAATCTCTTGCTCGATTTCAATCAATGCTCCGCGGCCTGGACTCGAACCAGGAACCTTCTCCTTAACAGGGAGCCGCTCTACCATTGAGCTACCGCGGAATATTGAACTAAATATTAAATTTTACCGACAACATCAGTATACTTGAAAAAAACAAAAATTCAAGATTATTTCGGAAAATGCATACCTCAATTATGACGATGATTTATACGGGAACTGAAGAAGAAACCAAATTAGCGATGGAACATCTTGAGAGCTGTATTGATTGCCAAAGATGGTTTGTTCAAGAAATGTGCAAAAATTTTATAAGATCATGCTTAAACAAGGGGAACCTCTGCATGGAATATGAGGAAGCTCATTTGGAAATTCATAAGAAATTAAGAACTGCCTGCGATCCTCTTTTCATTCAATAACTTCATTCTTTTTTAAAAAACACTCCTATGTTGGAGTGTTTTTTAAAACGAAAATGCCATCCTATAAAGCCGGATGGCGGGCTAATTGAATACCCTCATTTACCCTCCTTTCACCGGATCTTTGAGACGACTCTTACGGCCGGCCCGCGAACCCAATTTTTCCCATTCCCTTGCAACTTGTTGGCAATGAAGCCGACAATCGCGCCTTTGCTGTTGAGCATGGCGCCTCCGCTCATTCCCCTTTCTGCTGTTCCGTTACAGGTCAAGGTATCAACGGAATTGGTGTAGAACATTCCCTCGTCAACCACAAGCGGACCCCCAAACGGAAACCCGGCAAAGAACACAGGATCGTCAATGGCAAGCTCTTCAGTCGCAATCGGGATTCCTTTCACAAGCAAAGCGTACAACGCCACGATGTCCCGATGCTCTCTCGCTGTCCACGGCGTATTCCTCATCATGTTCATCACATAACGAAGATCTGCTTTGAGCACCGCAACATCATCTTCCTCGCCCAACTTAGTCAGGCGCATCGGGAACCGGATGGTGGAACAACCACCCGTGTAGCAACCGGTAAGGACCTTGTCCATCGGTTGCTTTACGGCAAAACCGATCGCCAGCAACTCGGCATCATCCTTAAAAAGGTGCTCGACTGTGATTATCACACCGCCCCCAATCGGTGTTCCGGTCGCTAGACATGTCGTAAGCATATCTTGTTGCGCAATATTGAATTGCACAACAATCAGCTTGTCGGCCGAACTCTGGACCGGTCCCGGTCCCGAAAAAACGGACGGGACGCACACGCACGCGAGAACCAAAATCCACGAAACCACGAAAATTCTCTTGCTCATGTTATTCTCCTTTTTTGATGAGCATTATTTATACGAAAATTGTGTCAAAGTTCAGTTATGGCAACCGCTGACGCTTATCTTATCAACGATATATCGCCCTCCTTCTTTTAATTATACCATATTTTTATAGTACTTGTCAACCCTAAGCCCGGTACATTCAACCTCCAAGTGCAACACTAAAGACTTCTAATGGGGTTTTCCAGCCAAGCCTTTTTCTTGGCCTGGTATTGAGTTCAGATTCAATGAATTGAATCTCTTCTTCTGATATATTACTAAAATCTGTTTTCTTTGGATAGTAGTCTCGGATCAAGCCGTTGGTATTCTCGTTTGTTCCTCTCTCCCATGAATGATAGGCATGGGCATAAAAACATTTTGTTCCCGCCGTTTCTTCAATAGATCTCCAATCGCTATTCTCGGGTCCATTATCCATGGTCAAGGTATGCTTTAATTTATCGGGCAGGTTTCTAAATCTGGATTGAATGGCCTTTGTTGTATTGTCTGCCGCTTTGCCATTAAGCTTAGTTATGAAGACTAACCCGCTTTTTCTTTCAACCAGAGTATTAATCCCTGGCCGATGATTAACTGATTCTACCGTGTCTCCTTCCCAATCACCAAGACGGTGTCTGGTATTTACTATGCTTGGCCGCTTATCTATCGATAATCCCTGGTACTTCGATAATCTTTGATATCTGCGAACACCTTTAGGCTGACGCATTTTTCTGTGTCTCCGTAGATATGGACGGAGATCTTCGAAACCTGGTCTTGGTTTGCCATAGCTGATTGAAGCATAGATGAATCGATAGATAGCTTCATGGGAGATGCTTTCTCCGATTTGGGATTTAATCTTGCCCGCAATCTGTTCCGGAGACCAGCGTTTCTTTAGATGAAAGACGACATATTGGCGTATCCGGTCATTCTTTAGTCGATTGGTTCTGCCTCGACATCTGCGTTTAGATAGAGCGCGTTCTTGGGCTACTCTAGGCGTATATGTGTTACGGCAAGCAGGGAAGTTACGTTTTAACTCCCTAGAGATAGATGAAGGCGACCGATTTAAAACTTTTGCCATCGACCTAATTGATTTCCTATCCCACCACATGTATTGAAGAGATTCACGCTCTTCAATTGAAAAATGCTGATATGTCATATATTCCTATGATATCAGAAGTGTTGCACTTACTTGTTGAACTGACTCCCGAAAACCGCCGCCGCTCTTTTACTCAATATTTTATAAAACTTTCATATGCTAATTTTATAAAATATCATCCCTCCATTTTTTGCTTTTCAGAAACAAAATCAAGCTCCACCTCCTTACACCTAAAATTTAAAATTTCCCTTTTTTGGTATTTACTGTTATGCTCATAGAATAATAAACTAAAGTAAAAATATATGGGCAAAAGAGACACGGGATTGAGACATCACACCAAGTCGCATTCCCACAAAACCAAAAAGCGATTGGAAATAAAGAGACTTAGACTGGAAGCGCAAGGAAAGAGAAATATAAATAAGGGGTAAGTCTTATAATTCTTGCAAATAAAAAAACCGATTAATCGTCGGTTTTTGATTTTGGGGATACTTACACCAGCTAAAATTTGTGTTATAATATTTAAATGCGTAAATATATTTTAATTTTTATTATTGGCGCCCTTGTTGCCGGCGGTGGATTTTTATTTTTTACCGGCAGAGGCGAAAATTTAATAACGAAACTTTTTGGCCCCGATGTTCCGACGGCGGTGCCGTATCAGCCTTCCCCCTCGGTTTCCATCCCGACTCTTGCTTCTCCCAAGCTAACACCCCAATTAGCCCAAGAAATAAATTTAGACATACCATTTACTTCCCAGGCGCCCCACCGGAATTGGGAACTCCCCTACAAAGAATTTTGCGAAGAGGCCTCGTCATTGATGGCGATAAGTTATGTTACCGGACAAACTATCCCAAACGCTGATTTTGCCAACGCCAAAATGCTTGAAATAAAAGCGTTTGAAGAAAAAAGGTTCGGCTATTACGAAGACACCACCGCCGAAGAGACGGCTATTATCCTCAAAGAATTTTATAAATATCCAAAAGTTAAGATCGTCGCCAATCCGTCAATCACCGACATCAAAACAGCGCTCTCCCAAAGCAAAGCGGTAATTGTTCCCGCCGCCGGCCGCAAGCTCGGTAATCCTTATTACACCCAGCCCGGCCCTCTTTATCATATGTTAGTCATAAAAGGTTATACCAAAGACGGCCGATTCATCACCAACGACCCCGGCACGCGCCGAGGCGCCGATTTTATTTACGACCCCGCCGTTTTATGGAACGCCATCCGCGACTGGAACGGCGGAGATGTTGATACCGGCAAAAAAGTTATGATAGTGGTGGGTTAACCTTGATGCGGGTCAAATTCAGTATCAATCTGCGGAACAGAAGGCAATTTCTTGATGCGGCGGGGAAGAAGAAGCATCAAGAAAATAAGCTCCGTAAAACTCGCCGATGAAAAAGCGATGGGGATTGAAAGAATGCCGAATCGCGGAGAAAGTAAATATCCCCCGCCAATGGCAATGCCGAGACCGAGAATATTCAACACGACTGGAATGGCCGTGTTTTTTGTCGCATAAAACGCCCGGGCAAAAAGATGGCGCAACGACTCTGTCGGCATGGCTAACGAAAACACGCCAAGCATTGCGGCAGTCCGAGCAATGGCCTCCTCGCTAAAAGCTCCGCCGCCGAGAACCAGTCTGACTAACGGTTCGCGGATAAAAAAAGTGATGACGGCGGCAAGGACGCTTCCGCCGAGAATAAGCCAAAAAGAATTTTTTAGGGTTTTTTTAAATTCTTCCGGAGAATGGTCGGCAATCGCCTTGGCCATCAGCGGAAAAGCGGTGGTGGAAAAAGTTATTCCTATCAAACTCACCGGCACGCTTTGAAAATTGCGGGCAAAACTCGTTATCGCGACGGCGCCGGCGCCAAGCCCTGAAGCGATTATCGTAAATCCCCAAAACATCGCTAATTCAACGGGATGACCAAACATTTTGGGAATCATAAGCTTGATTGTTTTTTTAAATTCGGATGTCTTAAATTTGAATTGCGCGCGGAAACGAAATCCGGACGCAAAAGCGTCAAGCGCCCGAATTAAAAAATGAAAAACCGCTCCAACTACGGTTCCGGCGGCCACTCCCATAATGCCAAATCTCGGAGCAAGCAAAAGGGCTCCGCCGATAATGCCAAAATTATAAAGCACCGGCGACAGACCATAGAATAAAAATCTTCTTTTGGCGATGAGCATCGCGCCCAAAGCGTTGGACACGCCGAATAATATCGGCGATAAGGCGAGGATGCGAAGAATTTTGGCGACCAAGATTCGGTCTTCAAGATTAAAACCGGGCGCCACCAATACGCTCACCGATTCCGCAAAAACAAAAAGCAAAACCGCCGCCGCAACCATGGTCATTATTGAAGCCGAAATAACCGAATTGGCATAATCATACGCGCGTTCTTTATCGGACCGGAAAAGGTCGGTGAAAATAGGCACAAACGCCGCGGCGATACCGCTGGCAATCAAGATATTAAATAACAAATCCGGCAGTAAAAAAGCGGCATTATAAGCGTCAAGAGCGCGGGACGCGCCAAATGAGTGGGCAAAAATCCGGTCGCGCAACAAACCTAAAGCATACGAAGCGAAAGTGGTCGCCGCCAAAACAACACTGCCGGCGGGAATAAATTTTAGTAATCTCTTCATATTTTCAGTATAGCAATTATTTTTTCAAGACGGGAGCACGACCGATTATTGCATTAACGCTCCAATGTTGTTATACTTAAATTAAATTCAATGAAAAAGTCATTATTCAGCATATTTTTAATCCCAGTTTTATTGGCCAGCTTCATCGGACTTGCCGTGTTTGGCTTTGCCGCAATGTCCCACGCCGAAGGCCACAATCCAAACGGCTGTATTGCCGCCGCCGCAAGAGAAACAGATTGTTCCCGGGCCAACAACCCTTTGGCAATGTTCAACTTGCATATAGACGCGTTAAAAAGCTTCTCCACTCTGATATTTGGCAATTCTTCTTTGCAAATGCTCTTGCTGTTAGCCTTTTCTTTAGTTTTCCTTTTGAGCTTTAAAATATTTTCGGTTTTGCCGCTGAATTTCATATATTCTCCGATTAACCGCGTTTCAACGGTTCATTTTATTCCCAAACAAAAAATAAGCTTTTCAAGTTGGTTTTCTTTCCACGAAAATAGCCCGTCTATCAATTAGGACGCTTCGCAAACTGCTTTAAGCGGTATTTGCGGCGTCCCCGTTATCCCTCATCGGGATTTTTTGTTATTCTAAATAATATTTAAACAAAATTATGAAATCATTGAACAAAAAAATATTTATCGGCGTTGCGGCGGTTGTTATCGGATGGTTGGTTTGGTTTGTCGGCGATAACGGCTCCTCCGATACCAAAAGCGCGATCAGTCCGGATATAAAAGAAAAAATATATTTCAAAGACGCAATCGGAATCAAGGCGCCTGATTTTGAATTGCAGGGCATGGATGGCGCGATGGTCAAATTAAGCGATTACCGCGGGAAAAATGTCGTTCTCTTCTTTAACGAAGGTTCAATGTGTTATCCCGCCTGCTGGGATCAAGTGGAAAAACTCGGAAGCGATGACAGGTTTAACACCGAAAATATTGCGGCTTTCTCCATTGTAACCGATACCAGAAAACAATGGCTTGATATCGTGAGCAAAACACCGAGCATGACAAAGTCCAAAATTCTTTTTGACACCGCGCGCTCGGTATCCAAAGCATACGATGTCCTTTATCTTGATTCGCCGATGCATCCCGGCGTTTTTCCCGGCCACACTTATTTCATTATTGATAAAGAAGGAATCATCAGGTTTACTTTAGACGACCCGAATATGGCTTTAGCCAATGACCGGTTAATTGCAGAAATAGAAAAAATCAAATAAAAAACTAATTATTTAGGACTTGCGCGTTTGGCCAAGTTCAAGGCAAAACCGAGCATTGAGCGAGCCATAGTAAACTATGGCGAGCGAGAAGCGGAGGTTTTAACGAAGAAATTGGATAAACCCTTTCGGGCTTGAGCCGCGAAGGGCATTAAGAATTTCATGCCCCGCGGCGAAAGCGCGAAAGTCCCAACAATCATGGAAATATTAATTATCGCATCGCTTGTTACTGCATTTGTCGCAGGAATAGCGGCGCTGTTCGCGCCTTGCTGCATCACCGTTCTTCTGCCGTCGTATCTTGGTTCTATTTTCAGAGAAAAACGAGCGGTTATGCTGATGACATTTGTCTTTTTCTTGGGTCTCTTGGCGGTATTTTTACCGCTGGGTTTGGGAGCGGCCAGTTTGGGCAAACTATTCAGCCAATATCACAATCCCATTTACATTGCCGGCGGAATTTTTCTGTCGCTTCTCGGGCTGTCAATTTTGCTCGGCGGACATTTTTCAATGCCGTTTTCCGTTCATCCTAAATTAAAAATTGCCGGCGCGGGTTCAGTTTTCACTCTTGGTATTTTTTCCGGATTTGCGACCATGTGCTGCGCGCCGGTTTTGGCCGGCGTCATCGCTTTATCGGTTTTGCCCAATTCAATTTTTTGGGGCGGACTTTATTCTCTCGCTTATGTTTTAGGAATGGTCGCTCCCCTTTTCCTGATTGCTTTCTTGCTGGATAAAAACAACTTCGCCAAGAAACTCATGGAATCAAACAAAAGAATTACTTATTCAATCGGCGGACGGTTCGTAAGTTTGGCAATCGCGGACTTAATTTCCGGCGCGACTTTTCTGTTGATGGGTCTTTTTATTCTGTATCTCGCAAAAACAAACCAGCTTGCTATGGGCGGAGGGATGCTTCAGACAAAAATAAATATTTATCTGAATCAGTTTGTTCAAACAATAACCGGCTGGCTTAAATAATTTAGACCTTACGCATTTGAGCCACGAAACTTCTTGGCCAAACGCATAAATTCTAAAAAATCAAATATGCATTCTTGCTGCAATCAACACGACAATTCCGAAGAAAAAAATAAAACAACATCCGAAATGAAAGAAAATAATAATTTGACCGAGGAGACGGATAACAAAAAAGAAACCGTTTCAGGTGATATGCCGACAGAATCAAACCAACCCGAAACACTGCCGAAAAAAAGTAAAATTAAACTATTGCCCGCCGTCGCCAGTTTTTTCGCCGCGGCGGTACTGATAGTTTTCACTTCCTTCAATTTTTCAATCAATTTCCAGTTAAAACCGTATTCGGCGAGATTATTAGGTTTGCCGGAGTCGCCGGAAGCGAGAGAAACGGCTAAGTTGGAAAAAGCGGTTTTGCCGGCCGAAGGAGTTGTCCTGCCGGTTAAATGGGGAGACTTGGGAGACCAAATGATAAAAGCCGGAGTAATAGACGCCGATAAATTTGAAAGCATTTATAAAAACCGCGGCGGATTAGATGAAGAATCTCAGCGCTTACTTTACGAAACCGACAACGGTAATATAAAAATCACAAAAGACAACGCCGGCATTGTATTAAATCTCTTATGGGCGCTCGGTCTTGGAAACAAAAACACCATTTTGGAAAAGGGTCCAATGTCTGACAAAAAATACGGCGGAGCGGGCGGTTTTGCCTCAACCGGCGGCTGGACTTTAGCCAAGGGAAATGTGATGAATCATTATTCCAAACATGAATTTTTCTCTCTTACTCCCGAACAGCAAAAATTAGTTGAAGAAACAAGTTGGAATATTTACCGACCTTGTTGCGGCAATCCGACTTATTTCCCCGACTGCAATCACGGCATGGCGATGCTTGGACTGCTTGAATTGATGGCTTCTCAAGGAGCGAGCGAACAAGAAATGTATCAAACAGCTCTTTGGGTTAATTCCTATTGGTTCCCCGAAACATACATCAACTTGGCCAAATATTTTGAATCCCAAGGAACGCCATGGAAAAATGTTAACCCCAAAGAAGTTTTAGGAGCAGATTATTCCAGCGCTTCCGGCTATCGTAGTATTCTCAACAAAATTAAACCGATTGAACAACAAGGCGGCGGTGGCTGCGGAGTATAAAACTTATCCACATTTGACAAGTTATACCCCATGGGGGTATAATGAGAATATGGTTAAAAAGAATCAGCTTATAAGCCGCCTTAAGCGGGTAGAAGGCCAAGTCCGGGGCCTGCAAAGAATGGTCAGCGAAGATAAATACTGCATAGATATCATCACCCAGGCCTCGGCCGTCAAAGAAGCACTTTCAAGCGTAGAAAGTTTAATTTTGGAAAACCATATCACCACTCATGTGGCGGAACAGATAAAATCGGGAAAAACCAAAAAAGCGGCGGAAGAATTGGTAAAAATCTATAAACTATCCCAAAAGAAATGAGAGAAACTTGGTCGATATCCCTCAATATATTAATTTTATTAAATTGTTTTTTCAAAAATTATAATGACCCAAAATTTAGGAAAATTGGACAGGATTTTAAGGTTTGCATTGGCGGTTTGGTGGCTTAGCCCGTTTGCCCCGCAGTTTGATGCAAATTGGGCGAACACCCTTGTCGCCGCCGTAGGTTGGATTGCGCTTGCCGAAAGTTTTCTTGGCTGGTGCGGGCTTCATCGCTGGTTTCACATAGACAATAAAAATCAATAATGGTTGAGTAAAAAAATAATTTAGAAAGGAGGTGTGATTATGGAAAACGGAAATCATTTTTGTAAAATCAACGCCGGCGGATTTGCCAAAGCGGCAGCCGGCATTATGGGATTGGTTTATGCTATTTGCGCCATTTTTGTCGCCCTTTGGCCGGATTTCGCCTTGCAACTTTTAGGTTGGCTGATCCACTTGGTTAATGTTGATAAATTCGCCGGAGCCAGAGCAATAACCCTGGGCGGATTTTTAGCGGGCTTAGCCCAAATGATTATTTATTCCTATATCGTCGCTTGGTTGATTGCCTGGCTGCATAATAAGTTCTGCAAGATAAATTAATAATTTTAAGATTGGCAGAGCTTAGCGTCAATCACGGCTAAAAAGCCGTGATTGACGCTAAGCTCTCGTTTGTAATATGCAATTCGTTTGGCTAATTTGGAGTTTAATTTTAATCGCGATTTGGTTGATTATTTATGTTTTTCTTGACTCTAAAGATAAGAAAAAGGAGATGTTTGTTGTCAGCTTATGGACATCGCTTCTTGGTCTGACTGAACCGCTTTTCGTGCCAGAATATTGGGCTCCTCCTTCTTTATTCAATCTGGCCTTGCGAACCGGATTTGACATTGAGAGTCTGATTTTTTCATTCGGCATCGGCGGTATCGCGGTAATTTTGTATGAACAAATTTTCCAAGACCGACATACCGCCATGTCTTCCGTAGAACGACATTTTCCTCGGCATAAATTTCATTTTTGGACGATTCTTTTCACGCCGACAGTTCTTGTTATATTGCTAATCTCAACAAATTTAAATCCTTTGCACTCTTCCATTATTGCCATGATTATCGGCGGATTAAAATTTGTTTATTGCCGGCCGGACCTAAAGAAAAAAATGATTATAAGCGCGTTTATATTTTTAATTCTTTATTTTTTCTACTTCTTAACTCTTATCGCGATTTCACCAAATTTCGTAGAGCGAGTCTGGAACTTAAAAGCGTTATCGGGAATTTTAATAATAGGAATACCCGCCGAAGAACTTATCTTTGC
>Ga0208375_1004664_pt1 | contig 10609 bp, 11 predicted proteins | sample RifOxyD1_FD_184038 | JGI IMG/M metagenome (GOLD analysis project Ga0208375, IMG submission 184038) | Soil microbial communities from Rifle, Colorado - Rifle Oxygen_injection D1 (SPAdes) | ecosystem: Environmental > Terrestrial > Deep subsurface > Rock core/Sediment | place: Rifle, Colorado...
GGTTCGGCGAGGGTCACAGCGTCAGCCTGTTAGGGCACATAATCGAAGACCTGGACGGCTTGACAAGGCTTGAAGATGAAAAAGATATAAAAGCCTTCTTTGAGAGGAATAAAGTTGACGGAATCGCCATGAAGCTTGCCCAGTTGTTAGAAACAATCAGAATCAACCACCGGTTTTTGGAGAAAAATGATGGTGTTAGACCATAATACGTATGCAGAATCATGGACAGACGTAATAACCAAGGCAACGCCTCTGTTCAAAGATTATTATGAAAAAGAAAAAGAATTTTTCCTAAAAATTGATTTGGCAGGCAAAACTGTTTTGGACGTTGGATGTGGTGAAGGAAGATTTACAAACTTATTAGCAAAAAAAAGCAAAGAAGTTGTTGGCATAGATATAAACGAAAGTGAACTTGAAGTTGCAAAAAAAGCAAATGCAGATTTAAAAAATGTAACGTTTTTTCATGAAAATTGCCTCAAAATGCACTTTGCTGATTCTTTTTTTGATTATGTTTTCGCGCCGGATTTAATTGCGAATCTAGCCGACAAAAAAGTTTCTGCAATTAAAGAAATGGTGCGGGTTGCAAAACAAAATGGAAAGATTTTTATCACTGCGTATTCTGAAAATGCTCTGGCAGATAGAATAAAAAGTTACATCGCCGCAAAAGTGCCTTATCACATAATTGATGAAAAGAAAGGTTTTGTTTTACTAGATTTGGGCGCAGATGTCCTGAATCATCCATCAGAGCAGTTCTCAAAGCAAGACTTGATGGAATTATGCCAGCAAGCCGGCCAGACAAAAGTCACAGTCCAGCCTTTGAATAAAATAGCTTATGTTTGTGTCATTGATGTACAGAAATAACTTGAACCCGCCGCTCGGCGCTAACGCAAAGTAGGGCTTTGCGGAATGGAAAAATTTGTAGGATTTTTTCATATTCCCCGTACTACGCGAGAAAAATCTGCAGAGTTTTTCTTGTGACAAAATGCACAGCATTTTGGCACCTCGTTAAAACAATAGTTTTAACGTTGGCCAAGAGAATTGCGAGCAATTCTCTCTGGACGCGCTTTCATCCCTCGCGCTGTGTGAAAAATCCTGCTGGATTTTCCATCACCAAGAAAATTGCTTCGGCAATCCAGAGGAAAATTATGAAATAATTTTCCTTGGCCGAGAAAAACATAGCAAAGTTTTTCTTCGGTTTCGCTGGAAGTGCGGGGTTTTGCGCGTTTTTCATAAAATATTTTTCAGATGCACCGTATTTGGAAAAATAAAAGTTCGAAAGATGTTTCAATAGCAACGTATTCGTTTTTGCTTTTCGGCGTTGCGGTTTTGTTAATATATGGATTATTACTAAATGACACTCCATTAATTATTGGAAATTCGGCTGGCGTAATAACAACTGCGCTCGTAATTGTATTTTGGTTTAAATATGGGCGATCTATCCTAAAAATTATTCCGACCAAGTTAAAATTCAATAACTCGCCGCATCATGGTATTTTTTTCTTTGCGCAAATATATTTAATTGCATTAAACACCATAACATCGTTGTTCTTGAATCCGTTAAGCAGAATTACTAGTTTAACTAATATATCTTTAAATGGCATGTAGCTCAAAAAGTTAGCAATAAAACAATATACTTGATTATTTTTGACAAGACTTCTTAATTGGAAAAGCACGGCATATTTTTGATACATCTTTTTTTTATCTTTATTTACAGATCCTGATTCATGTGTAAAACCTATGAAGCCTTTATTTGCGTTGTTTATGTCTTCTTGCGATAGTTCATTTTTATCCAGAGCAATTTTAATAATTTCCGTACCAGGATAGTACGTAAGCCAAAATGTGAGTATTCTGTCTGGTTTTGTTCTGCAATATAATTCCAAGCTGGATTTAAGGTCAACTTCCGTTTCGCTAGGGGCGCCAAAAATATTATCTACGGAAATTGTCATGCCTGCATCTTTAATACATGCTATGGCTTTCACAATCTGTTCATTCGTTCCAAATCTATGAAAAACCTCTTTTCTAATTCTCTCTGAGCCAGATTGAACGCCCATAGTTACGAACCAGCAGCCTCCTTCTTTTAGTAATTTTGCTATTTCTGGCGTCATAGTATTGGGATGGACCGAACAAAAAAATGGTATGTTAATTTCTGATTTATAAAGCGGTATGAACTTCTGCAACCATTCTTTGGACGAACTAAATACATCGTCAGCAAATTTTATAAGCTTTGGATGCCACATTAATTTTGCTATTTTTAATTCATCAATCACATTATCCGGGCTTCGTCTTCTAAGCTGATTTTTTTCTGAGGCGTAAGTGCTGTGATACAAGTTATTACTGCAATAAGTACAATTAAATGGGCACCCTCTCGAGGTCATAATATAATAATGCTCTGCAAACAAAGATACTTTATTGTAAAACAATTCTTTATCTGGAAATGGCAAGGAATCTAAATCTTTGATATACGCCCGCACATTATTCAAATACAGCTTACCGTCCTGTTTGTAACCCAGATTGCTAATTTCTGAAAGTTTTTTTTCTTTTCCATTCTCAAGGTATTGAACTAGTTCTAGCAAGGCATATTCTCCTTCACCTATTACGATGTAGTCAACGCAAGCATTACTAAGCACCTCTGATGGAACTGCAGTAACATGGACGCCGCCAAAAATAATCGGAATTTGCGAAACTCTTTTGATTTTTTCTGCAATACTAAGACACCAGCGGTAGTTGCCAGTAAAACACGAGAATGCGATTATGTCTGGTTTTTCATCCGCAATTCTTTTTACTATTAAATCATCTATGCTGCATATTCTTGAGAGCCATTTATTATTTATGAGCTGATCACCTGAAAAAATTGCTGGGTCAAATAAAAGCGCAGTAACATGACCATTTGATTTCAAAAAGCTCGATAAGCATTCTATGCCTAGGTTTTCGGCACCGTTGTACACAAATTGAACTTTCATTTGAATCAGCTAATCAAATGTAACAATTAGCTTATTAACTTTGTTATGAAAAATTGCTGCATTTTAATTCTAATATCATACCACATAGCTTCTGCAGAGCCTTTCAACTTCGACTCATTTTCAGTACATAGTGTTTAAATGTTGCGATTAGGAGTTAAGCCACCTCATCTTGTCTGGTGGCTTGCTTGGCCACTGGTTAAGAAAATAACAAAAACTCGCCCGAATGGCGCGTTTTTGAATTGTGGAGCGCAGGGTTTAAACCCTGCGCTCCACAATAAAAAGAAATTATGCCAGCGTTCTCAAAAATCTTGAGAACATTTCTTCCACAAAGCCCATTTCAAGCGAATTGTGGTCCGGAGCGATATAGCTCGCCTCGCGGAACCAATTCGCCTGCGGAATTGGCGGCTGTTGTGGAACAACTGGCTTTTTTCTCGGCATTTGGATTGCAACATACTTGCCTACTAATTGGTTCAATCGTAGCAGTTTCTTGTAGTTTTTCATATAGCACCTCATTTAGATTAGCTGGGGTAGCCAGCCTCTCTGGGATTCTGAAGGCAGGCCATTTATAATAGGGTTACGGCTGGATGGCGAGTGTGTCGAGTAAAAGCAAACAATATAAAGCCTCAAAACCATAACTAACTGATTAAAATGGCCACGAATAACACATTAGTAGCAGGAATAGCAGTAGCCCTTGTAGCATTGGCATTTATCGCAGGCTCTGGGTTTACTGGCGCAGCAACAACAAACCAGCTTGATTTTTCTCTGGACAATGTAGCGCTGCCTGAAAAAGTTGCACCTTATGAATCATTTACAGCAAAGGTATCAATCGCGCACACTGGAACATTGCCAGCCACATTTGTAAATTACGATTACAGGATTTGGAATGCGCAGGGATATGAAATATTTAGGGCAGCAGACAAATCAACAGTCAATCTCCAGCCAGGAAGCAACGTTCTGGATCTAGTAACAGCAGACCTGCCGAAAGCAGGCATCTACACTGTTGAAGTAACTATTGACGAAGACCACCATTTTGTAGAAACAGACGAAGGCAACAATAAATACACGACAACACTTACTGTTGCTTAATTTTTTATATTTAATTTTCTCATATAGCTTAAAACAGACGACTGAAAACTTATTACAAATACTTATAAAGCACTGAAAACAATTAAACACATGGCTACATACGAAAAGATTTCAGCAATAGCAGCAGTCCTGCTTGTCTTTGCTATTTTTGGCGCAGGGCTTGCCAGTACTGGCGGTGCAACAGCAAACACAAAAGATTTTTACATAAAAGATATAACACTGCCAAGCAAGATTGCTAATTTTGACAGCTTTGTACCAATAGGCACTTTCGCTAACACAGGTACAAATACCTTCAGCGGAGTTAATTACAAATATTCAGTAAGAGATGCAAAAGGAAATGACATTATACGAAACAGAGACACTTCAGATGCTGTTAACTTGCCAGCCGGAGAGAGCACGCATGAACTTGCCGAAGTCGGGCTTATAAGATCTGGCACATACACATTTGCGCTGGAAATCGATTCGCAAAAAGAATACGATGAATCTGATGAAAGCAATAATGTATTTATCGCTGCATTCACTGTTGTCTAATTTTTATTTTTAAATTTTAGAATTCATTGAGCTTTTTCTCAAACCCGATATAGATTATTTTGCTGGAACGGCCTTGCAAGCCTTCAGTCACAGCCTCTTGTTTTATTAATTTTCGGTTTTCCAGCTTGTCCAGAATCCTTTTCACAGTCCTGTCTGATTTTTTTCCGCCAGCCTTCACATACTCAGCAAAGAACTCGCCGAAGATTTTTCCTGCGTGGATTTTGCACAAATCCAAAATAAATCTTTCATCATCAGTCAAGTCAGTTGATGCTTTTATTTTAATTGCATCTGTTTTTGCAATTGCTTTTTCTGCATGCTCGAGCTTAACTTTTTTTGATGCAGACATTTCTGCAATCTCGCCAGCCACACGGAGCATAACGACACCAATGCGCACATCTCGGAATTTGTAGGCCTGCTCTGCAATGCGCTTTATGGCCTCAGCATCCCAAACACCTTGATAAAACGCATATTTCACTCTCTCTTTCAAAATATTTTCAGTTTCTGCATAGGTATATTCTGGAAATTCGACAAGCTCTGGCATCAAACGCGATTTAACTCTCGGATCTAAGTCTTCTCCCCAGCCAAAATCATTTGTAATCAAAATTATTGTCTTTTTTGGAATTTCTTCTGACAACGAATAAAGAAAATCATAATCCTCTGCCTTATCAATTTCATCAAAAGCAACTGCAAGCCCGTTTTTGCTTTTCAGTATTTCTTTTATTTTTACCAGAACTTCTGATGTATTCATATTGTGCGTAAATTTAAATCCAAGTGAGTGGCAAATGTGCGTCAAAATCTTGAAAGTTGTGTTCTGGGTCCAGCAGTTAACAAAAACCTGCGGAACTTTTTCAGAATCCTCTGCTTCTTCCAAATCCATCAGGACTCTTTTTGTCGCAGCAGTCTTGCCAATACCTGAAGAACCACGAATTAGCAGGGTTTTCCCATTCCTACCTGCAAAAAGCATCTTAATTGCATATGCAATATACTGCTGCTGGCCTTCCCTGTGTGGAAGCAGTTTTGGCACAAAATCCGGATCAAGAGCATCCGAGTTAGAAAAGATAGTCTGCCCTGAAAGCAATAAGCCCATGATAAAACAAGAAAACATAAGTTTATAGTATTTTTGCTTGTGCAGGATAACTTTAAAAAACATGCAAAATAAAAACCAGTATGAACGAAATATACCGAAAATGTTACCATTCTACTGCCCTTCTCACACTGCTCCCGCTGCTGTTTTGGAGCGACTCGGTTCTACCTTCAGTTTTTGCCACAATAGCCGCGACAGCAATAGTCGCCCATTGGTATATTGATTACAGGCAAATCCGCAGAAAAAAGATGGATGATGCTATTGAAGGCATGTTCGAGGCTTTTGGAGAGAAATACGATAAAACAAGCGGAAAAGAGCTTGAAAAGCTTGAAGAGGACTTTTACAAGGCAATTGTTGCGCAGGTAATACGAAAAGAAGAGCATTCCATGGTTCTGCCGACAGTATTCTGCCTCTGCGCATTCCTATTTTCACTGATTTTCTTCGGCAAGTTCGCGCTGGCCTTTGGAATCCTCGCGCTTGGCATCGGCGATACTTCTGCTGCGATAGCAGGTACATATTTCGGCAAAAACAAGATTTTCTGGAACAAAAACAAGAGCTGGCAGGGCTTCCTTGGGTTTTTCGCCACGGTCACAATAGCAAGTTACCTATTCATGCTGGCCTTTCCTGCATTTGCGCTCTTTAATCCGATTAAGCAGGCTCTTCTAGTGGGGTTTGCTGGCGCTTTGGTGGAAAGCCTACCTATAATCGATGACAATTTTTCAGTCCCTCTGGCTGTTTCTGCAATTATTTATTATATTGGCGCGAGTATCTAAAACTCTGCACTTCCAGAGAAAAATCAGTGAATTTTTCTTGCGTAGTGCGCGCCAATATTCAAAAACTCGCGGCTAAGGCGAGTTTTTATTATGCTTCAACTATCTAGTGTTGCACACGCAACTTCATGATTTTATCGTTCGGGATGAGCGCTTAAAGCTTCTTAATCATGTAATAATCTTTCTTTTTATACCCTAGCTTTCGGTAATAATTACGTACGCCAACCCCTGACAAAACAAATAATTCATTTTTTCTATTTTGTTTTGTAATTTCTTCTGCCTTTGCCAGCAGTTTCTTGCCTAGCCCTTTATGCTGAATTCCGAATTCAGATGAATCATCAGATCCGATTGGAATCATCTGCCCGTAAACGTGAAGCTCTCTGAGGAATGCGCTATCTTTGCAGAGCCTCAATCTTGCAAAGCCAAGTAGAATGCCATGCCTTTTGTCTTCAAACGAAATAAAATATTCCTCGCCGCCATTAGCTTTGTATTTCAAAACGCATAACTCTATTTTTTTCGGCAGTTTGCCAAAAAATTTGTACTGCTGGCCAACCTCTCTGCACCTAATGCAGTGGCATTTTTTGCCTTCTAGTTCAATTTGATTTAACAGCATCTGCCGCAGGTTCAGCGATTTGTAGCCAGCTTCTACTAAATTACCCGGAATATCGCGCATAATTCTTTTTATTCTGCAGTAAGGCGGAATGTACCTTGTTTTTACTTCTTTCAAAACTTCCATGATGTATTTGTCATCCTTCGGCTTGAATTTTCCTTTTTTCCAGTCATTGTAAAGCTCTGAGCCTTTGATTACGCCGCAGGGATAAATTTTCAGCCCATCTGGTTTCAAATCTTCATCTTCAAAAAGAATTTTGAACATTTTTATATCTGATTGCTTTGTCGAGCCGGGCAGGCCAAGCATCATGTGCAGGTCAACTTTGAAGCCTGCATCTCTTAATTTTCTTATTGCATCTTTTGTTTGTTTCAAATTATGTCCGCGCTTTATTTTTTTCAAAACTTTATCGTACGTGGACTGCAAACCAAGTTCAACCCTTGTCGCGCCGAGTTCTAAGAGTTGTTTTATTTCTTTTTCTCCGCAATAATCCGGCCTTGTTTCAATTATTATAGAAATTATTCTATTTTGTGCAGTTTCGTTTATCTTTTGCGAATCTAAAAGTGTTTTTGCTTTGTGTTTCCTGCATGGTTTATTTTTTGCACAGCATCCATGCTGGTTGAAAGCATCAAATATGTTTTTTATAAATTCGTATTGGTAATCCCAAGGCATCCATGTAAATGTTCCGCCCTGCACAATGACTTCGCTTTTGTCTGTGCTGTGGCCGACATTGTGTAGCTGTGTCAGCCTGTTCTGCACGATTTTGTATTCATCGTAATTATTCCTTATTGCGCGCATTGTTGACGGCTCGTGCCCTGTGTAAGATTTTGGTGCATTTTCAGCTGTCGGGCAGTAAGTGCAGCGCCCAACACAGCCGGCTGGCTTCGTCATCACGGCGACAACAGAAACGCCGGAAAGGGTTCTTGTTGGCTTGGTCATTAGGGCTGAGGCAAGCTGTTTTATCTCGCTTTTGCTGGCAACTGCAAGGATTTCAGAGTTAAGCGGAATTGGCCTGCCGTGCCTCTTTGCCCACTTTATTTTGATAAACTCAACCCTATTCTTGTCTTTCTTCTTCGACGATATTATCTCATTAATTAATTCCTTCATTGGCATAGTCAAAACATGTTATTTTTGTTTTACTTCGCTTTAGCTAAGTTAGCTGAACAGAAGTTCAGATTTACTTTGCTTTAGCTAAGTTAGCTGAACAGAAGTTCAGCTTTAAAAACCTGTTTGCTAAAGATTTATAATCCTCTGTTTTGAAAATACCCTATGGCCGCACATCTTCAAAAATCCAAGAGCAATCTATCAAAACTATTCCCAATATTTATAATCTTTCTGATAATTGCATCCGCCGGCCTTGCCTTGTTCAAAGTATCGCAGAAAGACCATGTGCTTGCCCCGCAAATCGCGCTGATTAAAGTTACTGGTGAGATAAATTCTGTCATGGCTGAGGAATTGTCAAAGACAATAGATAAGGCGAGCAAGGATTCTGACATAAAGGCAATTGTTTTTGAAATAAATTCTCCTGGCGGTTCGGTCCTGCCTTCAAAAGAAATTGCAGAAAAGATAAAAGCCATTTCAAAGCCCAAGGTTGCGTGGATTCGCGAGGTTGGCGCATCAGGAGCTTACTGGATTGCCTCTGCAACTGACAAAATTGTTGCAGATCCTTCTTCAATGACCGGAAGCATCGGCGTCATTGGCTCATATCTGGAATTTTCAAAATTATTTGATAAATACGGGGTAACTTATCAAAGATTAGTTTCAGGAAAATACAAAGATGCAGGCTCGGAATTCAAAAACATGTCTGCCGAAGAGCGCGATTATCTGCAGGGAAAAATAAATAAACTAAATCAGATGTTCATAAGCGCTGTTGCAGAGAACCGCCACATGGATAAGTTTTATGTTGAATCGCTCGCCACTGGCGAAGTTTTCTTGGGTGTTGAGGCTTTTGAAAACAAGCTGGTTGATGTGCTTGGCGGGAAAGCAGAAGCACAGAGGACTGCAGAGAAGCTGGCCAAACTGAAAAGCTCAAGGTTTGTTGAATACAAAACTGAGAAAGGCTTTTTTGAATTATTAAACAGTGGCGCAGATGTTGCTGCATATTGGGCTGGCAGAGGAATTGGCGATGCGATTACGCCAGAGACTTCTAACAAGATAGAATTTTCAGCAACAATCTAAAACTTATGTTGCAACAGGTGCCCTTTGTGCTTAAACAACGAGTAAACAAAATAATACATTGCATATAAAGACAACGCAAACGGCAAATATCCAAGATAGCCAAGTATGGGCATCTCAAAAATTTTCAGGAAGCCGACGTATGGTATGATATATGTCCACTTTACCATCGCCCAATAATTCCAAAATTCCCACAAAACACCTAAAGTTATTCCAGATAAAAGAATTATCGCCGGAATCTGCAACCGTTTATCTTCTAAATGCCTTATTATAGACTGCTGTTTGTGCAGATAATTTATTGGATCGAGAATAAAAAAGAATGCAAACCAGATGAGTGGATAAAATATTTTTGGCGCGATTATCTGCGCCGCTAACGAGAATACACCAAAACCAACCATCATGAATAAAAATGTTTTTGTAATCTTATGTGCTTTTTTTAAATGTGCGTGAGAAAACAGATTTAATGTCTTGAACAGCTCAAAAGTTTCAAAGAAGGCTGGCAGGACAGTTGAAAACGCTAATGTTCTTTTTGCAAATATAAATAAAGTGATTGGGCTAGTAAGCCCGTCTTCGCCAACGTAAATCCAGTTGCTTGTAGAAATATTCAGTATTTCATAAATCCACCAGATAATCGCAGATAAAAACATTAAGAACAAAAACTGTGTGCGGTCGTTGTGCATTAGCGAGTGCTTTCTTAATTTATAAACAAGCGAGTCAATCAGAAAAATATAACCAAACCAGATAATTGGGAAATACCAGCTTGCAAACGGTTCTATCTTGAAAATAAAATTCAACTCTGCAAACGCAATCATCAGTGCACCGAGCAGGCCATACTTGCGGAACATAAAATTCTGCTGGCTTTGAAATATTTAAATAGTATTTTTCACTAGTAAGGTTTTAAAACCAACAAATAGTGCAAATACAATGAAATTAACAGAAATAGTTAGCAAAAATCTTAGCACAGCAATAGAGCACATAGCAAACCCATGGGCGCTGGGCTACTTTCCGAGCAGTACTGCGCTGCAGATGGGCTTGGCAAAGCTTGGCATCAAAGATACAACTAACTCAATAATGCACTTTTACGCAGGTGGAATGCTTGGCGTATTTGGCTTTGATTTACTGAGACAAGGTAAAAAAGGTGCTGGCGCGGCAGTCTTGACAGCAACAGCATTTAATGGTCTTTGGGAGCTGATGGAAGCCGCTGGTGGATTTTCCAAAGGGCTAAATACTTTTGACACTTATGCAGATATTGCTATGGTTTATACTGGAATGGCTCTTGCACTTGGTTTTGAACATTTCAGGCACAAGAATTAACGTGCTTCATCCTCCGCTTCATCTGCCTTGGCTAAGGTTACTTCTGCGGCGCGTTCGTAATCTGTCAGGCTGGGCCTCAGAA
>Ga0208375_1004665_pt1 | contig 10607 bp, 7 predicted proteins | sample RifOxyD1_FD_184038 | JGI IMG/M metagenome (GOLD analysis project Ga0208375, IMG submission 184038) | Soil microbial communities from Rifle, Colorado - Rifle Oxygen_injection D1 (SPAdes) | ecosystem: Environmental > Terrestrial > Deep subsurface > Rock core/Sediment | place: Rifle, Colorado...
AAAGGCTTGATGACTTACCCCATCACTAGTAGTATAGGAACCTAGAGGATTTGAAATGGAGACTATTTCTCCCGCTTCGGGCGCCGAAGCCTCGGCGGAGGTGGCCACAGGGTACATTTCCGCTAAATCCGCTGGTACTCCAGTACAATCTCCCAGCTTGAAAACCGCGTCGTCATTGTTTAATGTAGCTGCTTCCCAACAAACGGCAGTGGAGGTGGAGAGGGTCGTATTATCTCCCATGTAAATGGCACCGGTATTACTTACCGCAAACTTGGTGGTGCCAGAGGCACTGGCGGTTAACAAATCTTGGTCTTCATACTGATCCACCACCACCGCCGCCTTCTGGGTTTCATTTCCCAGCCCCGGATTGTTGTGGACATACAAGGCGCTAGTTGGGGCTGAAATCCCCACCCCAATCTTTCCTTGCACGGCCAAAGTATTCGCCGCAATCGCCGCATTGGCAAAACTATCTGTGGTCCCAATGCCAACTCCTCCAACCACACCCAGAGCGGTGGTAGCACCAGTTGTTCCAATACCAACATAACCACCGGTATTAATAAACATTCTTTGAGAATTGCCTGCAAACAACCCCAATGCTAAATTGCCATTGTTGTTGTTAACTTGGAAAGTTGAACCGTTAATTTGTAAGACAGAAGCCGAATATAGTGCCAAAGTTCCACTAAATCTTCCATTTCCATTAACATCTAAAGTATAAGCTGGAGCAGCCACACCAACACCAACTCGTTCATTATCTGTATCAATGGTGAAGACAGGAGTTCCGCCATCCGCATCCGAAAAATCAAAGCTTCTTGTTGCATCAGAAGAGCTTTGGAAAAGAGTTGTGCCTAAGACATGCAGGGTTTTTGTAGGAGAAGTTACTCCAATCCCCACACTCCCTTGCACTGCCAAATTATTGGCTGCGATCGCCGCGTTGGCGAAACTGTCAGTGGTACCGATACCAACTCCTCCGACAACACCGAGGGCTTTGCCCGGAGTAGTTGTCCCTATTCCCAAGTAACCACTGGTATTGAGGGTCAAGAAGGGGTTGGTGCCAATTACTGTCCCATCGCCAATTTGGAAATAATCATCATCATCCGAACCTGCATCCTCGGTCACTCCCATCCAAAAATCAGTATCGGTGGCGGTGAGGGTGTCAAAAATCATGGCCGGATCGGCGGATTGCAACAAAAAATTACCACCAATGTCGGCAAACAAGTCACCCGTACCGTAGGTTTTGAGGGTGAGATTGTTATTCTCAAAAACTTGGCCGGCCACGACGGAGAAGGGGCCCTTGGAAAAAATTTGTGAGGCCGCTTCATTGTCCATGATAATGTTATTGGCAATGGAGACATCTCCCATAGCCGTGAATTCGGTTGGCACGGCAAAGCTGGCCAGTTCCGAGCCAAATGTGCCAATCGTCGTGCCACTGTCAGCCAGTGTTAAATTCCCCGTTGAGCCAATGGTGAAACTTAAATAATTACTGGCATCATATGACAAACGGAGTTGCTCAGTAGTACCCAAAACATTCAAGAAAGCTTGAGGAGATGTCACACCAATCCCCACGTTTCCACCTTCGAAAGCCCAAGCGTCAGAGGTGTAGTAAGTTAAAGAACCGGTATCGGCGTCTGAAGCATACATATTTAAGATGGCATTAGAGGTAGCGCCTTCACCGATACGAACGGTGTTAGTTGCTTCATCAACTGAAAAAGGGGAAACCAGAGTGGTGCCACCAATGGCAAAATCGTTAGTGGCCAGGGTGGGATAAACCACACCTGAGGCCAAAGTCCACATACTGCCGGCCCCGCCGGAGGCAAGGGCTAAATCCAAATCATTTAAGACCCCCTGAACGGTGGTGGAGGCAGAATTGTCAAATTCATCAAAGGTGCCAATTAAATAGGCTCCGGAAGTGGTGGCCGAAGCGGTATCGGTTAATCCAATCGCTCCAATGTGATAATCAGTGGTAGTAGTGATATTTCCCACCACATCCAAAACAGTAGAGGGGTTGGTCAGGCCAATACCAACATAACCGGAGGTGTTGATAGTAAAATAGGCGGAGGTGCCGATGCCGACACCTTCACCAATACTGAAAATATCATCATCGTCCGAACCTGCGTCTTCAGTTATTCCCATCCAAAAATCGGTGTCGGTGGCGGTTAAGGTGTCAAAGACAACCGCCGGATCGGCCGAAAGAAGGTTGAGGTTGCCCCCCATGTCAGCCAAAACATCCCCGGTGCCGTAAGTTTTTAAAGTTAAATTATTATTTTCAAAGGACTCCCCCGATTCCAAAATCATGGGGCCGTAGGAATAAAGGCCGGCGGTGGATTGATTGGTTAAAACTATATCATACGCTATCGAAACATCTCCGGTGGCACTGAAAATGGTCGGAACAAAAAACTCGGCGTTCTCACTGCCCATAGTCGCGATGTTGGTGCCGGAATCGGCCAAAGTCAGATTGCCGGTTGAGCCAATGGTGAATGACAAATAATTACTGGCATCATATGACAGACGAAATTGTTCCGAGGTGCCCAGGACTGAGAGAGTGCCGGTGGAGGTGGCGGTGACAGAGGTGTTTTCCTGCCAGGTGGAGGTTGCCGTATTCCAGCGCATAGTGGTGTTGTTCACCGTACCCACCGGCAGTCCGGCGTTACTGCCGGCCAAGGTCCAAGCGGTCCCATTCCACATGGCTTGAGTGGTGGTTCCTGCTGTCACTGTTGAAGACAAGAAAGTAAAAGGGGTGGAACCCGTGTTTGAGACATACACCAACCGGCCGGCAATGGCAGAGGTGGGAGTGGGGAGGGTGATAGTTTGGCTGGCTGTGGTTTGGGTGACATTAAAAGTAGTGTAGATGTCAACCGTGGCAGCTGCTGTTCCCAGTGCTCCACCGGCTGGCAAGTCAGCCACATCCAGGGGTTTGAGTAAAGTACTGCCCGTATTAACCAACTTGGCCACTGAATCAAGAACTGAAGTGCCACCTAAAAGCAAATTGTATGAGGTGCTGTTAGGATAAATGGTTGAACCGGTTAAGGTCCATGAACCAAAAGAACCGCCACCTGTCGTATCTGTCCAGGAGGCATTACCATCACCATCGGTAGTCAAAACATAATTTTCCTCACTGCCTGTGGGAAGCCTCAGGCCGGTAAAGCCACTTCCTGTAACATTTAGAGTTCCAACAAGATCAGTGGTGTAGGCGGGGGCAGTGGTCCCAATACCCAAACGGTTAGTGGTATTGTTCCAGTAAAGGGAAGTACCCACTCCTACATTGCCGGTTAATTGAGTATTGCCGGTGACATCCAAATCTCCGGTCACATTGACAGCTCCAGTCACGTCCAGTTTGGCGGTGGGAGAAGTAGTCCCAATACCCAAGTTATAGGTGGTATCAGTGACATACAGGCCGGTCGTGCCACCCAAAGAAAAGTAGCCGGTGGCAGCCCAGGCCGTACCATTATAGATATACATTTGGTTGTCGGTGGTGTTGTAGGCGATAAAGCCTTCACCGGTTGAGGGAGCCGTTAATGATGTATTCTGAGGTAGTTTGAGACCTTGAAGTCCAGTGTCGTTGTGTAAAATACCTGATAAATCAAGTAAGGTGCCGTCGGCAAAAGTCAAAGTACCCGAGGTGTAACTGTCTGAAGTGTCACTTCGCAAAAAAACGGTTGAGTCCAAACTGTCTAAAGTAGAAGCATCAGTTGAACCCGTAATCGTCAACTTTTTGTTGGTAGTGTCCAAGGCCAGAGAGACTGATCCCGACCCGGCATACTCAAAAACATCAGCCGTACCGGAAGCCGTGAGGGTGGTAGACCCCAGTTTAAAACTCTTCCAGGTAGTACCACTGCCGGTAATGGTCAGGTCCTGATCCCCCGTGATGGTAATACCATCCCCCGCAGTAAGACTATAGATAACATTGGGGGCAGTAATATCTTGGGAGAAAATGGCTGGCACATTCACGGCAAAGTGGAAAGGTGAGTTGACGTTTGTTGTTGCTGTAGCCAGGACAGCCGAGGTGGTTAAGGTCTCATCCTGTGTAACAGGGTGAGACCTTGAGGGTTCTAGTTCGAAGCCAAGGAACCCATAAGGTCTCTCCTTTGACACAAAGGAAGAGACCTTTTTCGCTACATCAGTTACAGGTCGTTTTCCCCAAAACCCACTCACATCATATACAAAAGAGCAACAAAGACATCACAGTGGCAAAAGCCAGAGCACGGGGGAAGGAGGCCACAGAGAACCCATAAGGTCTCTCCTTGTGCCTCAAAGGAGAGACCTTGGAGGCACGAACCTCTTCCAAGGCCTTGGCTTCTTGATATTGTTTCCCGGCTACAGAGTTGAAAGATTGATTGTAGTCAAAATTTGGTGTCATCCCCGACCCGATCGGGGATCCAGAGTTTGTATGGATTCCCGCCTTCGCGGGAATGACAGAGTGAAGGGTTTGTGTTTTGTGGTTCATCGCACCTTCCAGTTGTGTTCGGGTGTAATAGCGTTGACCCCCAGTGGTGCGTTGGGGGGTGAGGTGGCCGGCCGCATCCCACCGACGCAGGGTTTTGGTGGAAACACCCAAAAAATCGGCGGCTTGGGAGATTTTAAACTTGTTTGTCATCTGGGCAGATATATTATTTGTATGGATTCCCGCCTTCGCGGGAATGACAGGGAGTGAGTGTTTTTCTCTTTGTCATCCCCGACCTGATCGGGGATCCAGTGTTTTCTAAAAGTTGGACATCTTTATTTAATCAATGTCCAACTATTATATTTAATTAAGCCCTATTTATTGATAGGTGTCAAGGGCAATTTGGGTAAGTTTTACAGTAAAACGACATTGACATAAAACCAGTTGATAGTTCATAGTGATTAGCATATAGAAAAAATGAAAAAATTGGTGCTACTTACTACCTGCTACCTGCTACTTGCTACTCCTGTTTACGCCCAAGAGGTAGCAACCGGTTTGGCGGCACCTTTGCCGGTAGTTGGAGAGGTAGAAGACGGTAGCATCTTGTGTTCGACCGAAACCGGGAATGTTCCCTGTGAGAGAACTTATGATCCATCCACTTTTGGTGTTTTTGTATCAAATCCCGCAGCCTCTTTTCAGTTGGATGTTACCGAAGAGGGGATTAAATCAGTCATGACTTCCGGCAAGGCTTATGTGCTCGTTTCCGGTGTGGCCGGCCCGATTAAAAAGGGGGACTTTATTACCAGTTCCACGGTCAAGGGTCGGGCCCAAAAAGCCAGTAAAAGCGGTTATGTGCTGGGCATGGCCATGGAGGATTATAACGAAACAGGGGCCGACAAAACCGGCAAAATTTTAGCCAGTATCAGTATCCGGCCGGCGATTTTATCAAGTGGGGCCGGAGCCAATCTCTTGGACTTGTTAAAGTCTGGGGTGGATGCGGCTTTCATGACTCCGATGGCGGCATTGCGGTATACCATTGCCGCTTTACTGGTGGGAGCTTCAGTGATTTTTGGCTTTATGTATTTTGGTAAAACGGCCAGGTCGAGTGTAGAGGCGATTGGCCGAAACCCTCTGGCTTCCAAAAAGATTCAGCTGGGAGTTTTCATTAACATTTTAATGACGATATTGATCATGGGTGGAGGTTTGGGAATTGCTTATTTAATTCTCGTGATGTGATAACTATAACAAACTAAAACAATATGCTACATACATACAAATACTGTATCGAAAAATTCAAAGAGGAAGGGGAGGTTGTAGAAATTTATGAATCATTCGTGCACGCTAAAGGCCTGTCCGATGTATTCTTGGGTGAAATTGTGGCTTTTGAACAAGGGGTGCATGGACAGGTGGTGTCGGTTAAGGGGGATGGGGTGGAAATTTTGGTTTTGTCCCGACAGGTGATCCTGCCCCATTCCAAGGTGGCCAAGACCGGCTTGCCTTTAACCGTGACCTTGGGGGAAGGGATTTTGGGTCACACTCTGGATGCTTTTGGTTACGCCAAAGATGAACGGCGTTTCAAAAGCGACTTTCCGGACGAGCGTCAGGTGAATATTTTTCCGACCGGTATTGTTGAACGGCTGTCTATTAAACGGTTCATGTCGACCGGCATGCCCCTCGTGGACTTGGTTTTACCTGTGGGCTGGGGTCAACGGGAACTGATTATCGGCGACCGCAAAACCGGCAAGACGCATTTTCTATTACAAACAGTATTAAACCAGGCCAAACTAGGTCGGGTTTGTGTCTATGGCGCCATTGGTAAACGGAAAGAAGAGATCAAAGCCATCGAAACTTTTTTTCAAAAATACGGTATTGAATTAAACACAGTAATTGTGGCGGCCGACTCCTATGACTCACCAGGCGAAATTTTCTTGGCTCCCTATACGGCGATGACCATTGCCGAATATTTTCGGGACAAGGGATTGGACGTATTGTTGGTCTTGGATGATTTGACCACTCACGCCAAATATTACCGTGAGTTTTCTTTAGTCGGCAAGCGTTTCCCTGGGCGGGAAAGCTACCCGGGGGATGTGTTCCATGTCCACAGCAAACTTTTGGAACGAGCGGGGTGCTTTAAAGTGGGAAAGGGCGAGGCTTCAATCACCTGTTTGCCGGTAGCCGAGAGCATGGGGGCGGACTTTACCGGTTACATCCAGACCAATCTGATGTCTATTACCGACGGACACCTTTATTTTGACAACGATATTTTTCTCAAAGGCCGTCGTCCGGCCGTCAACCCCTTTTTGTCGGTCACCCGGGTTGGCCGGCAAACTCAACCAAAGCTTTTTCGGGATATTGGTATTAAATTAACCGGAATTTTAAAGAAACATGAGAACATGCAGCGGTTTTTGAGTTTTGGTCAGGAACTGGGACCGGAGGCCAAAAACATTTTGAGCCTAGGGGACTCATTGTATAAGTTTTTTAATCAGGTGGGTTATGCCGTATATCCGCCCAATTTGCAAGTAGTTTTAGTGTCTTTGTTAACCATCGGTTATTGGAATGGAGAAGGGGCAGAAAACATCTTGGCCGTTTACACGAACCGCGAAAAATATAAAGATGTGGTAGATACTCTGGTAACCGAGTCAAACACCTTGGACGAGTTGAATCAGAAGGTAAAAGTCAAAAGTAATGTTTTATTAAACACGAAATAGTTTGCTTTTTCAAATCATGAAAACTTTAAAAACCGTTACCACAGAGATCAAGAATGCGACTGAGATGGTCAAGATTGTTGAGGTCTATGAAGAGGCGGCTGCTACCAAAATGTCTGAAATCCGTGAGGAAACTTTAAACTCCCGAGGTTATTATGAAGGTCTTTTGAGGTTATCCAGTGAAATTGGGGCTGACTTTGCCCGAGTGTCGGAGGGTAAGTCCAAAAAAGCGGCCATTTTTGTTTCGGCCAACGCCGGGCTGTATGGCGATATTGTGTCCCGAACCTTCTTTTTGTTTTTGGACTTTATCAAAAAGGAAACGGTGGACATCTACATTGTTGGTCATGTGGGGGAAGATCTGATGCGGCGTTATGCTCCCGACATCCGTTTTGAACCCTTTAAAATGCCGGATGACGCGATTGAGGCGGAAAAATTTGACACGATTGCCAAATCGTTGGTTGGATACCGGGATATTTATGTTTTTTACCCCAAGTTTAAAAGTTTGGTTTATCAAGAAACGGGGAGTGTCAAAATTTCCGGTGATATGCTGGCCGGAATTTCTGACGAGATTAAGGGTCAAGGGGGTGGCAATAAAGCCTTGGCCTATCTTTACGAACCCAACGTAGAAATAGTCTCCGCCTTTTTTGGGGAGGAAATTATGATGGCCTCGATGGAGCAGGTGTTTCGGGAGGGCCAGTTGGCCCGCTTTGCGGCTCGGCTCATGCATTTGGACAGCGCCGTTAACAGCTTAGACAAAAAAATTGTCAATTTTTCTTTCGAGAGAAACAAAATCAAAAAGAGATTGGCCGACAAGCGACAAAGGTCAACCGTTACGGCGATATTATCTAGAGGAGGTTATTAATAGTCGATGATTCATCATTAACATGATAAAAGGAAAAATTACAGCTTTGGTCGGGCAAATTGCCGAAATTGAGTTTGACGGGGATCATCCACAACTGCACCATGTGCTGAAAACGGCTGACAACAGTGCCCTGATGCAGGTTTTTCAATCATCCGGAGCCAAAACCTACCGGACGATGATTTTGCGGGGAAAAGAAAGTCTGTCTTGTGGTGACGAAGTGATTTCCATGGAGGAAAGACTGGCCGTGCGGGTGGGGTCGGCCATGTTGGGTCGGGTGGTGAACATGGTGGGTGACCCGATTGACGGCAAGGGGAAAATTATGGTTGATGAGGAGGCGGTTATTCTGCGTGATTCACCCCATTACAAGAAAGTCATCAGTGACAAAAAGATTTGGGAGACGGGAATTAAAGCCATCGACTTTTTCTCGCCCCTGGTTTGGGGCGGGCGGATTGGTCTACTGGGAGGGGCCGGAGTGGGTAAAACCATTTTGCTGTCGGAGATTTTGCACAATATTGTCACCACTCATGACGGTCACGACAAAATCGGTGAAGGTAAAGCCAAACGCAGAGTTTCCGTTTTTGCCGGGGTGGGAGAGCGTGTTCGTGAGGGGCACGAGCTTTACAACGAGTTGGCTGACCGGGGGGTTTTAAAGGACGTGGTTTTGATGTACGGCACGATGGGTGAAAATGCCACCGTCCGTTTTTTGACGGCTCTCTCGGCCGTGGCGGTGGCCGAACATTTCCGTGACAAACACGGTATGGACGTGTTGTTTTTGGTGGACAATGCCTACCGTTTTGCCCAGGCCGGCAGTGAATTGTCGGTTTTGACCCGGACCATTCCTTCGGAAGACGGTTACCAACCAACCATCAATTCCGAGATGGCCAATCTACACGAGAGAATTGCCTCTACCGACCGGGGTTCCATTTCAGCCATTGAAGCGATTTATGTGCCTTCGGATGATCTTTTGGATTTTGGTGTACAGTCAATTTACCCGTATCTGGATTCCATTATTACTTTATCCCGTGACGTTTACCAGGAGGGGCGTTTCCCGGCGGTGGATTTGTTAAACTCCAGCTCCTCCATGATTTCACCAACAGTGGTTGGAGAAAAACACTATGAGGCAGTCATTAAGGCTCGGTCAATTCTCAAAACGGCTGAAAGCTTGGAGCGGATGGTGGCTTTGATTGGGGAGGGGGAATTGTCGCCGGAGAACAAGGCTATTTATCACCGAGCCAAAATGATTAAAAACTTCATGACCCAGCCCTTTTTTGTGACGGAATCTCAAACCGGCCGGACGGGGGCTTACGTGGCTTTGGGTGATGCTGTGGATGGGGTGATGCGGATTGTTAACGGGGAGTGTGACGGCATGGAGCCCGACGCCTTGTTATTTGTCGGCAAATTGGAGATAAAGGTGGATGAACCAAGTACCGAAAATACAACTCCTAATCCGGCGTAAAGACAAAGTCTTTTTTGAGGGGCTAGTCAACGCCGTTTCCTCGGTTAATGAGGTGGGGCCGTTTGACATCCTGCCTTTCCATGCCAATTTTGTTTGTACGGCTAACCAGTACGTGCGGATTTATCTGGATGGCAATCTCACCCGTGACTACGAGATTCCCAAGGGAGTGTTGTACGTCAAAGACAACCGCGTCGAGGTCTACGTGGGAGTCTAGCTTCCCAAGGCCTCGCCTTCCAGATTCGGAAGGCCTCGCCTTACGAGGCAGAGAAGTGATATAGTTAACTAATGCCGGCAAGGAACTCCAGAAAGATATATTACGAGAATGGTTTTTACCATGTTTACAATCGAGGGGTTGAGAAGAGACCTATTTTTGAGGATCAGCAGGATATCTCTGTTTTTCTTTCATATTTAAAAGAGTATTTGGCTTACCGCGATGATAACTTACTTGCAAACAAGTTGAGCGCGGGCGGTCTTCCTTGGAGAGAAAGGGAAGAGTATAGAAGTAGACTTCAACTTAACAACTTTTTTGATGAAATTAGCCTGCTTTGTTATGGATTAATGCCTAACCATTTTCATTTTTTACTCCGTCAAAAACAGGAGAGGTCAATGGATACCCTGATGAATTCTTTGGGAACCAGATACACGATGTACTTTAACAGAAAATACAAGCGAGTCGGCTCGCTGTATCAGGGAGTCTACAAGGCCGTGGAAGTAGACTCGGAAGAGTACTTGTTGTATCTATCGAAATACATTCATTACCAGACATTGGTAATCGATTATCCATCATCATTTGAAGATTATGTTGGTAGACGAAAAACTGACTGGATAAACACGGACGTGATTCTTTCATATTTTTCAAAAAAGAACGACCGTAATAGCTATGAAGCTTTTGTGAAGGGGGTTGATTTTGAGGGCCTGTCTCAGGTTAAAGACTTGGTTTTAGAGGACTAGCCCTAAGGGCTTCCCAAGGCCTCGCCTTCCAGATTCGGAAGGCCTCGCCTTACGAGGCTACGAAGTCTACGTGAGAGTTTAGGGCTTAGGAATGGGTGTCTTAAAGAACTTTTGGTCAGCACTTTGCTTTGGAAAACAAAGCATATTTATGATTACGCTCCCACCGACAGCCAGGACAATGACCTGCCAATTACTGACGCACCAGGCGACAACTTCATTAACAAACCCCTCGCTGTTCATTGCCCGTATGATATC
>Ga0208375_1004667_pt1 | contig 10602 bp, 10 predicted proteins | sample RifOxyD1_FD_184038 | JGI IMG/M metagenome (GOLD analysis project Ga0208375, IMG submission 184038) | Soil microbial communities from Rifle, Colorado - Rifle Oxygen_injection D1 (SPAdes) | ecosystem: Environmental > Terrestrial > Deep subsurface > Rock core/Sediment | place: Rifle, Colorado...
TATTCTTGGTTGATACCACGTATGCCGAAGCTTTCAGCTTGTTTAAAGTTGTCTAGTAAGTAGGCAGTATGCAGGAGCGTTTTGGTAGGGACACAACCGTAGTTATAGGAGATTCCACCCAGCGAATTTTCCATGTCAATCAGGCATACTGATAAATTATTTTGAGATGCCGTGATCGCAGCATTTATGCCGGCTACTCCTGACCCCATAATTGCTACATCAAATTTTCTATTACTACTCATATGATCTCCTTAATTAAGCTCGACTAAGAGTTTATAGGGGTCTTCTAGCAAACTTTTAAAGTAAGTTATAAAGTTACTGGCAGGAGCTCCATCTACAACTCGATGATCAAAGACTAGTGATATAGGTTGAATAGTAGCAGGAATGATTATGCCATTTTTTACGATGGGGGCATCATGAATCCTGCCGATCCCTAAGATTCCAACTTGAGGAGGAAGGATGAGTGGATTGCCGTATAGACCACCAAACGATCCATAATTGGTGATGGAAAAGGTTCCTTCTCTCATCTCAGCTAAAGTAATACTTCCATTTCTTGCTTTAGCAATCAGTTGTTTCATTTCTCGGTCGATTTCTTTTATATTTTTATTTTCAACATTTTTTATGACTGGAACCATCAGTCCTTTTTCGGTATCAACTGCAATACCGATGTTAATATTTTTATATTTTCTAAGTTCCATTTTTTGAGCATCAAAGGTTGCATTAAAAACTTCAAAGGCTTTTAGGGCAACACTTAGCGCTTTGATATAGATTGGAAGATAGCTAATCTTTTCTTGACTGGTTTGATTAATAATTTTTCTCAATTTTACGGTTTCATCTAATATGCATTGCTCATGAAAACTAGCGGTTGGAATTTCGCTGCTTCTTTGCATGTTAGAAGCAATGGTTCTTCTGATGGTTGGTAATTGTTCAGTAATATCTTGCTGCAACGGTTGATGCTTGGGAGTAGATATTTCAGATTCCTTAGGGAATGTTTTCAGGTTCACCTGTTTTAAAACATCTTCTCTGGTTACTCGCCCTGCAGGGCCAGTGCCTTTAATTTTTGAAATATCAATTTTATTTGTGGAAGCAATCTTTCGGGCGAGAGGTGTAGCTAATACTTTGGAGGGAATACCACTTAAGGTAATTGCTTCACTGGTTCTATCGACAATCCCTTCACCACTGGCAGGTAGTACAAAATTGCCAGCACTTTCTAGCTCACCAACCACTGCCGTGGATTTATCCTCTTGGGGTTTTTCAAAGGTAGCTGCATTTGTCGTAGATGTGCCTTGTGCTCCCTCATCAATGAAGGCCAAGGTCTTTCCAACTTCAATTATTTGCCCTTCATCAATACTATATTTTATAAGTTTTCCTGACTTAGAAGTGGGAATTTCTGCGACTACTTTATCAGTTTCCACAATGGCAATGATATCACCCTCAGAAACCAGGTCGCCTGGAGATTTGGTAAGTTGTAAAACTTTTCCCTCGTGTACGCCTTCACCAACATCAGGAAATTTAAATTCAAAAAACATAACATACCTCAATTATTTATGGCCTATAGTTCATAAGCTCCATTACTTTATTAACAATCATATTGGTCGAAATAAGATAAAGACGTTCCCCTCTAGGTAGAGGGGGAGTAATATCCGGGCTACTCATTCTTGCAGGTGGGGCCAGCAGATCAGTAAAACAATTTTCGATTACCGTGGTAACTAGTTCTCCCCCGATGCCATAACTTTGTGGGCCTTCATGCACCACCAGAAACCGACCAGTTTTATTCACAGAATTGGTAATAGTCTTTTTATCTATTGGTGAAATGGTTCGAAGATCAATAAGTTCGACGGATATTCCTTTAGTTTTTAGTTGAAAAGTTGCCTCGGTAGCCTCTTTCATTTGAGCACCATAACTAAGAATCGTAATATCTTTTCCCTCCGTAACGATTTTAGCTTTGCCGATTTCGATGGTGTAGGCATCATCTGGAACTTCTTGTTTAATTGATCGATAAACTCTTTTGGGCTCCATAAAAATGACCGGGTCAGGATGCCTCATCGCTGATATTAGTAATCCTTTAGCATCATAGGGATTAGATGGAATGACGACTTTTAGTCCTGGAATATGGGCCCAAATTGATTCCATACTTTCGCTATGGTGTTCTAAGGCACGAATTCCCCCGCCGTAGGGCATGCGGATAACGATATCGGAAGTCATGGCACCTCTGGTTCTATTTCTAAAGCGAGCAACGTGACTAATAATTTGATTAAATGCTGGCCAAGCAAATCCAGAAAATTGCAATTCAACTACAGGTTTTAATCCCAGCACACTCATGCCTACGGCAGTTCCTACGATAGCACTTTCAGCAAGTGGAGAATCAAAGCATCGTTTATCTCCAAATTCTTTTTGTAGTCCGGTGGTCGCTCTGAAAACACCGCCCTCAACTCCGACATCCTCTCCGTAAACGACGATATTAGGATTTACTCGCATTTCTACAAAAAGGGCGTCATTTACTGCTTGAACTAAAGTTAGGGCCTTCATTACATACTTCCTTTTAGTCGTATATTTAAAATATTCATCTGCTCTTTCATATCTTCAGGGATCTGCTTGTATTGCCATGCAAATATTTCTTCTACCGTATGAGGGGGGGCATTTTCGGCTATTTCAAATTCTTTCAAAAATTCTTTTTTGGCATCTTCTTTTAAAGCGTTGATGGTTGATTCATCAATTAAATTTTTTTTAAGTAAATATTTTTCCAGGCGCAGAAGGGGATCTTTCACTAGCCATTGAGCCACCTCTTCTTGTTTGCGATAAATGGTGGGATCATCGGCAGTAGTGTGTGCCCCCAGACGATATGTATACCCCTCAATAAGTGTGGGGCCTTGATTTTTTAAAGCTTTATCTCGTGCCATTTGGGTGGCGGCAAAAACGCCAAGTACATCGTTACCATCTACTTGCACACCCTCAAAACCAAATGCAAAAGCCTTTTCGGCTAAAGTGGCAGAGCGAGTTTGTTTGTTTCTAGGTACCGAAATGGCCCACTGATTATTTTGAATATAAAAAATTACGGGAACGTTCCATGTACCGGCAACATTAAGCGCTTCTAGAAAGTCACCCTCACTGGTGCCGCCATCACCGACAAAACAAATAGTAACGCGGTTATTTTTTAAATATTGATTAGCATATGCTGCACCTACGGCATGCAAGCACTGAGAAGCAATGGGAACTGAGATAGGGAAGGTGTGATATTTTTCAATTTCAAAGTGGCTGCCCTTTTCATTGCCAAGCCAGACTTGATAAAGTTTGCTAAGTGGGATACCTCGGTAAAGCATACCGCCCAGTTCCCTATAGGCAGGAACAAACCAATCATCTTTATCCATTGCCATAAGACTGCCTACTGAATTAGCTTCCTGGCCCTTGCCTGGTGGATACGTTGGAAGGCGTCCTTGTCTATTTAAGTTAACCGACCATTCGTCAATAACTCTGGCCTTTGACATGTATTTATAAGCAAGCAAAATATCACTATCGTTCATAAGGGGTACATCTTTGATTGATGAATCAATATTTCCGGCTTCATCCATGATTTGCAATCTTTTTCCTTGCCGTGGGTCATAGCTTTCAAACATAACGTTATCCTTTGCCAAATATTCTATAAAGTTGCGAAGATAAGTGAAAAATTAAACTACTTTGTTACAAGGGGATAATTTGATTTAATTAAATTTATCGAAAATTCATTACTAGCAGCTTTGAAGTAATCTGTAAGGGTTTGTACAATGGAAGAGGTGATTTCACCAAGGAGAACATTGGGATAAAAATTAGAAACATTAGTAACCTGGCTCCGCTGGCTTTTTACAAATGGTTTTTGGGTTTTTCTATAAACCGGCATCCAATTAATAGCATTATGTAAATTTTCCAGGTTGGTGTTGAATAAAAGTGAGGCATGATAACAAAAAATATGACCAGTAAGTGCTACCGCTGAACCAAGAATTTTATGATCATTGATATAAATAGAATTACGATCATCTTTGGTTGCTTGAATGCCAAGATGATTCAAAGAAGTTAGTAATTTTTTGGTAATGAAGTCGCTATCCTTTTGGTCATCTTTCGAAAGCAGCGGGCTACTTGGTTTAAAAAAGCTTATGTTTAGCGTACCTTCATCATGGTACACAGTGCCACCTCCAGTATGTCTTTTTACAACAGGGATACGGTGCTTTAGGGTAAAATCCTGGTTCACTTCAAATTCTGCATTTTGAAAACGTCCCATAATAATGGAGGAACTATTGTGCCATAAGCGAAGGATATATTGATTACTATTAACAAAATCGCCTAGCTGCCTTTCTAAAGCAAGATTTATTAGGGGGTCTGTTTGAGGTGTTTCTAAAATCAATAGCTTCATGAAGGTCAGTGTAAAAAAGAAGTCTTTCTTTACACTATATTCTTAATTGATGATATTTTTCTTCTGAAAAACTTTTCTAAAGGCATCATAGGGTTTTCGAAAGTGGGAGTCAGAGTAAGTAGATTCAAAATCTTCTGCGATTTTTTTTAAAATATCAAGATTAATTTTTTCATATAAAAGTCGGTGAGAAAATTCATGGGCCATGATGAAAATGCATGAAAGTCCTGACAAATGTTCCGTAGTCAGCTTGCGGGGAAAGCCTTTTCCTAAAGGCCTTTCATGATGATTTAGAACTACTTCTTTAATATTGTTAGCAACATCTTGAATGGGCTTAACTTCATTTATTAGAGCGACACTTTTGGTGGGGTGATTCATTACTTCTTTTTTTAAGTCTTCTGAAAGTTTCTCAAATCTTGGATCGTCAGTAGAAGCAATGGAAACGAGTTCATCATTTTGTAATGATAAATCTTGAAAGATTGCAGACATAGAAAGTTTTTGCATAGAATTGTCGCTTGCCCAGTCAGTTTGAGCAACAATGGCTACCGATAGATAATTAGTCATCATAATCAGTTCGCTGGAATATTTCTGATATTTCATCAGATTTCCAATTAGTTTGCTCATCCTTTTATTTTTGCTTAAAATTTCTACACTTGATCGGTGGACCGCGTGTCCTAGTTCAATTTCTTCCCTGGAAAGTCCCAGGTCTAAAAGGCTAGAATGTATTTTATTAATAGAATCTACTTGGATGTCAAATTTTTGGACTGTTGGAATTGCGTTACTGGTAAGTGTTTCAATTAATTTTTGATTTATTTTGGTAGATAATTCCGCATACTTTTCAGTGGGGACAAAATAAAAGTCATCATCATTTGATATATCTGAAATGTGGGTTAACTGAACATATTTATTAGTATGATCCATAATAAAAATAGGGACATCCTCCTTGTGGAAGAAGGCAACTTTATTACCTCTGATGCGACGAAATTGTTCTTTCAAGGAAGGTCTTTTAATTTTTAGGATTCTAGAAATTTCTTCGACTAATTCGTGTTCCTTTACGGGATATTTTAGATAAACATTTTGAATTCTTTTTAATAAGAATCCTTTAAGCATCTCATCGTAAGACGGAAATTGCTGAGTAAGCAAAATAAATGGAATATCCAGTTTATTTTCAGTTAAAAAACGGTAAATTCGACTGGAATTTTTTCCCATGAAATTATATTGGGCAACAATTAAAGAAAAATTTTGAGTCTCGTTTATGAGCTTGATGGCGTGATCAACATTTTCTGCATAAATTAATTCGGCATTAAATTCTGATTCAATATGCATAACAATAAGATCTCGAATCTCTGGATTTTCTTCAGCGATTAAAATGCGTGGTTTTGAATTCATTACTTTATTCTATAGGTATAAACTAGAATTTGTTTAAAGGTCAGTTTTTTTCCCAGTTTCCTAAGCATTGGACATTTTTAGTTGGATAAAAAACGTTTGAAAAATGTATATAATATTGCTCATCTATTTAAACAAATTGTGATAATGAAAATCATGAAAAAAAATTGGGGAATATATTGGTTGTTATTATTTTGTTTTTGCGCCGGCATTTGGCTATATTTTAACCAATCAAGCGAATCACTGGTTTCTCTAGGACTTATTTTTTCCATATTTTGTTTGGTGTATTATAAACAAAAACCAACAGCTTCTCAAACAAAGTGTGACGACCCTTATCGTGCATCTTATGAAGTGGAGGGATTTCATGACGACTTTTCTAAAGTAGGTAGCGGATATCCCATGAAAAAAGATCAAAAAGTTCCTTGTTGTGGAGGTGTTGTGGAAGGGGACACCTCATGCTCTCATGAACATTGTGGAGATAAAAAAAATGAAAGTTGATGAATTGATAGCAGAAAATAATCAACTTAAATCACAAATTGAAAGCTTAAATAAGGATCTTTCAAGGTTAAAAGAAATTCAAAAAGACTTGGATGAAAGTAACCAACGTTTTGATGATGTCATTCACTCCGCTTCGGATGCAATATTATTAATCGACGGAGATAAATTTGTGGATGCTAACGATGCCACAGTTAAAATGTTAAAGTATCCAAGTCGAGAGGACTTTTTAATGTCACATCCTTCAAAGTTGTCTCCACCATTTCAGATGGATGGTAGATCATCTTATGAAAAGGCAGAAGAATTGTTGCAAATTGCGTATAAAAACGGATTCCATCGATTTGAATGGATACATCGAAAAGCAGATGGTGAAGATTTTCCAGTGGAAGTTTCATTAACACCGATTTTATACCGAGGCAGATCCATTTTGCACTGCCTATGGAGGGATTTAACTAAAGCTAAAAAAATTGAAATGGATAATAAAAAGATGCAACATGATATTAGGCAGAGGGAACTTTCGCTTATCCATGCTTCTAAAATGGCAACCCTTGGGGAAATGGCCGGTGGAGTGGCACATGAAATCAATAACCCGCTAGCGATTATTATTGGTTATTTGAAAATATTGAAACAAGAACTAGGTGAAATAACTTTTTCAAAAAAAGATCGGGTTTTATCCATGATTAATAATGTTGATAAATCCACCAAAAGGATAGTCGAAATTATTCAAGGCCTTTATTTATTTTCCAGAGATGCAAAACTTGATAATTTAACATCTGTATTGGTTGAACAGTTAATTAAAAACACAGTTTCTTTATGCCTTGAAAAATTTAAAAATAATAATATCTCTTTTCGCGTGGAAGAAATTCCAGTGGATACTTGTATCTATGGAAATGAGACGCTACTAGGCCAAGTGCTGCTCAATCTTTTAAATAATGCATATGATGCAGTTAAATTACAAGATACTAAATGGATTGAAATTACTACAATGATCAATACCCAAAATAAACGGGTAGAAATACGTGTTAGAGATAGTGGTCAGGGCATACCGATTGAAAATCATAACAAAATTATGCAACCTTTTTTTACAACTAAAGAAGTAGGCAAAGGAACAGGTTTGGGATTAAGTATTTCTCTCGGGATTGTCAGAGAACATGGAGGAGATCTTTTTTTAGAGACCGACTCTTGCCATACTTGTTTTGTTATTTCATTACCCCAGGGTACTCTAAAGTGAAAAATAATTTGTTGACCGATAGTTTTGGAATGTAGGCTCGGACTGTACTTGAAAATGGGCTGACTCTAATATTTTAAGCAAGAATATTTTACATACCTGATTGTGCAAAGCGGCGTTTGGTTGTATAAGTCATTATTCCGATTATGGGTATATTCTTTTGTTTTTCTTAAAAGTATTTGTTACTACAAATACTCGGAGTGATTAATGCAAAAACAAAAGTTCTGCAAAGATCTTAATCAAATATCTATCGAAGAATTATTCAAAATTCCATTAAACCAGTTACGCATATTCCAAGTGCCTGATTACATTAAAGAAGCATTGGAAGAAGTTAAAAAGGAACTTAAGGCTAAACACATTCTTATCCGCCCTAAAATTTGGGTCTCAGAAGAATGGATCTGTCCCGATGGTACCGCAGGTATTGGTGTGCCATTTTACCTTGGCAGTAAAAGATTACTTCGCATGGAAAAAAAAGAAGTTGGTTTTGTCGAAGGAGAAACCAAGGAAAAGGCCAAAAAATTAATCAGACATGAACTAGGCCACGTCGTAGATAATTTATTTCGACTTAGAAGAAACAGGGAAAGAATAAATATTTTTGGAAAAAATTCCAAAAAATATCCAAATAGATATGACATCCAACCGTATAGCAAAAATTATGTGAGACATTTAAAAGATGGTTATGCTCAGGGACATCCTGCAGAGGATTTTGCTGAAACCTTTGCTGTATGGCTTGATCCCCAAAGTAATTGGAAGAAAAAATATCAAAACTGGGGATGCTTAAAAAAACTTTTGTATATGGATCAGCTAATGCATTCCTTGCAAGGAGTGCAACCTATTCCATATGATAAAAATACGTACTATGAAATACGTAGTATGGATAAAACTTACGGGAAATATTTATTAGAGAGAAAGAAAAAATTCAATTTAAAGGATACTTTTTGGGATAATTTAAAAGAAGGGTTTAATTGTCGTTTTAAAACGAACGAAAAAATGAAAATCAAACATTTTTTATCCAGATATGGCAAAGAAATAATCGGCCCAGTATCTTTTCAAACTAAGCTACCTAAATATCTGGTAAAAAGAATGCTTGATGATATAAAAAAGAATAATTCAGATTTAATGATAGATAGAATACTTCCTTCAAAAAAGATTATGAGCTATCATATAATTGATAAGGCGAATGCTTTTATAAATGAAGGAAGACATTTTATCCGTCTATGAAAAAACTTAAAATTTTAGTCTTGATTCACCCCACCTTAATACCACCAGCGAATGCTACTCATCATGAAGCAGAAAAGATGCCTTGGAGAACTGAGTATTATGTGATTAGCACGCTTTCGCAAATGGGGCATCAGGTACTGGTTTTAGGAGTGGAAAGTGATTTAAGAGTCATTCAGCGGGCCAAGGAAGAATTTAAACCACACATAGCTTTTAATTTACTGGAACAATTTGATGGTGAGACCTTATTTGATCATAATGTAGTTTCTTATCTGGAAATGATCAAACTTCCGTATACCGGGTGTAATCCCAAAGGTCTGATTTTGGCCCGGGATAAATCTTTGTCTAAAAAAATAATGTTCTATCATAGAATAAAAACTCCCTTGTTTATGGTGGTAAACCAGAATGCCAAATTCAAAAGGCCTAAAAATTTAAAATTTCCCTTGTTTGTAAAATCTTTAACTGAAGAAGGATCAGTTGGTATTTCACAAAATTCTATCGTTTACGATGACGAAAAACTTTTCGAAAGAATCAAGTTTATTCACGAGACCACCTTTTCTGATGCCATCATAGAAACATATATTGAAGGTACAGACCTCTATATTAGTTTAATGGGGAATAAAAAAGTGTTGCATTATCCACTGCTAGAATTGCAATTTAAAAATGTTCCATCAGGGTTTCATCATATCGCCACCAGTAAAGTAAAGTGGGATCCCGAATATCGTAAGAAATATGATATAGATACTCATGAAGCAAAAGGTCTATCTAAAGAAGATTATAATAATATTGTTAAAACTGGGAAGAAAATTTACCGCGCGTTAAATTTAAGTGGTTATGCCCGTATTGATTTAAGGTTAACGCCGGGTAACCGGATTTATTTTTTAGAAGCCAATCCCAATCCAGACATGGCCAAAACCGATGATTTTGCCATCTCTGCTAAAAAGGCGGGTGTATCCTACGAAGAGTTGCTTGAAAAAGCGCTCACACTTGGCCTATCTTATTACGATAGTATTTGTTAATCTTTTCACATTATTCACTTTAGCTTGCGTAAGATTTTCCCAAGGAGTAAACACTAGGAATGACACAATTTAGTAGGGTTTTAATTTTTTGTTTGGGGGTAATAATTGGCCTAGATATGGCCAAAGCACAACCCCTGTTTTTTATTTCTAAAGAGTCTGATAATCCTTCTACCATTCAAATTAAAGACTTGGGCCTTGAGCAAAATTCTGACTTGGATATTGATTCCTACTATATTGCACCAGTGGATAATAAAGTGGATCAAAGTAAAACTAAAAACACAGAGTTAAGTATTACGCCAGGGGAAGATCTGTATAAACTTTTTGAACAAAATAATTATCGCATTATAGATACAATAAAAAAATTGGATTTAACAAGGCCACCAGTAAAGACCGAGCTCAAAATCAGATTTTGATTTCATGTTTAAAGTTTGAAGTTGGCCATTATATGTGCAGAAATAGGATTAACTATTTTTCGTTGTGCTGTAACCATCCAATAATCAGTAGTTACTTGCGAAAGAGTGCCAATTTCAACTAGTTTTTTTGCCATTATATATTCTTGTCCAGCAAACTGGGGTAATACAACTAATCCCATGCCCGCAATACCCATAAGTTTTTGAAAGGTGGTATCTTGGGTTTCAATAGTTACATCTATATCAATTTTTCTTTTGTAAAAAAATTTATCGATATCAAGGCGTATTTGGCTGTGAGGAGTGGGTAAAATAAAAGGTTGGCCAGCTAACGATTTGGGAAAATCTTTTTTTAAATTGGCGTAATTAGAAGTTCCAAAAACTGCCATAGGTATGCGAGATAGTAGTTTAGTATCAAGAGGGGTGGACACGTTGGTACTAGGAGGGGCATCAGTTACAATAAGATCA
>Ga0208375_1004668_pt1 | contig 10601 bp, 13 predicted proteins | sample RifOxyD1_FD_184038 | JGI IMG/M metagenome (GOLD analysis project Ga0208375, IMG submission 184038) | Soil microbial communities from Rifle, Colorado - Rifle Oxygen_injection D1 (SPAdes) | ecosystem: Environmental > Terrestrial > Deep subsurface > Rock core/Sediment | place: Rifle, Colorado...
ATCCCAGTTTTTTTATTGACCCCGCCGCTGAATATTATTTTTGGAATAGAACCATTTTTATAGAGTTCAACAGCTTTCTCCACTGATTCCTTCCAAGCGTTCCATGTCCCAAATACAAAAGCAATGTCACCTTTGAGATCGGTATCATCGAGAAATATGTAATCAGTGATTTCTTCATTTGTCATATCTAAATTTTAATATCCGTAATGTTTCAGCGTTAGTTTTGATGGTGCGCCCAGTAGGAATCGAACCTACGACCCACTCCTTAAAAGGGAGATGCTCTACCGACTGAGCTATGGGCGCATGTATAACTAATGGAAAATTGTGTGAGTCAACGGGGAGGAAGCCTTTTCCAAGTCGAGTATACGCAGACTTGGGAAAGGCCTTCCGACCGCAAGATTGACGAACCAATTTTCCTTAATAGAGAAAACTATATCACAACTTCACTAAAATTCAACTTCTATAAAGGCCAATCAAATGCGAACCATCCAGCACCAGTAAAGACGAGTGATAATGCCATAGCTAGAAGTAAGACATAATAATTTATACCATCTGAAAGAAAAGCTTTTTCTTTAATTTTAAATCCGATTTTAATCACGAGTATAAGTACATTCAAGAGAGCAGCAAGCTGGGTGAAAAGTCCGACTATGAGAAAGACTGCAATTACTACTTCTATAACACCGTATATTAGACTATTGCTACCAGAACTTTCACCTCTGTGTTTTATTTTCTCATATCCAAAATAGGCAAGGGTAATACCCAGGACAATACGTATGATAAAAGGTGCGAGACCTTCATAAGTGAGTAAAGATGGGAAAATTGAAAGCATGTTGATATTTAATTAATTTACTATAAAGTAATAATATGGTATCACAAAATTGCTTATTACTCCATAATATCAGAAGTACCCATAATGTTGGGGCTATATTCCGTACAGCTGATGCTATAGGTATATCTAGAATATATATATCTGGTACAACCCCAGCACCTATTGATCGTTTCGGAAGAGCTAGAAAAGATATAGCAAAAGTGTCCCTAGGAGCAGAAAATACTATAACTTGGGAAAGTATAGAGAATGTCTTTGATTTAATAAAAAAACTAAAGAAAGAAAAAGTAAAAATAATAGGACTAGAACAAGATAATAGATCTATTGATTATAAGAAAGTAAAAACTACAAAACAGAATCTAGTCATAGTAGGGAATGAAGTAGATGGAATAAACAAAGAGATACTGGATTTATGTGATGAGATTATAGAGATACCGATGAAGGGTAAGAAAGAATCACTAAATGTTTCTGTTGCTTTAGGAATCGTACTGTATAATCTATTTGATTAACTTCTGATGTGTATTACAGAAATGCGTACCTCTACCACCGACCACGATTCTAATTATTTTACCTTTACATCCTTTTTTAGAACACTCTGTACCAGTTTTCCTATATGCTCTATGTTCTTCTTGGAATTTACCTTTTTCACCATGAATATTTCTATAATCAGACATAGAATCTCCACCGAAATCTATACTTCTCAATAAGATATTTCTTATTGCTTTATATAATTCTTTTAATTTATTTTCTTTAATTTCTGAAACTATATGTGTAGGATGGATACTAGCTATCCATAGACTCTCATCTGCATAGATATTACCGATACCAGCGATAATACTCTGATCCATCAATACTAATTTTATTTTTCCATTTTTCTTTTTATTTATTTGATTTTTGAAAATAGTAAAAGTAAACTCTTTCTCCAATGGTTCTGGTCCAATATCTTTCAAATGTTTATTATCATACAGATTTTCTGAATTAATCAGAGTTACTTTCGCAAATTTCCTAGTATCACATAACTCTATATTTTTCCCATTAGAGAGATAAAATATCAATCTAATAAATCTATTATATGGATCAGCTTTATTATAATCCCCATACATAATATGTCCTGTCATTTTCATATGTATCAAAATAGTGTATTTATTAGATAGATGAATCAATACATTCTTTGCTCTTCTTGTTACTCCGATTATCTTTGTACCCTTTATTTTCTTTTTGAAATATTGGAAATATTTTGGATCTTTTATCGTATCTCCACCATGAAAATATGGACTATTGTACTCTGTCCATACATCTTTTATAGTAAGACCTGGTATATGATGATCTAATCCACTTACTGTAGTTTGTACTTCTGGCAATTCTGGCATACAATTCTTATATCACACTTTCTTCTTTATGAAAAATATTTCATTAGCTTTTATAATTACTGTCCTCTTTTTGAGTATATGGTCTATCAATAGATCGCCACAAACTTTATCTTTTATTGATAAAGTATTTAGTTATACAAATAATATTGTAGACAATCTAGCGGCAGTTATATTGCATAAACCAGTAACGATTACAGAGTTGAAAGACAAATACAATTCTCCTAGCAAGAAAGTGAGAGTTCTAATAGTGCCAGGACATGAGCCAGACTTTGGCGGTACAGAGTTTAGTAATTTGAAAGAAAGAGATATGAATGTAGAACTAGCTCAATATCTCGGAGATTTCCTAAAGAATAATGATAATTATGATGTGATGATGTCAAGAAATAAAATAGAATGGAGTGCTACACTATCTACATATTTCAAAGATCATCTGAATGATATCAATACTTTTCTAGAAGACAGTATAAAAGAAAGAAAAAGTCTCATAGCAGTTGGAGAAGCTAAACATAGTGCTCCAGTCGTGTATCATAATAAAGCTCCAAAGAATGTAGCGACAAGACTCTATGGAATAAATAAATGGAGTAATGAAAATCAAATAGATATTACTGTACATATTCATTTTAATGATTATCCAAGAAGAAATACTAGTGTAGCTGGGGAGTATTCCGGTTTCACTATCTATATTCCAGAACCTCAATATTTCAATAGTGCTACCACACGCGCTGTTGCAGAAACAGTTTTCAAGCGTCTTGCGAAATACAATGCTGCCAGTGATCTACCTACCGAACAGGGAGGGTTCGTAGAAGAGCCAGATCTTATCGCTATCGGTGCATACAATACAGCTGATGCTGCTAGTATGCTCATAGAATACGGCTATATCTATGAACCACAATTTACAAATGAAAGCATAAGAAAAGCTACATTGAAAGATCTGGCTTTTCAGACTTATCTCGGACTACAAGATTTCTTCGGTGGTGGCAATAATGTATCTTTTGCTTATGATACTCTAGTATTACCACATTCATTCGAAAAGAATTTTGATTCAAATACAAAGAATTCAAAAGATGTTCTAGCACTTCAGACTGCATTACTTCTCGATGGTGTATATCCGCCGAAGGGTAGAGATAAGAATAGCTGTCCTAGATCAGGGAATATTGGTCCATGTACTAGAGCTGCTATAGAGGAATTCCAAAATAAATATAATATAAAAGGTGAGAATGGTAGAGTAGGTGAAAAGACCAATAAAGTTTTGAATGATAAATATTCAGTAAGAGCTATTTAATAATATTAAACTAGATTACCTTATGTAGTTAGTTTTTATTTGAAAGTTTTTGTATTTCTTCTCTTGCGATCTCTGCATCATCCCATGGGAGTTTGGTACCATTTGGTCCCATTATATATGGATCTGTACCTTTACCTGTTATGAGTACTGCATCGCCAGTTTTTGCATTTCTTAGAGCTTCTGCTATGGCCTCACGGCGATTCATAATTATCTTTGGAGTTTTATTTACTATACCTTTAGCGACATCATGGACTATTTGATCTGGATTCTCATCATATGGATCTTCATCTGTAAGTATTATTTCTTCACAATACGCATCTGCTATTCGTCCCATTTCTTTTCTTTTCCAATTATCTCTTCCCCCACCTGTACCGCCTAGTACGCATATACTCTTTGAACTTTCGAAAACCTGATAGAGCTTCTCTAGAGAATCTGGGGTATGTGCATAGTCCACTATAACAGTGAAGTCTTGACCTGCATTTATTCTCTCTACCCGTCCTCTCACTCCTTTGAATTTCTCTACAGCTCTGATTATTATTTCATCATTTATTCCTAGATTCTTCACACAGATTATAGAAGCCAGTAAATTATATAAATTAAATAATCCAGAAAGAGGGGAATGAATTGTTCTACCAGAATAAGTAAAATCTATACCTTCACTTTTAATATTATACGGTTCTGCATCTTTTACACTATATGTAGCTTTTCTGTCTGATCCACATTCTAGGAATCTATGAGATTCTTTATCATCAGCATTTGCTACTATGATCTTGTCTTTCTTTTTTGACTTTATCATTTCACAAGCAATTTTTACTTTTGCTTTTATATAATTTTCATAAGATCCATGGGATTCTATATGTTCTGGAGAGAGATTGGTAAAGACAAAAGCATCTAGTTGTATGAATTTATGTCTATACTGTACTGTACCCTGAGATGTCATCTCTATAATAGCAAAATCACATTTTGCATTTACTGCTTTACGTAATAGTCTCTGTATGAAGAATCTTCCAGGTAAAGACATTTTGAATTTATTATTTGTAGATTCTCTATCTACTTTATAGCGTATAGTATTAGAAATTGCAGTTTTATATCCCGCTTCTTCTAGTAGAGCATTTATTATTTCTGTTGTTGTACTTTTACCCTTTGTACCTGTTACACCTATTACCTTTATTTTCCTAGAAGGGAAGCGATAGATAATGGCAGATAATAGTGAAAGGAGATAATGGTATGTAGGCTGGAAGAATGCGAAGATTCCTTTCGGTATGTATTGTTTTATTTTGTTTAGGATATTGTCTAACATGTTTTTATTATTTTTTTTATTTCCCCAACACCTTCAATGCCTCTCTAATTTTATCATTTGTCTTCACTACAGTTTTTGCTATGGATTTCAATGCTTCACGACTCTCATTCGGAGTATATCCTAGAGACTTCAATGCCTCCAATGCATCCGCATCATTCTTCATTGCATCTTTTGATTCTTTTGTATGAGAGACTTTCTCTACTTTATCTTTTAGCTCCATTATTATTTTTTCTGCAACTCTTTTACTTATTCCAGATACCTTTACTAGATGAGATGCATCACCAGTCTGCACGGCTTCTTCTATAGAATGCACAGAAGCGACATTCAATATCCCTAATGCAGTTTTCGGCCCTATTCCTGAAATGGTAATAAGTAATTCAAAGAAATTTAGTTCTCTCATATCTAGGAATCCATATAGATCCATTGCATTCTCTCTTATTGCTAAATATGTCCATAAAGTAATGCTCTCAGTATCTTTACCAAACTTGGACATAATATCGACTGTAGTTGCCACTTTATATCCCACCCCTCCTACATCTAGGACTATATATTTCATATCTATATGCACTATTTTCCCTGTAAGTCTTGATATCATAGCCTAATCATATACGAAACCTTGTATTTTTTAAAGGCTTATGGTAGTTTAATCATTATGCCTATAACATCAGGAGCAAAGAAAGCCCTAAGAGCAGGGGAAAATAAAAGAACATTCAACCTTCGTACAAAGGGCGCTATAGATGTACCTCTAAAGAATTTTAGAAAATTAATACTAGCAAAGAATACAAAAGAGGCAGAAGCTCTAGTTCCTACTATATATAAAGCTCTAGATAAAGCAGCAAAGAGAAAATATATAAAGGCCAATACAGCATCTAGATATAAGTCTAGGATAATGGCGTCATTGAAGAGATTAGAAGGAAACAAATAGAAATGTACTGAAGTAAGTTTCTATTTGTTTCCTAATCACTAGTGCCCCCGGTAGGAATCGAACCTACATCACAACTTCCGCAAAGTTGTGTCCTATCCATTGAACGACGAGGGCAGGTGTATTGTCTATTGTGATGATACTAGAAACCGAGCCTTTCGAATATCTGCTGGCTCAAGGGTTCATGATGCTCTGTCTCTGCAATATAGTCAAGTAGTATAGCTCTTATCTTCTCTGGATCTATATCTATAAGATGAATAATAAGATAAGGCATAAAAGTCTTTGTAGATTTTATAATTAATTTCTTTGGCTCTCTGTCGGCATCTATCCAGAATGATTCTAGATTGAGAAATGAATACAATATTCCCGCTACTACTATTCCACGATCATTGATTTCACAATGTACAGTTTCTGGTTTCCTAGATGAATGTACAACAAGAGAGAATACACCAACTATTATAAGTATTCCAAAAATAACATTACCTAAAATAAATGCTAATACTGCAGTAGTGAGAGTGATGATTCCTACTGCCCAATACCAATCATTATTTTTTTCTTTATGTATATGTTCTGGTGAATCCCAAGAGATTAATGGTTCCATGGTCTTTATTATAACATCTGATATAATAAAAAGGTAAATGAATAATCCTTGGTATGAGACTTTAATAAAACCAGAACTTACTCCACCATCATGGGTCTTCGGTCCTGCATGGACTATTCTCTATATACTCATTTTAATTTCTCTTATAATAATATGGAGAAGTGGAATATGGAGAAGGGAAGTGAAAGTCGCTATTTATATATTCTTTGTGCAGATTGTTCTCAATATTATCTGGTCTCCATTATTCTTCACTCTGCAGAGTCCATTTCTAGCATTTATAGATATTATGATGCTTTGGGCTGCTATTATCTTTACTATATTTAATTTCTTTAAAATATCAAAAACCGCAGGATGGTTACTCATTCCATATATATTATGGGTAAGTTTCGCTATGTATTTGAATTGGGGGATAGTGGTGGGGAATGTATAGAGTGTGTGGATTAAATCTGGAAGAAATCCTCTCTATATAAAATAAAAATAATCCACGGAATGAAGGTAATAAACGAAATGATGTTTGACTGACGAGCCTTCGCAGGAAAAGCATCCTTGTACAAAAAATATGTCACTCCACCTGTAATAACAGGGTTTATCAGGGAAAATATCCAAACATACGTCTTTTCTTTTTTTGAAAGTCGCTCCTGATTAAGAGAACTTTTATCGACCACAACGGCAGGTTTCATCTTTGAACCCCAAAAGCCAAGTCCGAGTGTTAAAAGGATAACCGAGGCTACCATGTAACCAGTGTTCGGACGCTCGTTATAACCCACGGAGCTTGCACTAATGCCTGTAGATACGATAATGCCCAGAAATAGGCCGATTAGACCCATGATTATCATGTTCCTTTTATTTACTTTTGATTCCATTGTTCAAGTCTAGCACAATTTCATTTTTTTCATAATTTCAGGAATTTTCCGACGATATAATAAAATTTGACCATGTGCATATCTCATCTGTAAAGAATAATGCACTATGGTACAATTGTCACATTAGTAATTAATATTATTTTATGAAGAAATCCTTAATAATTGTCATCGTCCTGGCAGTAGTAATACTCGGAGCATTCATTCTGCTTAAACCACAGACAAATCCTCAGAGTGCGGTAAATCAAGCTCTTGGAAGGGCGGCCGAAGCCTCACTGAAGACTTTTGTGGCCATTGCTATGTCTGATATTGCTCAGTATTACAGCGATAAAAAGAATACCACACCTTACTGGATAGACGCAACGAATAAACAAGCACTTGATGCTCGCTTTGCTCAAGTTGTAAAAAGTAAATTTGAAGGAGACTTTGCCTACAATGTTCTCGATGAAAAGGAAAATGCTGCTGTTAAAGCCGCCGACAAATCACGAAGCATTTATGTTTGTATGGATAGCCTTACTGCGAAGGTTACTAATATTACAGCTGAAGAATTTAGCAAAAACACTGACTGTTCAGGTCAGGTAATTAAATAATAAAAATTTATGAAACCAAAAAAGAACTCAGCAGATTGGTATATTGCAGCAACACATTGGCTTACTTCAATGATTGCCAGCGTTATTTTGGGTATTATCCTTGTGATAATCATTGTCTCAATTTCTGACAATCCTACAATAGACCTCATTACTGAAATTGCTGTGACACCACTCGTTATGTGGCTTGCAGTAAAAATGTCTGCCAGCTATCTTAATAAGACATATGTAATTAAGGATGCACATAAAGTCGCGGTACTTTCACTCATTTACGTAGTCATCGTTGCTGGAGGTTACCGACTCTATAGTTTTATTCAGACAGGCGTCTTTTCTGCAGAATACATAGGATTTATTATTGCTCTTGTTGTGTTCTATATTGCAAGTAAGAAGTATATTAAGACAACTGTCTAAATTATGTACGGATTCTGTACACGGCTAATTGAGTATGATGGTCAGCTCATCCCTCAGTGCAGTGTGATTCCCATTCTACTTGAACAACCACCGTGGATAGGAATGGTTTTGTATGGAATTTTTACAATCTTACTAATTCTAGTCTCATGTGTATCTCTAAGAACTGCATATCTACTTTATAAAAGACGAAGAAAAGATTTTGACAAGAAGAAATGGCAATTTTTCATATTGCTTATTGTGTTCGGAGTACTCGTATGGTACTCAGTGTATATTTGCTTCAGTAATTTTCTTTTTTTCGCTTCTCTTTTATAATATCCAAATAAGGAATAATAATTTATAAAACTTCCGTACGTCACTAGCTGTAGCAAGATAGAATAAATAGAGTTTGTTATCTTAACAGTGTGGCAACTTTCCAAGATTTCAAAGACCTAGCGAACAAAAGGCTGAAAACTGCCTAAGTTTCGCTATGTATTTGAATTGGGGGATAGTGGTGGGGAATGTATAGAGTGTGTGGATTAAATCAAAAATCTAACTTTTCAAAATGACTTCTTCGTGCTCGCCTTGTAATATCACACACTTGTCGCAAAGCCATTGAGAGTCTGTTCATAAGGAAAAGTACTTCAACTTTTTTCAGAAAACTCTCCTTTACATTTTTCACAGCACTTACATAGTCTCCATCATTTGAGATAAGTATGGCAGTATCAAACTTACCAAGGGCAGCCATAGTAACCATATCTGTGGCAAGTTGTGTATCAACATTCTTTTCTTGCAAATTACCTTTTGATCCTCTTAAGTCGCCATACTTAACTTGAAGTAAGGGAGATAATTTTTCTATTGCTGCATAATATTGCAATGTTGTTGAGTGTCTCTTTATACCTTTTTCATCTTCTTCTAAAAGATATGCTGGCGGTCTAACACAATAAAACCCTACATAAACTAACTCACGATTTCCGGCAAGTTTCTGAGCGAGTGTTAATGGGTTATAAAAACAAATCCATGACGAATCAGTTATTCTTAAGTCCAGAAGACTTCTGAATACATTGCTGTTATCGATGAAGATAGCGATTTTATTTGGATTTATAACTGGTGTTGAAGGTTTCATGCCCGATATTTTACAGGAATTTTAGACAAAACAAAAGAGCCCGAAGGCTCTCTCGTTACTTACCATTGCCGAAGCAGGTGATAAGGGGTTCTTGATTACTATACTATGCTATATGTTCTGACAAGTCAATGGGTTAGTGTGAATATAGATTATGATTGTTTTTATCTCAAAATAGACAATTAGATTGTTTCGCTATGTATTTGAATTGGGGGATTTTGGTATTGAATTATTGAGTTTGATAAATACAAATTACGTTGAATTGCATAAGAGGTTAGATGCGTTCAGAACTGTAGATTGGAAGGCTGTTAGAATACACACGAAGTCGAACTTGGGATAAAATTAATCAAAATATTTGATAATTTTATTAAAGATATTTCTAATAACCTCCATTAGGTTTATTTTAGGCTTCTGTGAAATGGGGGATATGGACGGTGGGATATTTAGTGTAGATGAGCTTGTACCAAATGAACCTATTGTAGGTGTCTTAGGTACAGGATTTGAGATGTTTGCCTTAGGTGGGAGAGGCTGAGTCGCGGGTTGAATACTTGTAGAGTCAGGAACCTCATTTGTTTGCTTCACTGGGTTTGAGACGGGAGCCTGCGCTGGCTTTTCAGTAGTATCGGGTGGAAGTGTTTTTTGGATAGGAACTTCTGTTCTAGAATTTGGGAGTGTGGGGGCTTGAGCGGGGCTTATTTGAAATGTTTGAGATGATAATGCTCTTATAGGATATTGTCCGTAATATGTGGTTGCTTCAATATGAATACGATATTGTCCATTATAACTTGGCGGAATTTTCCAACTGTAAGTTCCATTGTTGTCTAGTTTATCCGCAATAAAGTGCCATTTACCCATCTCCTGATAATTTCCAGGTTGATAATCAGGAGTTACAAACAAAAGTCGAACACTTTTATCTTGTATGTTAGAAGATTTCCAACTAATATCCATTGTTTGGCCGTGAGAGAATATGCCTGAATTGGAAGACGTCAGTTCAATATCTGCTTTCGGTGGTTCGGGAATAACAACATCACCTGAACCCGTGTTGTTGTCTATTTTCGATTCATTTATTCTCTTGTCTTTATCTATTACAAACTCTTTGTGGACGGTGCTCCCAACTAAATTCAAATTTAGAACACATGCAGTGGAAATTTCTCCCGGTTCCGGGACTGTGACTAATTTAGTTGAAAAAGAATCGGAAAATAGTAATGAGAAAGTTCCAGTACTCCCACCCATGCCTATATTTTTTATGTCGATACAAATATCGCCATATATAGGTATGAAACCGTTCGGACTTGTGGCTGCCGAGCCTTGTGTTGGTTTAAAATATATCTTATCGAATACTA
>Ga0208375_1004671_pt1 | contig 10594 bp, 8 predicted proteins | sample RifOxyD1_FD_184038 | JGI IMG/M metagenome (GOLD analysis project Ga0208375, IMG submission 184038) | Soil microbial communities from Rifle, Colorado - Rifle Oxygen_injection D1 (SPAdes) | ecosystem: Environmental > Terrestrial > Deep subsurface > Rock core/Sediment | place: Rifle, Colorado...
CACTATGGTTAAAATAAATATTTTTAAAAAAGATGCCCAAACTAAAATATTTGAAAAGGTATTATCTCGAAGAGAAAAAGGAATATGGTATTGTAAATTAACTCCTCAAATGGTGGGAGTGAATAGTTTGGATAACCTTTTTTATACTTTGGAAGTGACTAGTTATCAGGTGACTAAAACAGTGCTTGACCCTTACGCTTTATCTCTTTCGGCCTTTGCCCCTGATATGGAGGAACAAGTACCTAAAGCCGCCTTTATTGATTTGGCCCAGTTGAAAAAAAATCGGCCTAAAAAGATTGCCATGGGAGGCAAGTGTGATTTCATCGGTTATGAAGCACATATTCGTGATTTTACCATTGACCCAAACCTAGAAATTCCAACTCAACTTAAAGGTACATTCAAGGGATTTGAGAAGATAGTTCCACAGATAGCTAAACTAGGTGTGACGCATATTCAACTTATGCCGGTTCAAAACTTTTTTACAGTAAAAGAACATCTAAAAGATTTTCAAAGCGAAAACATTTCCACTAAAGATATAAATTATAATTGGGGATATGATCCTCAACATTATTTTGCTTTAGAAGGCTGGTATTCCACTAATCCCAGTGATCCCTATCTACGGATTAGCGAGTTTATTGACTTGGTAGATTCAATTCATAAAAACAAATTAGGGGTTATTATTGATGTGGTTTATAATCACATTTTTGAATTTGCTAGATTGGAAGAAGGGGCCCCTGGATGTTATTTAAGACGTGACCATCTGGGAAATGTGTCTTTTCAAACTGGTGCTGGGCCTAGTTTGGAAAGCCGGAATATAATGGTGAGAAAACTTATTATTGAGTCGCTGCTATACTTTAAAAATATTTTAGGAGTAGATGGGTTTCGATTTGATTTAATGAATTTTCTAGATCACCAGACCATGAAAGAAATCAGGGAACAGCTAGGCAAAGATACCCTCTTATATGGGGAGGCATGGAATTTTACCGATTTGCCGCCTGAAATTGCCACTACTAAAAATAACTTACCGGCAATCGCCGATATATCAGCATTTAATGATTCCAGTAGGGATGCTTATACTGGGAGAATGCATGTCCAGGGTTTTGTACAGGGGGCTTTGGAAAACACTGATCAAGTGCGAGCGGGGATTATCGGGGCCATTTCAAATCATTACTTTGAAGATGAACAGGTAGCGCAAGATTCCTACATGCGATATGCCAATTCACCTTCTGAAACTATTAACTATTTAACCATTCATGATGGTTTTACTCTTTGGGATAAGATCAATCTCTCGGTAAAGGGAGATGTTGATAATCGAAAACGACTGGTTAAAAATGCTTTAGGATTGCTCTTTACTTCTCAAGGAAAAATTATTTTGGAAGGTGGAACGGAAATGGGACGTAGCAAACCGCTAGCGGTCAATGATCCCCATCCTAATCGGGCACATACCAGTGATTTGGTAGATGCTGAAAACCATCATGTTTATTTCCACGAAAATACTTATATGTCTCCTGATTTTACTAATATGATCAATTGGACTAGGGCCCAAGATTTTGTTGATGTCAGTGATTATTTGAAAGGTTTAATAAAATTACGTAGAAGTCTGCCAGCACTTCGTTATGAAAATGCCCAATCAATTAAGCAAGGTCTTTCCTTTATCTATGGTAGCAATACAGTTGCAAGAGATAAAAAATCGGAGCTTTCATCTTTTCATGATAAGAAATTAGAAAGCTTAAAATTACAATTTATCAATGCCCCGAGTTCTATTCAAAATAAGATAGTCTATTTAGCTGGGGAAATTCATTCTTTTGAAGAACATCCTTTACCGTCAAAAAATCCGCTGAATAATCGATTTCATTTCTTGGTGAATGATGATGGAGTGGGCGAGATTGTTTTTAGCAGGGAAGATATTGAACAATTTGATTTAGCGTCCTGGGGAGATAATCAAAAATTACAATTTAAAATTATCCTAACTCCCGGCCAGTGGGATTTTCCCAGAGAGTCTTATACAGAATTTGGTCATAATTCAGTAGCGTTATCCGATGTAACCAACGAAGGTGGTGCGGTTATAGATTTATCTAGTTTAGATTTTGGATCAGGAAATTTGGTGAATCATCCAGCTGCACAAATCGTATATTTACTGGATAATACTTTAGAAAATAATTATGCGACTTCTATTGAACCGCTTAATTATAAAAAAATATTAGTGATTCATAATGTTTCTAACGATAAATTTACTTTTGATTTAAACCAAATTGCAGGAACCACGAATTTTGATATTTTAGCCGATGATCAAGAGGCAGGAGTGATGGCATTGCTAGGTAGTGCAGTAAAAATATCGGGTAATTTAGTAACGGTTTTGCCCCATTCAACAACTATTTTAGGCAGATAATGCACTTTTTTTAAAAAAAAATACAAAAAATTTAATTTAAATTAATTATCTTCCGATTAAATGCACATGTTAGGAGTGATCATTTATATGGAGAGTGTTATGAATAAGCTAAGTTTTTTATTATGTATTTTACTGATGATTGGACTTTTGTCATGTTCATCCAAATCATCCCAGGATGATAATCTTACCGAGGATGCCAATGTGATCGAAATGGCCCAAGACGATTCTGAAACTTTGGAGATTGCCGAAGATAGTATTAAGGATGAAGTTGTAACTGAAGACGTAAAAGAGCAAACCTTATCAGAAGAAAATTTGGCACAGTCCGCACCGGCAGCTGAGGAAGTAGCTGTTAAAACATCTGGTATTGAAAGCTATGAAGTTCAAGCTGGGGATACATTGATGCTAATTGCTTTTAAAATTTATGGTGACTACCTTAAATGGAGAAGTTTAGCTGAATTAAATAATGATACGCTCGCTGGGAATTATAATTTAGAAAAAGGTATGAAAATTAAATATGAGTCTCCTGCTAGTAGATTTGATTGGAATCCTGCCGGTGATCCTTATTTGATTGCTAGAGGGGATACCTTAGGAAAGATTTCTTCCAAAGTTTATAATACTCCTAAACATTGGCAAGATATTTGGGAAAACAATAAACCCATGATTAAATCACCATCACTTATTTTTGCAGGATTTACGTTATATTACTTACCACTTAGAGATTTAGCTTCAAGATAACCTAAAAATATATTATATTTTATTAAAGCAGACTGGATTACCCAGTCTGCTTGTTTGTTTTTATGGAAAAGAAAAAAATAAAAATTGGCATGTTTGATTCAGGGGTTGGCGGACTTAGTATTTTAAGTGAGGTACACGAACTTATTGCTGACCTGGAAGTTTATTACATAGCGGATAATGCTTATTGTCCTTACGGAGAAAAAAGTGAAGCCCAACTGATAGATAGGGCGATGGAGATCACCGATCTACTTTTAAAAAAAGATGTGCAACTAATTACTTTGGCCTGTAATACAATAACCGCAGCGGCCATAAAAAAATTACGCGAAAAATATAGTTTGCCATTTGTAGGGGTGGAACCCTATTTAAATGCTTATAACAAGGAAATTGAAATTAAAGAACTCTCTAAACTGGCAGTGCTTACTACTAAATATACTGCTTCATCTGAAAAATTTTGGAGTTTAAAAAATCGACTGGACCCTGAGAATAAGATTTTTCATGCCACGAGTGATAAACTGGCCATGCTAATTGAAGATATTTTTAACACCGGTTTTGATCATGACAAAAAAATATTAGTACAGAAAGAACTTGATCCACTTAAAGGTTTAGGGTTTACCCACGTTATTCTTGGGTGCACTCATTATCCACTCATTAACTCATTTATTGAAAATTATTTATCCGTAAAATGTATTGCACCTGGCAGACATGTGGCCCTTAGAATACAGGATCTTTTAACTAATCAATTACATTATACCCCCACCGAGACTTGTGTGCCGGATTTTTGGTATTGCAACACTATCACAGGTACTTGGATCAAAAAAAAGCATCAAAAGTTCGAATTGATGTAACAAAATTATCAATAAATACGAAAAGAACTATGTAAGAGGATGGTTTTTTTACCTCAAGGGGTCACTTAGTGGTTAGTTTTTCCAAAAATCATAACATTACTTCCTATTACCTGCTGGATATGTATTTGATGTCTACTTTTATTATTTCGGTTTTAATGTGGGTAGGAAGTTATTTTATAAGTGATCATTTTTTTTATGATGGGTTTTTTGTAACGTTTTTTCTAGTTGCCAATTATTATTATTTTATAAACGGAGTGGGTTGGTCAAAATTGACTTTAGAAAAGATTCAGTGGCCGGGTCTTTTGCTACTACAAATATTTTGTCTATTCGGTGTGGCCCACGAAAATAACAATATTGCCGCGATTTATTTAAGTGTGATCCCCGCTTCTTTTGGCCTTTTTTTCTTTGCTTCAAAAAAAGAGTGGCCAATCTCAAGCTATAAAAAAGGTGTGGCTTTATTATTGATTTTAGTTTTGTCATACTTGTTTCTAAATGGTTTAACCAAACAGAATCTTTTCACGGTAAATGACTTTTTTTATTTTTGCCTGTTTTTAATGTGGGGTGCGAGTATTATCGTCTGGGGACAATATCATCTCCACGAGGAAAAAAAATCCCTCTTTGATATTTTTCTTAACGGGATAAAAAATAATTCACAGGAAAATGAGACAACTGATTGGCCTCATGATCGTTTATTCTTTCATGATTTAATAAATCAAACTCATGGTATTGATCTTTTTTTAAATCAAAAAATGTCCAAAAAGGGACACTTGGAATATGAAGAAATGGAAATTTTGCGGGATGAAATTCGACTGGTGCAATCCCTTTTGCAAAACCATTATGGCTACTTTCATAAAAATCTTTTTGGCAGAAGCGATTATGTTAGTGTTAATCAAATGAAGAAAATGATTTTTAGAATTGCCGATATATATCTTCCTGACCAGCTGGTGTTTAAATCGTATAAGTTTGAAGGATTTTTCAAAGACGATCAAGCAGACGAGACGTGTTTGGCCCATTATCCAACTTTTTGTAGGATTTTTACTAACTTAGTTAAAAATTTAAATGAAGTAAATACTAACCATGTGGAATTCTTTTTTAGCAATTCAAAGGAAGCATTAATTATTCATGTAAAAAATAAGGTATGCTACTTAAAAGATGATGAAGAAAACATGGTAAAAAATCTTAAAGACATTATTCTTGGGGTGAATAAAGGGATTAATGTCAATCGCGAAAGTGGTTTGGGAATGGAATCTATTGCCCATTTGGTAAAAAAGTATGCTGGAACATTTCATTTTGAATTGCAAGGTGAATATTGGGTTAACCAAATATCTCTTCCCTTTATGAAAGGCGAGCACATTCTGATTGGTACACCTTTCAAGAAAGCTTCATAAATACATTTTTCCCTTTTTACAAAATAAAAAGTTAGAGTTAACCTAAAGGCAATGAAAACCTTTAGATTATATTTTTTGGTAGGTGCTTGCTGGTCACTTTTTTATTGCTTTCCAAGCATGGCATTTGAAGAACCTGATGCTCCTAAAGATGGGTTTTGGGGACCACTTCCATCTTATCGATTAAAGACAGATACTATTCGCTATAGAAGTATTGAGTTAGGCCTTTCTGGGAATTACTTTTCTACGACAGGGTATTTTAATGAAGAAGGGGAAAAGATTAATCTTAATGAAGGTGACAGCTATAATAGGACAGATCTTCTTTTGTTTGGTGGGTATGGTTTTGGTGAATACTTTGACACGTCATTTGGATTTCTATACCGTACACACAATTCAGTCAAATCGGAAAGTGACATGTCTTCTTCAGGTATTGAATCTGTGGCAGTAGAGGGAAAGTATAAAGTTGATCTTTATGAAAAGTTGACCTTGGCGATTAGTCTTAGCTTTAAGGGAAAAATGTATGAAAACGATCCTGACACCACTGGAGTAGGGCAAGAAAAAATGATTTTAGGGGATGATGGTTACGAAATGATGATGAAGGGAATATTAACTTATCAAAGAACAGCACATCATTATTTTACTGGAGAAATGGGTTACAGGTCATATTCCTCTGATGATATTAGCTCCGACCTTCCCTGGCTGATAGAGACTTCTTGGATTAAGCCCCGGTTTGCTTTCATTTTGGGGCTGCGTGGTATTCTTTCTATGAACGAAGACGAGGGTCTTGCGCGAACCGCGTATAATCAAGGTGCAACCCAATTGTATAATGCGGTTAATCCGTTCTACACAGAACCGTTTATCGGGGTCAATTTCCTTACGGGACAAACCCGTTTCGGGCTGGAACTTTCCCAAAGAGTGATGGGTTCTAACACTGATCAAGGTTATACCATAGCAGCTTCATTAACTTGGAATTCATCCAACGAAGAGCGAAAAGATCAGATTAAAATTCATACAGTGAAAGAATATAGTATTGAAGCGACCGTAACCCAAGTTTCGCCCAGAGGATTGTTTATAAAAATCGACAAAGGGGTGTCTAGTAACGTTGAAAAAGGTGAAACCGCCGATATATACATGACTAATGAACTTGGTGGAAATGTTTTACTAGCTACCGGAATTGTCTATGATACTGGAGTTGATTCGGCCATTATAAAACTTACCAAAAAATACAAAAATATTAATATAAAATCAGGGTATGTCGTGAGATTTAAATAATAGGTGACTTATTATTTGGCACTTGAAGGTTTTTAAAAATCAGTTAAGATGAAATAAGAGAAGAAAAGTAAAAAATGTCAGGAGAATATATGTTAATCAGGATTTTAGGTTTTTTGTTGCTAGGCCAGATCATTTATAATGTTTCCGCAAAAGATTTTGCCAACCAATATACCTCCTTTAGTTTGCCAGAAGGCTGGGAATGTGGATTGGAAGGGTCTGAATGGGTTTGTCAGCATACTAATAAGGATAGAAAAAAAGAAGCGATCATTATTTTAGCAGCAAAGATCAGAGGCGGTCAGGATAATATCACTGATTACATGAGCTATCTCAAAAAAGTTAAATCCTTTACTTTGCCAGGGGGGAAAACCCAATATAGTGAGCCTAAATACACAACTCAAAAAACTCTTCATAATCATCCATGGATAGATTCACTTCACTTGGCTTCCGAAGTGCCTGGTTTTTACACTCGGTATATGGCCACGATCAAAGAAGATTTGGGAATTGCGGTAACCTTTTCTGTGGCCAAAAGTCATTACAATGAATATCAAGGAGTTTTTGACCGGATCATTGAAACACTTAGAGTCTTTAGAGACAAAACCAAAAGTGCTGATCAATATACAGCAAAAGGAGCTAGAGGTAACCTACTGGGAGAGTCGGGTATTTATGATCCAGATGCTAGTAATTTAGATATCCAAAGACAAAAACAAGGTAAACGTGATATTTCGGCTGCTGCAGAAGCTGGATCATACTTGATTATGTTGCTCATCTTTGGTGGGATCGGTTATTTTATTTACTCAAAGAAGAAAAAGAAAAAAAAATAAATAAAAATTAATCAAATATTAAGGCCCTCATGCAGGGCCTTAATATTTGGGTTGGGTAGGAATTGCACACTATAAGCACCATGAAAAATTTGTTATGATTACCATGAAAAGGTTAAGGGGGAGTTGGAGTTGATGAACAGAAAGTTAATTTTTATTTTATTGGGGTGTTGGTTTCTTTTAACTTCTTTAAGTATTCAAGCCACAGATAAAGAAGTAAAAACATCAAAGATACACGCAGGAGCAATTGAAACAATTTATGATAAGATTGTTGAAAATCCCTGTTATCTCAATTGTGATGAACAAAATAGCGGGGGAGCCGGTTTACCACCAGAATTTATCCGTGCAAAATCCAAGGAAGAATTGGATCAATATTATGCGTGTTATAGGTGGGGGGAGTCCGAGCACAATGATTATATGGAAAAATATCGTCCGGCCTTAAGTAATATATCATCAGTGATGTATAAAGCTATTGTATCTGCCACCAACGATTCAAGTGTTAATGAACAGGATATAGATGCGGTATTGAAGTGTAATTTATACAAAGAATCTTTCCATTGGAGAGGAGTTGATAATCCCACTGGAGCTAGTGGGTTGGGGCAATTTACTGAAAATGGTCTTGATAAAATAAACAATATTTTAAGCAGAATTTCAGATTATAAGGAATTAGATTTCCAAGAAGAAGCTAAAAAATTAGAAGAAAAATATGCAACCAATGAATTAAACTCAAAGCAACAAAGGGAAACCTTCGAAAATGACATAAAAGCAGTTGAAGCGGAATTAACCGCCCTTCCAAGCAACCAAGATAATGCCAAAAAAATTGCTGAATTAAGAAATAAAAAAAACACTTTAGCAAAAGATATGGCTGAAGTGGACAACGACTTTGCTAAAACGACCGCTAAATATACAGAGGAAGTAGCTTTGTTGGATGCTTTGAAATTACGAAATGCTCAAGTTACCGGACTTAAAAATATGTGGGAGAGTTTTTGGGACAATTACAATAAAAACCCAGGGCATTTAAAAAAGCCAGATTTAAGTAAAGTCAGTAATTGGAAACCACCAACTCCTTACTTGATGACCACTAAAGACTTTTTAGGAGATAAAAAAAATTATGAAATAGTGTTCCTGTATACTGCATTAACCATACTAGATGATTATTTGGATTTAAATAAGGTTTGTGCTGAAAAAGAAAATTCGGCTTCCAAGCAACCGGCTTTTGTCGAAAAGTTACTGGGTGCCACGGCTATGTATAATATGGGCCCATACGGCTTCAAAGAGCATGCTATGACTCTTAAAAATGACAATCTTCGGTTTGACGAATGGATTAAAAATATTAAAAAAAGCGATCTGGGTTCAACAAAGAAAAGTGAAAATATTAATCATCTTATTAGTAATAAAAGGTGTGTGGAGTCTGGGAAAAACCAGATGCCCTGTGATTCTCATGGTACATTTTCTAGTAAAGAGGAACCAAAATGTAACTGGGATAGTATGCCCAATAGCCCCCAGAATCGGAGTGCGTGTAAGAACCTTAAAGTTCATATGTGTATAAATCTAGGTCAAAGGAATTACGAATGTACTACAAAATAATAATTACTCTACTATATTTGGGGCTAGCCAGCGGTAATGGGTATTCGAGTGAATTGGATAAAACTTTTATAAAATTAATTAGTAATTGTAACCAAAAGGATTTTTTAATTAATTTAAATAAATCTCAAGAAGTGTTTGATCGAGATTTGGCTAAATTTACTCCAGGTAAGTTAAATCTATTAAGATTTAAAGAAACCGCTAAGAAGAAGAATATGCTTTGGAACTATCTGAGGATTTTTTTCCCTTATCATATACCCAAATCGGATATTACCCAATATAACTATATGGATTGTTACTTAGAATTTTCAAAATTTAGAACTGATTTTAGTGAAGAAAATAATTCCAAGTGGCAAGTTTGTTTGCGTGCTTTTTATAAAGGTGATTTACCTGAATTTGAAAAGAAAATTTTTAAGTGCGCGGACCAAATGGTTAAACAAAAGACCAAATAATAAAAAAAGGGAATCACAATGATTCCCTTTTTTTATAAACTTTGATTTAAATACTTTATTTGCCTAGTAAATTTCCGGCCAAGAAAGCTGTGGCGAAAGAGATAATGGCATAAAGCTCAGGGAAAACTGCTAGAATAAGTCCTTTACCAAAAGCATCTTGTCCATTAGCAATGGCATTAATGGCGTTAGCGCAAACTTTGCCTTGATATATAGCGGACACCAAACAGGCGATACCAACGGTTAATCCTAGTCCCAAAAGAGCAGTTCCTTGAAACATGGTCATTTCAGGAGTTAAATATTTTTGCAAAATAAAAAAAGCTGCAAATCCATATAGACCTTGAGTACCAGGCAGAGCTGATAAAATCATAAAGTTTCCAAAACCATCTTCTTTTCTTTTAAGTGCGCCAAGAGTTGCACTTCCACCAATGGATGTACCAATGGCACTACCACAACCAGAAAGAAATACCATCATGCCAATTCCAATCCATCCTAAAATTAAAGCAGTTGTCATAAAATAAGCTCCTTTTTATTTAATATTTTATTCGTTTTATTATTTTGCTTTTTTAAATGGAGTATAGGTTCTGCCTCCACCTGCAAAGCCTGCATTTTTATAAAATTCAACAAAGGTGAGTCTTAGTGGGTGTACAAAAGAACCAAGCGAAGCCAGGCCTAGATTAGCGGTATGCCCAACCGTGACAAACACAATAAAAATTACATAATTTAAAACCGGAATTGGGATATTTAAAAACTCTGATCCGATTGAGTTGATAACAAACCCCAAAATTCCTGAAGAAATTCCCAGTGCAAATAAGCGGATATAAGAAAGCAAATCACCTAAAAAACCGGTAAGCGCATTATACAAGGCCCATAAACCTTTTAGAGGCCTTATATATACCTTGGCATTAACGTCATTAAAAAAGAAAACAAAGAATAGTCCTAAACTCATTCCAATGTTAAGTGTTCCACTGGAAGAGTTTTTCGCCAGCTTAATTAAAGCATAGCCAATTTTAAAAGTGGGGTCACCAGCATTTGCAGGGGTCTGGGTTTTGAGATACCACAGCACCAGAAATATAAAGAAAATAAAAAAGCCCAGGGGGGATAGAGAAGCTAAGAT
>Ga0208375_1004673_pt1 | contig 10591 bp, 7 predicted proteins | sample RifOxyD1_FD_184038 | JGI IMG/M metagenome (GOLD analysis project Ga0208375, IMG submission 184038) | Soil microbial communities from Rifle, Colorado - Rifle Oxygen_injection D1 (SPAdes) | ecosystem: Environmental > Terrestrial > Deep subsurface > Rock core/Sediment | place: Rifle, Colorado...
GATTTGACTCGGGAATTAAACGATGAAATGAAAGTTTTATCCGGGCCAATAGTTCACGGAATGCAAAGGGTTTAGTGACATAATCGTCAGCACCATTTTCAAGTGCAAAAACAATGGTATCTTCCTCATTTTTTGCCGAAAGAATAATGATTGGAATTTTAGACCATGATCGAATTTCATGAAGAACGTCTAGACCACTTATGTCAGGAAGCCCGATATCTAATATAATAAAGTCTGGACGATGGGAAATACAGGACTCAATACCTTTAGCGCCGGTGGTTGCTGGAATAACGGATATATCAAATGCCGAAAGAGAATTTTTCAAAAGTCTTTGAATTTGTATTTCATCGTCAATGACTAAAATAGTTTTAGGAAGGTTCATTGATTCCCTCCATTTTCTTCAGGAAAAGCGGGAATTTTAATATTGAATAGAGCGCCGCCTTCAGGATGATTTTCTACATCAATATTGCCGTCGTGGAGTTCTATAATAGCTTTAGAAATGGTAAGTCCAATTCCTGTCCCTCCGGTTACCCGGTTATCTTTACGATAAAATTTTTCAAAAATAATATTTGGATTATGTACAGGCAAGCCTGGGCCATGATCTCTAATCGCTATTTTTAAAAAACGATGAAGTCGTGAGACAGAGATGTTTATCACTGCATCAGTCGGAGTGTATAAACATGCATTTTGAATTATATTTTTAATTGCTTGTTGGATTAGTCCTTCATCAATAAATGCAAATGGAATTTTTTCTTCAGAATAATTTAGTACAACTTTTCGGTCAGGATAATACTGTTCAACATATGAAAGTACACTCCCCATTACTTCCATAAAATCATATGATTCCTTTTTTAAAACAATCTTTCCGGCTTCTAGACGACTCATATCTAAAAGATTTTGAATAAGACCCAGCATCCGCTGTGAACCTATCATGATCTCTTGAGATAGCTGTTTAATTAAATCTGGACGCTTTAATATTTCGTCTTCTACCAGTGAAGAAGCGGCTCCTGTGATAGCAGATAAAGGGGTTTTAAGTTCATGAGAAACTGAATTTAATAATGTGGAGTAAATCTTCTCAGATGCTTGTTGGACACGCATGCTTCGGGTTTTTTCTTCTAGGTTATCTCTTTCAATAACTAGAGCAAGATGACGGGCAACATCTTCAAATATCGAAACTTGATTACTGCTGAATATTGTTTCTTTGGGTATAATGCAAAGAACACCATGATTTTCATTTCTATAGGTTAGTGGAAAGTACATGCCCGAAGCTGAATTTAGCGTATCCGTAAAACGTCCAGCACTTCTTCCATTGGAAAGTACCCATCGGGCAACGCCTAATTCTTTATCATCAAGGGCAAAACCCCCTCCAATAAGAAAACCATCCATTTTTTCTGCTTTATTTTTAGTGGATAAAATAACTCCGGCTTCTACTTGAAAATTTCTAGTAATTCTCTCTAAAGTTAACTGGATAATTTTTTGAATACCGGTTACTTCAAAAAGATTTTTGGTAAGGAAATGCATAAATCCAATACGTTCATCATTAGAATTTACAATTCTTTCTTTCTTTTTTATTTTGGCAGTTTGTATGCCAATTACTAAGGATACGAATAAAAAACATACCAGTGTTAGCCAGTCTAGGTTCGAAGCGATATGGAAAGTAAATCGAGGAGGAATAAATACAATATTCCATAAGCAACTAGTTAACAGTGTCGTTAAAATAACAACAAATGGGGACGAAAAAAGGGAGTTTAGGCATAAAAATAACAAATAAATCATTCCTACCGTTCGATATTCTGATTCGGGGAAAACCCAAACCAAAATTAAGGTTAGAACTCCAAGCGTGGAGAAAGAGAATAAAATATTTTGTAAGGACCATAAACCCTTAAAGTTAAATTTTAACCATGGTTGAGTGGTCAGTATTTTATTAGTCTTTTCTGTTTTTTCGGTACTTAAGAAAACAATATCAACTTCAGGAAAATGAGTTGATAGTCGTGATAACTGCCTTGAAATATTTTTTTGTTTTCTGGCAATAACCAGGTGAGTGATTTGGTGTTCTCTAATTAGGCGTCTGATTCCATCAAAAAAACTATTATCATGAATGGAAATAACTTCAGCACCCAGTTGTTTTGCTAAAAGTGCATTTTTTCTGATTGATTTTTCATCATCTTGACTAACTTTTTGTGATTCATCTACCTGCGCAGCAATCCAACGAGCATTAAGTCCGGATGCCATTCTTCTGGACATACGAATAAGATATTCACCAGAATTGGAAGGAATGATGGGAACTAAAATGCGAAAGCTCGTTTTCCAAATTTGGGGAATTCCATGAACTACTTTTAGATCGCGCAATTCTACATTTACTCGATCAGCCAGAAGCCTTAAGACGGTTTCTCTAAGAGCTATTAAATTACTCTTTTTAAAATAATTATCTAAGGATGATTGTATTTTTTCCTGCGGGTAAATTTTTCCTGATTTCAATCGTTCGATTATCTGATCAGGATCAAGATCGATTAAAACAATTTCATTAGCGGTATCTAGTACGGTATCTGGTAAGGTTTCGCTAATGACAATTCCCGTAATATTTTGAATAAGGCCTGCACAACTTTCAATGTGTTGAACATTTAAGGAAGTGTAGACATCAATGCCTTGACCCAATATATCTAAAACGTCTTGATATCTTTTTTCGTGCAGTGACCCTGGAATATTGGTGTGAGCTAGTTCATCAATAAGCACAATTTCAGGGCGACGATAAATAACGGTATCTAAATCTAACTCTTGAAAAATTCTTCCTTTGTAGATAATTTCTTTTTTGGGAAGGATCGGGAGTCCCTCGATCATTTGTTCTGTTTCTTTTCTTCCGTGTGTCTCTATTAGACCAATAACAACATTGACGCCATTATTTTTTAGGGTTTTAGCTGCGCCAAGCATAGCATAAGTTTTCCCTACACCTGCAACCATTCCTAAAAATATTTTGAGTCGACCATTCTTGATATTGCTTTCAGTTCGACTTACATGATCAAGAATATGTCGGGCTTTCTCATTTATTGCCATCTTTTAGACACCATTAATGATTAAAACGTTTTTTTATCACTCTATTCAATTTTAATACATTTACTCTATCTTGTCCTAAAATTCCCAAGGACTTTTTTTCGGCTAATTCATAGACTAAATTCGATAATATCTTTTCATCTAGATGCAAATAGCTGCTTAGTCTTGGAATTTGAAATATGGCAGAATTTAGCAGGATATGAGGATCCAATCCACTCCCAGATGATAGTAATAAATCTTCTGGAATATTGGGGTGAGAATTAAAGCGTTTAGTTTGTTTAGCAATTTGATCTTGTAGTTTTACATTTATAGGTGAATAGTTGGTACCCCCTGAATATAACGGATTATAATTAGAAGCCGATGGCCTAGACCAAAAATATGTATTAATGGTAAATTCCTGACCAATCAATTCACTTCCTACAATGATATTTTCTTCGTAAACAAGACTACCTCCTGCTTGAAAAGGAAACAATTTTTGGGCAACAAAAGTTGTACACCAAGGATATATGATTCCAAGTAATACTGTAAAAAGAATCATTAAGATCAATGCTGGGTAAAAATGTTTTTTCATAAACACCTCAAATAAGTGAACTAAAATTTATAAGCATATCAATTAGTTTAATGGCGATAAAAGGAACAAATACGCCACCTATTCCGTAGATCAAGACATTTCGGCGCAGTAATGATGAAGCCGTAGTTTGTACTTTGCCAGCCCCTTTTAAAGCTATCGGTATTAAAGCGACAATCACTAGGGCGTTGAAGATAACTGTACTTAAAATAGCGCTTTGGGGAGTACCTAATTTTAAAATATTTAAACTAGAAAGAATATCGTGTCCATTAATTACAATAACTCCTGTTAATATAGCTGGAAGGATCGTGAAATATTTTGAAATATCGTTGGCAACACTAAAAGTGGTAAGCGCACCACGAGTCATTAATAACTCTTTGCCAGTTTCAACTACCGCAAGTAACTTGGTAGGATCGGAATCTAAATCGACCATATTTCCAGCCTCTTTAGCCGCTTGAGTACCGGAATTCATAGCAATACCAACATCTGCCTGTGCTAGTGCCGGAGCATCGTTGGTCCCATCACCAATCATACCCACCATGTGGCCTTTATCTTGTTCAAAAATGATGCGTCTAAGTTTAGCTTCGGGAGTAGCTTCAGATATAAAATCGTCAACACCAGCTTCTGCTGCAATAGTTGCAGCGGTTAAAGGATTATCCCCTGTTACCATTACGGTGCGTATGCCTATTTTGCGAAGGAGTTCAAAACGTTCTAAAATTCCAGTTTTAATAATATCTTTTAGATAAATGACTCCTAAAACCTGTTCATCAATGATCACGACAAGGGGAGTCCCACCTTTAATAGCAATGTTACGAGATATCTCATCAACTGAAGCCGGAAAACTACCATTTAAATTTTGTACAATTTGTTTAATTGATTCAGTGGCCCCTTTTCTGATGGTAGATATAATTACGCCATTTTCATCCAGCAGATCTGCGCCACTGGTTCGCGTTTCGGCAGTAAAAGGAATAAATCTGACACTTCCTTCTTTAAGATTATATTTACTCACATTAAATTTTTGATACAAGAATTGTACAATAGATTTCCCCTCAGGGGTTTGATCTTCTAGCGTTGCCAGAAATGTTGAATGAGCTAAATCATCAATTGAAATACCTGGAGCTGGAATAATTTCATGGGCCATTCGAGCTCCATAAGTGATTGTCCCGGTTTTGTCGAGAAGAAGTACATCTATATCTCCAGCAGTTTCTACTGCCTTACCGCTTTTAGCTAGTACATTTTTTTTCAAGAGTCGTTCCATTCCGCTAATCCCAATCGCAGAAAGAAGACCTCCAATTGTGGTCGGAGCTAAACAAACCAGCAAAGATATTAATATGAGAAGTTCGGTAGGAGTCAAAGAAAAAGATCCTCCCTTCAAATATACTAGAAAAAATTTTAATGTTGATACACAGATCACAAACAAGCCCGTCAGAAATATTAAAAGGATGCCAAGAGCAATTTCGTTGGGAGTTTTTCGCCTTTTTGCTCCCTCTATCATGGCAACCATCTTATCCAAATAGCTTTCCCCTTTTTCGCAACTTACTTTAATTTTTATTGAGTCGCTAACTACTTTTGTTCCGGCCATTACTCCAGAACGATCTCCTCCGGCTTCACGAATTACAGGCGCAGATTCACCGGTGATAGCAGATTCATCTACACATGCAATTCCCTCAACGACTTCTCCGTCGGATGCTATTATATCTCCTGCCGTGCATTGGATAATCATATCTTTTTTAAGTTCATCAGCTGGTATTGAATAAATATTATCTCCATTAATTACTTTTGCTATAACATTAGTGCGCGATTTTTTGAGAGAGTCCGCCTGTGCTTTTCCTTTTCGTTCAGCCAGTGCTTCCGCAAAATTGGCAAACAAAATGGTAAACCAAAGCCAGGCACATATCTGTATATCAAATAAGGTCAGAGATTGTTGGTATAACAACCAGAAACAAATAATGGTAGCAATTACACATCCTAAGTAAACTACAAACATGACTGGATTTCGTATTTGAGTTAGGGGGGAAAGTTTGATAAATGAATCTTTGATAGCAGCTTTAAAATCCAAACCATTTAATAGATTAACGTCGCTAATATTTTTTTTCATAAAATTCCCCTTAGAAATTGTTCATTAACAAGTATTCTGCAATTGGACCAAGTGCTAACACTGGAAAAAAGGTTAGTGCCCCTACCACGATAATTACAGACCACAAAAGAAAAGCAAAAATACTGGTATCAGTTCTCAGTGTCCCTGGTCCGGTTACTGCCACTTTTTTTATTCCCATACTTCCAGCAATATATAAACTGGCTACAATGACAACGAATCGTCCTAACAACATTCCGATCCCGGTAGTTAAATTAAAAAAAATTGTGTTAGCGTTTAGTCCTGCAAAGGCTGAACCATTATTTCCTAAGGCAGAGGAAAAAGCGTAAATGACTTCACTTAATCCATGCGACCCAACATGCGCCAGCGAACTTAAAGGAGCATTTAAATTTAACGCTAAAGCGGAGAACAAAAGGTTCATTAATCCCGGAGATAAAAGAGCAACACCTACCCAAATCACTTCTTTAGTTTCAATTTTTTTTCCTAGATATTCGGGGGTTCTTCCCACCATAAGACCGGCCATGAAAACCGTTAATAGTACATAGAGAAGCATGCCATAAAGACCTGACCCTACACCTCCAAAGATTACTTCACCGGTCATCATATTAAATAATGCAATTAATTGAGCAACTGGACTTAAAGAACTGTGTAGACAATTGACTGATCCATTAGAAACCGCCGTAGTTAAAGTAGACCAGAGGGAGCACTCAGACAATGAAATACGGGTTTCTGTTCCCTCTAAAAAATGCATTTTGGTGATGGGGTTAATTTGAATTTCACCCCAGTAAGAAAACAAGATTCCTACTCCAAGCATGATCCCCATTACTACCAAAATCATATATCCTTGCCTGTGATTTGGTAGCATGAAAATAAACATAAATACACAAGCTATTGGTAACAGCAGGATAGAAATTAAATGGACAAAATTTGTAAGAGGAGTCGGATTTTCATACGGGTGAGCACCATTGGCATTATAAAATCCACCACCATTACTCCCATTCATTTTTATAGCGATTTGAGAAGCAACAGGACCTAGGGGGATCTGAATATTTGCTCCCTCTAATGTTTTTGTCGGAACATTCGCTTGGAAGGTTTGAGGCACTCCCTGATGAACTAAAAATAAAGCAAAAACAAATGACAACGGAAGCAGTATTCGCAAAGTAAAACGAGTTACATCACTCCAAAAGTTTCCAAGTTTATTGGTATCATGTTTTATCAAGCCCCTTATTAAAGCAACTAGAACGGCAACCCCCACGGCTGCACTTAAAAAATTTTGCACCGTAAGGCCAGCCATTTGAGCAAAGTGACTAAGCGTTGATTCACCACCATAATTTTGCCAATTGGTGTTTGTTACAAAACTGGCAGTAATATTAAATGCCATTAAGAAAGGAACATTGGGTTTATGATCCGGATTAAGGGGAAGCCATTGCTGAGACATAAGTATAATTTGTAAAAAAATAAAACCCACAAAGCTAAACATTAGAACCGATAACAGGTAATCTTTCCAGTTCATAGATGTGGTGGTGTCAATTCCAAGGTAACGAAGAAGTTTATCTTCAAAACGTGGACTCTCTTCTGACATTAAATTCGCCATCCATTTTCCGTAAAGTAATCCACTTACTAAAACGATTGAAAAATATAGTGGCCATAGGAACAATACATTGCTGTTCATAATTACTCCTTCATAATTATGAACGGTAAATGAAAAAGTATAAAAATAGTGTAAAATGGTGATGGATAGTTATAAAAAAAGTATAAAAATTGGCTATATTTGTGTGCAAAATGGTCTGGCAACGCCAACGTAATTTATTTTTTAGATATTACGTATTTTCTGATTCCCTTCTTTTGTTCATCATCAAAAGAATGAAAAATTCCCCGATAAATACTGTCACTTTTTTCAAAAGGGCTATTAGCTCTATGAGGAACAATAGTGAAATATGTTTTGACTGGTTCCTCCATATAAAAAGTTTCATATAGATTAAATTTCTCTTTAGAAGAAAATTCAAAAGCCAGTTCATTCATATTCACTATATCGATTTTATGATTAAATCCAGCATTACTCAATTGATCATCAAGTGGAATGAATACGTTCCCTTCATTTTCAATATTAAATCCTTCTTCATTTTTCTTTTCTAAAAGAGCAATGCACTTTTGAAGATGCAGGCAAGTTATGACATCTTTACTGGAGATAATATTCGGATAATCTAGAGACTTTTTTAATTCTTCTGCATTATTTCCAGCAAAGTTAAAGATAAATAGATAAGGTAGATATCCTTTAACTTGTTTAATTGTCTTAGTTAGTTCTTTTAGTGAATCAACATTATTAACGGGATGTTCTTTTTGACCTTGTTCTTTTTCTTCATCTGTTAATTCTATTTTTTCTTCGAATTGAAATGCAATAATCACTGGTTTGTAATGTTCAAATTCTTTAAGTAAATTACCAGTATTGCTTTTAAATCTCATGACCTCTTTATATTTCCAAAGTTCATGTGAATTATTTCTAAAAATTTGCATTTTGGGATCAATAATTAGAAAAGGAGTTTTTAATGGATGGTTTTTGGGTAGAATCTGTTCATCAAACCACAGTGCTACCGCTGGCTTTATTTCTTCATCTATTTGAGCAGCAATTTTACTGTTGTCATCTTGATTTTTTAATTTGTCCAGCTTGGAGGCTCTAGCTGGAAGTGGAATTGGATCGATGTATGCATAATGCAGCATGGCCCAATATTTTTTAGAGCTGTAATGGATACCATCGCTACCAACTTTTTTTACAATATATTTCTTTGAAGGAATTACGCGCTCATCGATTTTAATATCAAGCTCTATAATATCGTCTTTTATTAATAAATTTCTGGTTTCAATTTTGGGACCATCTTTAGAAATATAAACGATTCTACTTTTATCAACTGTTTTACACGGCTCAGGTTCTTTCATTTTACATTGAGTAACCTTAGGCTCATTAGTTTTTTCTCGAAACATTACGTAGCATAGACTATATAAAACATTTAAATTGTCCTCACCACTTTTTAAATGATTTAAAACCACATTATAAAGTAAGCAATCATCTCTCTGGCTGACTTTGTTTTGATGATCATATAAGGTAATCAAAGAGCGTTCTGGTGCCATTTGTTTTACTAAATAGATTGCTTTCATTACTGATTCAGATTGGAAACTATAATCCAACAGAATCATATCTGCAGTAGAATTTAAAATCTTTTCGACTAATTCTACGAAATTATCATCATTAACTTTGTAGAATTTTTCAAAATTTATTTCAAAACTTTGACCCTCATATTCTTTTAAAAGTTTTGTTTCCAGTGATTCTGCGTATCTTTTGTCTACACCAAGATACAAAACATGGTAGTTTTTTTTTGCTTCTTTATTTTCAGCCATAAAGCATCACCTTAATTTTTCCTGCTACTAATATTTTAATCCAAGTTCATAAAATGTATACTTTTTAGTTATTTTGACTCAAAAAAATGGTGGAAGTGTTGAATTTTGCTAGCAGATAACGTCAGATATTCATGATATATCGAGAAAGATAATGAAAAATTGACTAACTTGAATATTTTGTAAACTATTTCGGTGAAAGAACACCAACATTTCGAACATGATTTTCCTTGATAATATTTTGTAAGAAATTAAGGAGGCTCTATGGAAAAAAATAAAAAAATCAATACAGTGGGTTGGTTTGAAATTTACGTTGAAGACATGGATAGGGCAAAGTATTTCTATGAAGCAGTCTTTAAAGTCGAACTGGAAAAGCTTTCAAACCCCGCAACATTTGAACATGAGATTGAAATGTGGTCATTTCCTGGGGATATGGATTCTTATGGTGCATACGGATCATTGGTTAAAATGCCTGGTTTTTCGTCGGGAAAAAATAGTGTTTTGATTTATTTTTCTTGCGAGGATTGTGCGATGGAAGAGTCACGTATTAGAGAGTTCGGGGGCAAAATCGAAAAATCGAAGTTTTCTATTGGTGAGTATGGTTTTATTTCTCTAGCATACGATACAGAGGGTAATCGGATAGGCTTACACTCACTCAAGTAATTGTTTAGTAAACGATAGGAGGGTAAAATGGCCAATGCTATTCATTTACATCGTGTACTCAGCGCACCACCCGAAAGAGTTTATCGGGCTTTTTTAGACCCGGATGCTATAGTCAAATGGTATCCTCCCCATGGATTTACCGCCAAAATTCATAAGATCGATGTTCGGGTTGGAGGAGAATATAAAATGTCATTTAGCAATTTTTCGACAGGCAAGCTCCACTCTTTTAGTGGGAAATATGTGGAGTTAAGGCACAATGAGTATATTAAATACATTGACCGCTTTGATGACCCTAAATTGACTGGTGATATGCAAGTAACAGTCACTTTTCGTAAAGTTAGTTGTGGAACCGAGCTCATAATTGTGCAAGAAGGCGTTCCTGATGTGATCCCTACAGAAATGTGTTATCAGGGATGGCAGGAATCTTTGACTCTGCTTGCCCAATTGGTTGAACCTGAAATTCCTGATGAAGAGTAAATTGGGGTAAATGCTTACCAAAAATAATTCATGGAGGGTCCATGTTTAGAAAAAAAACAGTACTCATAACGGGAGCAAATCGAGGGATTGGTTATGAAGCGGCCAAGGAGCTCGCCGAGAGTGGGCATCGGGTAATTTTAACTGCGAGAAATGAGGAAAGAGGTTTAAAGGCACGAGATAGTATCAAAGGGGATGTGGTTTTTTATCCACTTGATGTTACTCAGCATGAAAGTGTAAATCAGCTGGTTAAATTTATTGAAAAAGATATAGGAACGATTGATGTATTAATTAATAATGCAGGTAGCTTGTTTGATCCAAAGCGCTTCGAAGCAGATTCGGATAATCCCCTC
>Ga0208375_1004674_pt1 | contig 10589 bp, 12 predicted proteins | sample RifOxyD1_FD_184038 | JGI IMG/M metagenome (GOLD analysis project Ga0208375, IMG submission 184038) | Soil microbial communities from Rifle, Colorado - Rifle Oxygen_injection D1 (SPAdes) | ecosystem: Environmental > Terrestrial > Deep subsurface > Rock core/Sediment | place: Rifle, Colorado...
ATCACAACGAAAGGCCGCATCAGGCGCTGGGATACCTCACGCCGACGCAGTATGCGGGGAAATTAGCGGCCTGAGTTGTCCAAAAAGTGAGGGGACACTACACTCTGACAAGCCTGCATCCATAATCGTGAGCTTTAGTGGTTACCAAAATAGCTGGCGTCGTGTGCGTCGGGCGCGAAAGCACTTCGGATCGATGACTTCCCGATGTCGGCCACTCAAAATGTCGGAAATACGCGATATTCCGCCCGATTTTGGGGTTTTCTCGAAAAGCGACAATCATTGCGATCTATTTCGGGCGTCGCGAATTCATTGCGAATTTCCGCGGTTTTCGCGAGAAAATGCGAAATCACGCAAATGGCCGACAACTACTTGTTTGGCCATTGCTCGATGATCATCGATTGCAGTGAGTTATGCGAAGGGGATCTGAAGTGTGGTGGGGGCAGAAGTACGTTAGTTGAACCACTCGTGGTCATCCGAGATTTTCCGGCCCAGTGGATTCGACCGAAGCTGAGCTTGACGGAGCTGGCAAGATTTCGCGAGCAGGGGTTGTCGGTGGCGGAGATTGTGGCGAGGACGGGGGTGCCGAGAACGACCGTTTTCCGCAAAATCCAGGAGTTGAATCTGTGCACCTCTAGCTCTGGATAGTGACAAAGTTCAGGAATATGGAGCTTTTCTGGATTTTCGTAGTTCGGATGACATTTGAATAATGTCCGATGATTTGACTTCAATGTTAATATTACGTCAAAAATAGGGGCCACTAACATTCTTTTTGAGACGATTCGTCCTGTGGAAATCTGGAAGAAATTTCTCCTTTCGACCGATAGGGAATAGTGAACTTTCGGATTGAGATCGCTTTTATTATCGCATTGATGACGGCAGGTGCTGCTGCCGAGTCTCCGCCAAGGTTACCCGAGACTCGGCCCTGTCTCAAGGCACTCTTTAAGCTTCTAGGCGCTGATGCGAACAAGCATGCGCCACCCAAACCCCAGTCCGAGAACTGGCGTCGATGGGGGCAGCGCTACGACGCTGGCGAGGGGCACCGACCCAAGGTGGTTTTGGACAAAACTTTATTTCCTTATCGGGGTGTCAAAGGCGAAGTGCTTCAATACGCGGACCAGCGCTACCGCATTGTCAATGTCGGATATTTTCAGGCAGGTGTTGATCGTCCGCTCATCGACGCCGCCCACAAGGCTGCGGTCGGAGACAAACCGTTTCAGAAGGTCAACATTGAATATGCAGGGGAGAAACTCAAAGGTGCGAGCTACCTTTCACAAATGAGTAGACAGATCAAATATAAGGTTCAGCAGGTCTACCGGACAAAGAAGGACTTTTTGCGGAGTGATGATTTCAAGGCCATTGAATTCAACGATCTTTACGACAACGCCTCGGACATATTTGTCATCTTAAAGGACCGGGGCATCAGCCCAGAACTTTTGACTGTCCAACAGTTTGACGAAGATGCGCTCATGACCATTCGAATTTCGCATGCGCACTCGCACGACGTCATGGTTCCGACCGAATTTGATTATGGTTCCAGTGGAGGCCTCCCTTTACTGGGTCGGGCCAAAGACAGCCGCGAAATTCATCTCGTGGAAAATCAACTGAGTGCCCACAAGCGTGTGGCGGAACTTACGCGGTTTGCCCGATTTGGCGAAGTGCCGGCTCCCATTCGGGATGCCATGCTGTATCGCGTGTTTTCCATGGCGCGTTCTGAAGAACGGCCGATCGACATTTTTCTTGCAAGCATGGATCGTGAAATCAGAAATTACCTCGAAAAACCTTGGGGTTTCAAAGAACTCATGCCGTTTGATACCGGGCAGGGGTCGGTGCCCGAATATCTGATGTATCTGAAAACAGACAGTCCCGAGTTTGAAGCCGCATTGAAGAGATTCGCTGATTCCGCAAAGGATACACAAGTCAGGGATTTACCGGATCACCCGCAGCACAGCCTTCCAAAGTAGGGCACTTCGGTCCTTGGGTGTCATTTCGTACGGAGTGGCCAGTGTCTTGATCATTTCGCCTACCATCAGATTGTGGATCTGGCGGGCTTTTCCAATGCTATTTTGCATGGGCCATGCCCCTTCGCGAGCTCCCTGGATGATGTGTGTTTCGAGCCTTTTTAGGCTGGCAGCGACAAAGGTAGCGTGAAATTCCGCAATAGCCGCATTATGGGACGAGAAATAGAACACAGCAAGAAGAAGAGCCGCACTGGAATGTTGCGTGGAGAACCACTCTACATTTCCTTCGATATAGCATCGAAGACGCTTGTCGCCCGGGGCATTCGGATTTACCGATTCATCCAGTGCCGCCCGACCTTCTTCGACAGCTCTCTCCACACATGCCAGAAAGAGCGCGTCCTGATCTGAGAAATACCGATACAAGGCTGCATGCGACAGTCCCACCCCTTTTGCAACCTCGGGTATAGTTACACGATAAACTCCCTTTTCGCTGAAAAGCCGCGTGGCAACTTTGATAATCGTAGCCCGGGTTTTCTCCCCTTTTCTCATACCTCAATGTTCTCATTAATTTACATCATTATGTAACTTTTTCCCTACAATATGTCACTTTTAGTTTGACGCGTAGCATTAATTGCCCTATATTCATTCCTCCGCAAGGTTAAATCACCTGCGGTAACCGGCCATTGGCCACGAAAGGAATGAAGAAATGAAGAAACACATTATGGAAAAACTGTTGGCGTTTTCCGTTTTAGGCGCGGTAATTCTGTCCAATATCGCAGATGCAGCTCCAAAAATCGGGAAGATCACCCCCGAGGAACTCAAGGGACACGTATTTCAAACCTATAAAGACGTGGGAGATCCTGCCTCCAGCAGTGAACTCAAAATCAGCCGCGATGGCAGCTGGCTCATGAGTGGCACGCTGGTTTCTGGGAACTTCCACGATCGTTCAACACTCGCGGGCAATACCATTACCCTTGCGGATTCAGATATCCCGGGCTTGACGGGTCAGTTGCTCTGCCTTCAGACGAAACAAGTGACGCTGCAGATTGGCGGACAAATCTCGCGTCCGACTCCGACCCAACAGGCGCAGATCCAGAAAGCCATTGGCAAGTCGATGTCCTTCATGCTGGCTTTCGCCAACGCCGAAGGCGGCGAAATTCTGTTGGCTGAGTAACTGTTATTTGAAAAAGGAGATCTGTATGTTGAAAAGCAAATGGGCAGTTATGGCCGGTGCAATGGTTCTGACAATCGCTTCCACCCCCTCATTCGCGGACTTGAATGTCCCCGACAATTTTCAGAACTGGCTTGGAAAATATGTAGTCGGTGACTGTGGTGCCGACTTCGTTGGCATGGAAAAGGATGACACTGTAGACGTTACACTGGAAACTGCCTTCGAGGACGGTAAAACGGGCGAAGACGTATACAGACTCACCGTTCGAAACGCTGGTACTCGGCAAATTTCTGAGTCACTCTATATCCCCGAATCCGGAAAGCAACGTGGCCACTACCGTAACAAAGGTGATTGGGGTTGCGAATCCAGCACCTCCGTCAACACCTTCGATGGATTGACCATTGTCAATCAAATCACAGGCCGCTTTTATTACCTGTGCCTCTTTCCGACAAAAAGTGAAGTGATTCGATCGGAAGCCAAATTCGAAATCGGAAAAATTGAACTCCGAAGGTCCTACAAAAGTAATGATGGCGAATTCACCTGTTCATTGAACAAAATTGAAAGTTAAAACATGAAGACGAATACGATCACGAATTACTTGTTTGCGAGTGATTCGAATAGGAGCTTATATATGAAAAAGGTTTTGATTTTTTCAGCTCTATTGACTCTTTTTTCGACAGCCGATGGTGCTGCAAAAGGCGACTTTATTAACCGTAAAATTGCTTCGACAGATGCCGTCGTTTCGATAGATGGGTTTTCATTTCAGATCGACGAGCCGGTTGTCTGTGACAACGGGGCTGAGGGCGTTATTACGGGATTCTTCCCAAACGGTGACATTTCAATTCGATTCCTGGGGGCGCCATTGCACATGAGTCCCCACTTGCGTGTTTTCAGAAATCGCTTAGCCAAAAAAGAAGGCTGTTCAAGTTCATTGCCTGAATACTGTGTTGGTATAAACATCTATGACGATGTTGGCAATTCCGGCATCGTCACGGGAATTTTTTCCGACGGACGAGTTGCGTTTACGGCGGCGACTGACACTTACGGGGTTCATTTTGACGCTCAACCGACCCAACTAGGTTTGAAACAGGGTTGCACCTCGGACCATTATTGTGCTGGAGATCGAGTGGTCCATGAGACGTTACAATCGGGGAAGATCATGGCAGTTTATTCAGACGGTGACGTCGCTGTTAAATTCGACTTGAAAAGCCACGGAGATGAGCTAACGGACAAGCTCTCCACGAGCAAGCTTGCTTTGTCGAAGTAGAACCGATACCAGAGCGATAGTTCGCTCCGTGCTCGTTTCAATAACAGGAGGTTACGTGTCTGAGCGAAAAGACTGGCTTTGAAACTCGGCTCTCGGAGCGCGGACAAAGCCACTCATTTATCGATGAGCCGCCGGCCAGAGGACGTGACATTTTGGATTGCCCATGATGAGCGTCTGGTGCTTATTCAAGAATGACAAAATCTTGGGAAATAAATCATCCAGGGTCTCTTTAGAGTCAGGAGATTCATTCCTACGTAAATTCGCGGGTCCTGAAGCATTGGCTACTTTCCCGCCGAGGGTTACTCACAAGCGGGATGTGACTTTCGCATACTCCGTATGGGAATGGCGCCCAACTCATTCTCGCCGGCGTTTCGCTTGGGGAATTCTGGCCTTCTTACCCCAAAGGGCTATTCATTCGTAACAATTCGGTAGGTCCTGAAGCATTGGCTACTTTCCCGCCGAGGTTTACTCGCAAGCGGGCTTTGACTTTCGCATACTTCATGTGGGAATGGCGCCTAACCCATTCGCGCTGGCGTTTCGCTTGGGGAATTCTGGCCTTCTTGCCCCAAGGGACCGTTCGTATACTCACAAAGCGTTGGCCCCGGTGTTCGTCGACTCTCACTGCAAGGCTTGCAGCCGCATTATTTCACGATCCAGCTTGGTTGGGGATATACCAAAAGTTCTGGAAAAATTGTAAGAAGTTCTGGGTCCATTCTCTGTCGGTTAAGTTGCTGATTTATTCGGCAATGCACAGCTTTGCGTACGAATGAATGTCCTTTCTGAATGCAGTTCTGGATAGCTGCGTTCACGAGGTAGCCACCGTTCGAGAAGCCGACGAAACTGAACGCCGCTCCATCTGGAAAACATTGGTTTGCTTCCGCAATCGCGTTTGCGAGTTCAGCTTGAACAGCTTCTTTCGTAAAAGCCCAGTCCCAACACTTCAAATTGGGTTGAGTCGGGCAAGCGTTCTTTGCGCGAGGTAACGCGATTCGAAGATTCAAGACCTGAGCGAGCCTGGAAAGCATTTCCCGATTTTGCTGTTCCTGAGGGGAAGGTGATTCTGTATCCATTCCATGTAGGTAAATCAGGTAGTGCTTTGCGGCCCATGTTCCGAGGCAATCCGTCTGCGCCATTGCGGGGCAGGCCAATAGGAATAGAGCGGCTACGCTGATTTTGTACGGTGAGCGCATTGGACGCTTTGATATAGAAGTCGACCCTCCAAGTCAAATTGCGGGCGTGCTGGATCCTGAAAAAATTGCACACCGTGTCTTAAGGCGATGACACTTTCGGATTTTCGGCTCAAAGGCACAAATGTGCTTCTTTTCTAAGTCATTGAAAGCAAAGCATCTCGTCGGCGGAAAAGCGCGTGACCCGCCTTGGCACACTCCTCGCTTAGTGTCCCGGCTCTATGAGCAGTAAACAGGGGCTGAATAAAAACATCATCGATGTAAGTTCCGTCCTCAAGCTTTATCTCCCGATGTTTTCTTCCGTCTTCTACAAAGCCGAGAGATCGATAAAGACTAATGGCTTTCGAATTATTTCCTATTACTTGAAGATTTATCTTTTCGATAACTGGATTTAGTTGTGCCCATTCGATCAGTCTCGACAGTAATGCTCGTCCAACGCCTAAACCGTGGCATTCCTTTCTTACGCCCATCCCAAAGTGCCCGGTATGCTGAAGCCGTTTTCTGGGCGAGCCGTAAAAATCGATATGACCGAGAAGATTTCCATTTTGTTCTGCAACAAGGAGGATGTTTGTCGGCTGATTCCGGTGATTTTCGATCCACCTATATTCATCTTCCAAGGAAAGGTTCAGTTCCCCTGGAATCAATACTTGGCCTTCGCCGTTCTCAATAAAATGATTCGCATTCATAATGAGCTGGTCGGCATCGTCCTGGACGCCTGGCCTTACGATAATTTTAGTTCCATTCTTCAGTATGTATTCTTTTGGCTCTATTGTTGCCATGTTTGACTCCGGTAAATTTATCTTTCCGTTCGCTGGTCCCGGTGCGTGCGTTGAACGGTTCGGATAACAGGCGCGGAGGCCTGCATATATTCAGCGAAACTTGCTCGAGCATCGAACAGGGTCTTTAGCGTCTTTTCTAGCTCGGCAAGCTGGGGGTAATTGGAATGCTTAAAATAATCCCCGGCACTGGGAAATGTCGGCCAATAGCTGCGCAGTGTAGGGTGATCTAGAATGAAGACGGCTGTTATTTCCGAAAATGCCCAGACCTGCCAATCGGAAATTTCCGAAGGAGTGTTGATCTTTCGAAAAAGTTGAAAAAGATTAGAAAGAAGAATCTCGTGAGCGAGAATTCGAAGTTTATGAGTTGGTGTACTGCTGTATTTAACTGCTACCGTGTTTCCGTACCAACTGCTTAAGCCGGGATGCAGTGCAGACACAACGCAGATATATTGATCATGCACCCATGGAGCCTCAGTCGTTTGACTGACATTTTGCGAAAATATTCTCAAGAAGGTGTCCCAGAGCGTTTCGAACTCCTGTTTTGCGGATGCGATGGCAGAGCCGTTAGTTTGGAAGGCTTCATCGATAAACGGGGCTGCGACTTTTTCAGCCTCAGCGTCGTTTTTGGCATCACGAATGGCTTGCGCTGCTTCTAAAGGAATGCCCATGCTTTTTGCGCGAGATTCAAGTCCTGCCGGGTCACTGTGACGAAACATGCTCACGAGGTGTTTGCGATCGTATTCTTTGTCAATAATAAAGAGTAGTTTTAGGGAGGAGGTGGTAGAGGGACTTCGCGTTGCTGAGGCCGAAGCGAGAGCATCAGCTTTCTCAATCCGATTTGCGTGGCTCCCTGAAGAAGCGCTGGCGCACCCGAACGCAAATGTCATAAGAAGCGTGCAGAGAGCTCTTTTCGCTACTTTCATTGTTTTTCCCATTCCTCTCGGAGAATTCCAAAAGACAAGGAGTCGAAGTATTCGCCTTTGACGACTCTCGCCTTTCGAATTCTAGCTTCTTCTTGGTATCCGAGTCTAAGCGCGAGTTTAATCATTCCGTGATTGCCGGACCACGTTTCGAGTCCAAGTCTTACAATTTGAGGGTGTGAATCAAAAAGGTACTGAGTCCAGAGGGTGAGTGCTTCCCGGCCGATGCCCTTGCCCCATTTGGAGGAATCAAATATGTCGATTCCTAGGCACATCCAAAATGTCTCAACAGATTTCCAATAGCAGTTTACTTCGCCGACGAGTTCGTCGGTAGCCGAGTCAGCAATGACCATATATGTGCGCGGATTGGGAAAGGCGCCGGACACAATGGTCTCTTTGCGTAGAGCAACTCGTTCTTGGGCCTTTTCCGGATCAATTCTATAATAAGGACCATCGAAATCCTGCCAAGCGTGACCGGGTTCACGCCACTTTGCATAAGTAGCTAGATCTTTTAGCTCAAAGTCACGAAGGCGAATTCTTTTGCCATTAATCACTGGTTTCATATTCGATTAGCTCACAATATTTCTCTCAAAAGTGCTCTGTTTCCTTCGGTGTTTTGAATCGAAGAATTTGAATATGGGCATGCGTTGGCGCCTGGACAAGCTCCTCGTATTGACGTTTGCGCAGTCGGTAAGTTTGCAGTGACCACAAAAGAATGGAGTCTTTGCTGAAAAACGTCTTTCGGAATGTCTCTCGATTTCCTGCCCAAAGGGATTCGTTTTTTACGATTCTAAATAGCGAACGCTTGAGTACACGCCAGAAGACGACTGGAAGAGAGTAATCAAGCCAAATGACAATGCTTGCTTTTCCCCAGGTAAGGTCACGGACTTTGCCGTAATTGCCGTGAATGATCCAGCCCTGCTTGAGGGCCATTGCCGTTTCAATTCGTTCTCGAAATATGGATTGCGAGGCTTGGGTCCAGTTAGGGCCCCAAAAGAGTGCGTCGAGTTCGATGTCCGTTAGCTGGAATTTATTTGCGAGAATTCTCGCAAGCGTGGTTTTGCCTGATCCGCTTGTGCCCACAATTAGAACCTGTGCCGAATGAAAGCTTGGGAAAGTAGTTGCGGTCTCAGTCATGTGGCACCCACCAACTAAGACTTCTGTCGTACTCAAGAACTTTAAATCCGACTGACTCGTAAATAGCGCCGGCATGGTAATCGGCGTCGGCTTCCATCACGAGAGTCTGAACGTTAAAATCTTTGAAGGCAATCCGGGCCGTTTCGTAGACGAGGGTTCCGCAAATTCCTTGTCGTCGATAGTCGGGGTGGGTGCCGACGTTCTGGTATCGCCCGAGAGTTCCGTCATGAAATATCCCAAGATCCCCGACGAGCTTGTCATTAATGAAGGCACCAAACCAATGCCCTCGGTTAGCATTCGCCATTTTTCGATACGTTTCGAACTGACGCCGCTTAAAAGCTTCGTAGCCGGTTTGGTCGAACTCTGGTTTCCGGCAAAGGATCTGAAGCTGAATCGCAGCTTCCCATTCAGAGTCCGTTGAAATCGGCCTTACCTGAATATGCTGGTTGATCTTCGGTGGGGGTACCACCCGATTTGTTGCCAGAACTTTCGTTTTGTCGAGTTCAAAACCCGCTTTCAAGAACGGTTCGAAATCAGGCGTACACGAATCGTCCTCGTTCCAAGTAAACGTCATGTGCCGGATAGTCGAGTAATAGGGGAATTCTGCACGATAGGTGGCGCACCATTTGTCATAGTCGCCCTTTCCAGGCGGCGCAGAAAATATGATGTAGTTCCCCCAATGAAAACTTGGATTGTCAGGCGTCTGCACAACGACGTAATTCCCGCGGTCTATGATCTTTCCGGAAAACTCGGAAAAGAATAGGTCAGTGTGTCGGGTCAGTGCTTTTATCTTCATACGCTATTTGTGAGCCGAAGGAGTTCTTGTTCCCTTGCGACAGAAAGTCCTGCCTTCGGTGTGCGTTTCTCCGATAGGAAAGCATCTGCTGCTTCAGCGAGCGCTCGCGTTGCCGGAGTACTCACGAATCCGAGGTCTTTTCGCGATTTGTAAGTGTCAGCAAGGAGGTTGGTCTTAGGGATCCACAGCGGGATATCGCTCCAGGGGGCAACATTGTTTTTCAAAAGGAAATCGCTGGACACAGATACTCCAAAACGGAGCGAATCTGTCCCGAGGTGGTTTCCAAGATGATACAAGGTATCCCTAAAAGAGAGTGGATCTGTTTCCGCGATATTGTATGCGTTTCCGAGTGCCTGATGGCTATTTATCGCCGATACGAATGCCGTCGCTAAGTCTGGAGCGTAGGTTCTGCGCGTAATTGTGAGGCCTTCGTCCGGCAAAATATACGGGCTACGGTTTGCCGCGCGCCAAATCCAGTACGCAAAGCGGTCGGTCTGATCGTGGGCTCCGAAGACAAGACTAGGGCGAAGAATGATGACAGGAATGCCGGACGAATGTTGGGCCATTGCAACGCGTTCGCACTCGGCCTTTCTCTGCCCGTAGCTCGACATCGTTGTATCAGTAGCTTCCGGCTCAGAGCAGGTTCGGAGTGGATCGTCTTCATGAAGGATCGGTGTTGGGTCTTCTTGTGCCGTGGCCAGGTAGGCACTAACGGAGCTGCATTGAATGTAGCGCCCCGCACATCCGTTAAGCACTTTTAGGACAGCGTCGACGCCTTTCGGGTAATATGCGCAAAGGTCAATCACGGAATCCCAAGTGCGCCGAAGCTCTGGAACGTTGCGGATGTCGTCGGAATCCCGATCGGCTTTAATCGTGGTCAGGTTCGGAAAAAGACCCGGGTTGGATATCCCACGGTTTAGTAATGTGACAGTGTGGCCTGCCTCGAGTAATTTATGAACTACGTGCCTTCCGATAAACCGCGTGCCACCGATGACAAGAATGTTCATTTAGGCCGCCTTCTTTAGATATTGCTCAATCGCTTCCCGGATCAGCTTCTGATAATTTGTGCGCCTCATCTTCGCGACATCTTGAACTGCCTGAAGAAGCTCACTCGAGATGCGAAGAGTGATGCTCTTGTCCTTGGGCGCAAATTCGAACGTCGTTCGTTTGAAAGTATCCGGTGATAGGTAATTAGTGAGATCGCGGGATGGGATCTTCTTTGCTGCGCGATCAATTCGAGTTTTTATCAAACGCTTACTCATGCTTAAATCGATCGCATAGGTATTTGCATTTGTACATACAATTATCGGAACAAAAAACCCCGCGTAATATTGAAAAGACAATAAAAACGCGGGGTTATTAAGCTTTGGGGTG
>Ga0208375_1004676_pt1 | contig 10587 bp, 9 predicted proteins | sample RifOxyD1_FD_184038 | JGI IMG/M metagenome (GOLD analysis project Ga0208375, IMG submission 184038) | Soil microbial communities from Rifle, Colorado - Rifle Oxygen_injection D1 (SPAdes) | ecosystem: Environmental > Terrestrial > Deep subsurface > Rock core/Sediment | place: Rifle, Colorado...
GGCGAGCCGATAGAATCTTTGTATTAGCTTGAGATCCTATCGCGCTTCGCGCTCCAGGATGACGAATATTAGCATTCTTTATAATGACATCAAGAAATTTTTCTCTTAATCTCAAGTTTGAGGCTACACCGCCGGATATAAGAACGGATTTAGCTTGAAATTTTTCAACTGCAGTCATGGTTTTAGTGACCAATACATCAGTAATGGATTCTTGTAATTCATGTGACAATTGGGAAATTAAAAAGATTGCTTCATCATCCTTCGGATGTCTTGTAATGACAGGGTATTTGTTTACTTCCCTCATTAAAGCGGTTTTTAAACCGGAAAAGGAAAAATTCAGGCTTTTGTCATACATCATAGGACGAGGTAATTTGATTCTGGATTCTGCCTGCCTGCCGGCGAGGCAGGGATTCTGGATTCTGCCTGCCTGCCGGCGAGGCAGGGATTTTGCTGAATTTTGGATAGCAAAACCGCCTTTTGATCCAAAGCCTAAAATTCTGGCTCCTTTATCAAAACATTCTCCGGCAGCATCATCTATAGTTCCGCCCAGCCATTTTAAATCGTTAATTGATTTCATTAAATAAATTTCGGTATGTCCGCCGCTTACTACTAAAGATATTGCAGGGAATTTAATATTATTGTTCGAGTGAGCCAAGTTTGACTTAGCGAATCGAGAACTATTCATTGTTAACTTCTCATCCACGATTTCGTCGGGATTCGAAGAATAATTATCACTTATCACTTTTTGCTTATCGCTTATCTCTATAAAGTTAGCGTACATATGTGCAAGCACATGATTTACAGGAATAAGAGGTTTATCTAAAGCAAAAGCTAAAGTCTTAGCAGTTTCTATACCGATAAGCAATGAACCGATCAAGCCCGGACCAATGGAAACTGCGATAGCATCAATGTTTTTAAATATGTCATCCTCGGGCCTGTCTGCCGATAGGCAGGCATGGACCCGGGGATCTTTAAGATTCCCGTTTTCACGGAAATGACAAGATAATGCCTCTTCCAATACCGGAATCATGGATTCCAGTTGTTTACGGGCTGCCACTTCCGGTACAATTCCGCCGTATTTTTGATGCATTTGGGCAGATGAGGCCACTACGTTAGTCAAAATTTTTCTGCCATCTTCAACTATTGCTACAGCTGTCTCGTCACATGATGACTCAATTGCTAAAATTTTCATAAAATGTTAACTCACCCTAGCCCTCTCTTTGGAAAAAGAGAGGGAATTCCTCCTCTTTAACAAAGAGGAGGTTAGGAGGAGTTTTATTCTTTATTCATTATTCTGTTTATTCCGCTGGTTTCTTTGACAAAAAAATCTATCCCATCGCATTGTAAAATCACCATAGCATTATTGTTAATTGCACCATAAGACAGGGAATTATGGTCTCCAAATCCCAAATGGATGAGAAGATGACGCATGACACCGCCATGAGTGACCACTAATACTTTTTTACCTTTAAATCCCACAGCAATTTCCCGTAAGAAAGTGATTACCCGAGATAAAACTTCTTCATTAGATTCCATGTCTGGTGTAAACCTTATTTTCAATCTTTGGGCATTAGTCATATGTTGATATTTAGCTAAATAATTTCTAATATCGGTATTTAAAATTTCGCTATGTTTACCTTCATATTTTTGACCAAACTTGCGTTCCCGTAAACTTTCAGTTGTTTTGATAGCGATTTTCTTTTCGAGTAATATTAATTGAGCAGTTTTATGAGCCCGTAATGAATCTGAAGAAAATACAGCTTCGAAATCGACTTTTTTCAATTTTTCTCCTAAAATTTTTCCTTGTTGGATTCCTTCAGCAGTTAAAGGTGAATCTTGATGACCTTGCACCAATTTTTTGACATTCCACTCTGTTTCTCCATGCCTGACTAGATAGATAGTGGTTAAATTTTTCTGCATGAGGCTATTTTACTCGAGATAGACGTTTTAAGCTAGACATATTACAAAAACTAACTAAAAACTGGTCATTTGCGGTAAAAGTTGATTGTTTAGATTGTTACAACAAGTCGTTAAAAACAGGGTCCGACCCTAATCTACGACCCTAATCTAAATGTAATAGTTTAGCCAGTTGAGAGGTAGAGGGAGTGGAAATTTTGGGCACCATGATGATTTGAGCACCAATTTGGTTTGCTTGAGTTTGTTTTTTAATTAAAATAGGATCGCCAGAAGTCACCGCAATAAAATCAGGGGAGATATTGTTAGTTAAATTTACATATTCTTCATCTTTGGTGAATTCCGGTAACATGATTACATAATCTACAGTTTTTAAATTTGATAACACCTCAGCTCGTTCAATTTGTGTATGAATTGGTCTTTTTAATCCTTTTAAACGGGTAAGAGTTGCATCAGACTCCAAGGCTACTAAAACTAAACCGTATTTTTTGGCTTCATTTAAAAACCTCACATGTCCCAAATGCAAAATATCAAAACAACCACCAACTAATACAATTTTTGATTTTTGAATTTTTATTTGTTTAACCAGATTTGGTAAGTTAATGTAATTTATTATTTTTTTCATAATTTTGGTTTTGGAAATCCCAAATTCTAAATCCTAAACTCTAAAATGTTTTTGAATTTATTATTTTTAATTTTTTTAGAATTTACCTGCCCGCATTGCTTGCGCAAAGCGTTAGCAGGCGGGAAAATTAAAGTTTAGAATTTTAATTCTTTGTTCCTCTAAGGTATACCGCTTGCCAGGGAATAAAATTTGAAAAAAAAGTATCTTTTGATAAAGTTTCACCATTTCTGGTAACTAAATAATTAAATGAAGCTTTTATTCCCGGCGCAGCCCAATCAACTTGTTTCACCTCGCCATTTGGTAAAGTCGGATCATCTTGGTATAGGTCAGGAGGTGCAGGTTTACTGTCATAAAGTTTGACCGGAGAAATATCGACCACCCGATTATCTTTTTGTCCAAACATAGAAAATGTGAGCTGATAAGTGCTGGCATCAATTTCAGATTGAATCAAAATATATTGAGCTGTGTCGTTTTTGATCTTCAAGTCATAACTGGGCGCATAAACAGTTGCATCAAATCCGGGTTTCCAACCGCCTTGTTCATAATAACCAACCCTGTAAGAATGAGCATGTCTTTCAGTAACAGGTAAACCTGAATTTAGTGCTGCCCGAAAAAGGGTTGTCGAAACTTGACAAACACCGCCGCCATCATCCAACACAGTTCTGCCGCTTTTAATGACATAAGCCTGTTTATAGCCTGTGGCAGCTGAAATATCACCAACTGTGTCATTAAATGAAAAAATTGAATTCGGAGGAATCAGCACGCCGTTTATCCGGGAAGCGGCCAAAGCAATATTATGAATTCGACCGCTAATTGATCCGCGGAATTTAGATACTCCCTGACCAATGAGCTCTTTGATACCAAAATTATTTGCGTCCTGTGTTTCTATAGATGGTTCCCAAGGTAAAATATTTAATGTAATAAACTGATTTTTATCTGGAGTATTAGGCAAATTAGAAATTAAATTAACAAACGCATTTTTAGTAGCTTGTTTATCCAATCGTTGGCCTGCGGTGGATGCTTTAAAAGCAGTGACCCTGCCGTCTTTAAATTCAAATAATGCATTAACAGGTGAATTATCAATTTCTTGTGCCAGTTGATTTAGGGTATTATCCAGTTCTCCGCTTTTCCACTTAATCAGCGGTGTTAATTTAATTTTAAAAACCAGTGCCTGGTACTTTAAATAAGTATCAGATAAAAAATTACCGGACCTAGCAATAGATAAAGCTTGAACAGCAGAAAGGGAAGCGTCATATCCCAAATCAAGACTGGTTCCGGATAATGTGGCCACTTGATTATCACCTTTAAATGTAAAAACAGTATTTGTAAAAGGTTGACTTTTTTTTGACCAGTAATCAATAATTTCTTCGTTTGTAGTGCCACTGAAATCTATGTTGCCAATAAAAATTCCCGGGTAAACCCGGTTTTGATAACGGCTTTCAAAATAATAAACAAATACACCTACGATAATAATGCAGCCCAAAATGATAGTACTTAAAAAGTTTTTCCAAAACCGTTTTTTATAATGGTTGGTTTTCTTAACCGGTATTTTTTTATGCATAATATTTTTAAAATATGCTACTATTATATATGTAATACCAAAATAGGGAAGTAAATTTTAATACTTGTCAAGCCTGATGATTTCAGGTTATGATAAAAAATACAGTGGATAATCTGCCAAAAACAAATTCAGACGATTGGTCCAAATATAGCGGAAGTTATCCGAGTGACCAAAAAACTCAAACACCTGGGCCTCAGGGTGGTTCAGTTGTGGAAAATCAGCAGCCGGTAAATTCAGGTGCATTTCCAGCGCCTCAAGCGGCAGTTGGTCAAGAACCAACCCCTGTAGTTACTCCGCCTCCAGTTGACGTAAACAATCCGGTTGTTGATAAAAAAGCTGATCCTTTCGTTATTCATGAATCTGCAACACAACCGCCACCGCCAAGCAGTAATCTTTTAAAAAGAATATTTATGTTTCTATTATTAATCATTTTATTAGGAGCTTTGGGGTTTGGAGCGTTTAAACTTTCAGGTAAATTTCTAACTAAAAATCAGCCGGTGACTTTAACTTATTGGGGATTATGGGAAAATGAAGATGTTTTAAAACCGGCAATCGATGCGTATAAAAAACAGCATCCCAATGTAGAAATTGTCTACAGCAGACAATCGCATAAACAATATCGGGAACGGCTTCAAGCAGCAATAGAAAGAGGGGAAGGCCCTGATATTTTTAGATTTCATAATACTTGGATTCCGATGTTGGCCAAAGATCTAAGTCCTGCAGGCTCAACAGGCTATCAATTGCAGGAATTTCAACAGACATTTTATCCTGTTGCATCCACAGATTTAATTGTTAACAACAAAATTTATGGAGCACCTTTGATGTTTGATGGCCTTGCCCTTTTTTATAATGAAGATCTGTTTAAAGCAGCCGGTGTAGCAGTACCCACAACTTGGGAAGAATTCAGAAAAACCGCTCAAACATTGACTGTCAAAAATAAAACCGGACAAATTATTACCGCCGGCGCTGCATTGGGCACTACCAATAACGTTGAGCATTTCAGCGACATATTGGCGGTAATGATGTTGCAAAACGGAGCAGATTTAAAAAATCCTGCAAGTCGTGAAGCTCAAGACGCAATCACTTTTTATCATTTATTTGTAGAGCAACCTGATTATACTTGGGACGAAACACAGGATAATTCAGTGATTGCTTTTGCTAATGGCAAAGTAGCGATGATTTTTGCTCCATCCTGGCAAGTGTTTGCCATCAGATCTACTAACGCAAACCTGAAATTTCAGGTGGCTCCCATCCCGCAACTGGCGGGAACCAATATCAATTGGGCTTCATATTGGGTAGAAGGTGTATCTGCCAAAAGCAAACACTCAGACATTGCGTGGGATTTTATAAAATTCTTAAGTCAAAAAGAAATTCTTACTCAACTTTATACTGAACAAAGCAAAACTCGTCCTTTTGGTGAGCCTTATTCCCGAGTAGATTTAGCGCAAACATTAATCAATGATCCATATGTAGGTGCATACATCAAAGAAGCTCAAACAGCTAAATCGTTTTTCTTAAGTTCCCGTACTCATGATAATGGTATAAATGACAGAATGATAAAATATTTAGAGGATGCCATAAATAGTCTGAGTAAGGGTGTAAGTCCGGAAAGTGCTTTGCAAACAACAGCCAAAGGTTTTTCTCAAGTTTTGACCAACTTCGGTTATCCTGCAACTGCCCCGTAAATTACATTAAGTGAAAAAAATAGACCGGCAAATATTGAAAACCATTATCTATGCTGATTTGTTTAACTATCCTTTAACGCGTCCGGAAATCTGGCGGTATTTAATAGGGACAAGCAAGCACAGTAAATTTTCTACGGCACTTGATTTATTGGTCAAAAATAAACAGCTTTATTTCAAGCACAGCTTTTTTTCCTTACCTAAAAGATTTGCCATCATAAAACAAAGAATTGTTCGAAAAAAAATTGCTAAACAAAAAATTAAATATGCTTCCCGTGCAGTTAGTATACTAAAATATATCCCCTCAGTTTGGTACATAGGTATTTCAGGAGCTGTGGCTATGGCAAACGCACCTCATGATGATGACATAGATTTTTTTATTATTACATCACCGAATGCTTTATGGATAACCAGATTTTTGTCAACTTTAATTTTAGATTTATTTAAATTACGCCGTCATCCATATGATGAACATTATGTCAACAAAATTTGTTTGAATATGTTTTTGTCAGCTGACAAAATGAAAATGCCTAAACAATACAGAAACTTGTTTATAGCTCATGAAATTGTCCAGTTAAAAACATTAATCAATAAACATAATTCTTATGAAAGATTTTTACTTGCCAATTGTTGGCTGTTGAAACATATTCCCCAGGCAGTAGTTATGCCTAAACAAATGGGGCAGGTTAAACCTGACATAATTTGCCAATTATTAAGAGTGTTTGAAAAATTCAGTAAATATTGGCAACTTTCATATATGAAAAATAAAATTACCAACGAAGTGGTGAGTGACAGTATAATAAAATTTCATCCACATGATGCAAACGATTGGGTGATAAATAAATATTTAGAAAGAGTAAATTTATTAAAATGACTTGAGTACTTGACAAAACTTCTGATGAAACATAAAATAGCAATCATCCTAATTGACTGCCAAAATTATATTTAGAGCGTATAAATAATATAAATATATTCCACCAAAGAATTTTTTTAAAAAAAGGTGGAAAGAAAGGTAATAAATATATGGCAAAAATATTAAAGTTTAAACCCTTATTTGATAATGTATTGATCAAACCTCTTGAAGCTGAAAGTAAGACTTCCTCCGGAATATATTTACCCGACAGTGCTAAGGAAAAACCTCAAATGGGGCAGGTGATGGCTGTTGGTCCAGGCGCCTATGATGACGGAAAATTGTTACCAATGGCTGTAAAAGTTGGACAAAAAGTGATGTATAAAAAATGGGGTGGCAATGAAGTCAAAGTGGGTCATGAAGAATGGATGATGGTCGAGCAGAAAGATATATTAGCGATAGTTGAGTAAAAGTATCGCAAATCCTAAATCCTAAACACTAAATTCTAAAAAAATACAAAATATTTGAAATTTGAATTTTGAAATTTATTTAGGATTTAGAAATTAGAATTTAGAGTTTACTAAGATAGTAAATCAAGTTTAATTTTAATTTTATAAAAAGTTATTAAAATAGTAAAAATTTACAAAGGAGAATAAATTTATGGCAAAACAATTAAAATTTTCAGAAGCAGCCCGACAAGCTTTAGTTCGGGGAGTAAATATAAATATTTTAGCCAAGGCAGTAGTTACTACATTGGGTCCAAAAGGTCGAAATGTAGCCTTAGATAAAAAATGGGGTGCACCCAATGTGGTTCATGATGGAGTCACAGTTGCCAAAGAAATTGACTTGGAAGATCCATTTGAAAATATGGGAGCACAGCTTATCAAAGAAGCAGCTTCCAAAACCAATGATGTAGCAGGGGATGGAACTACAACTGCAACTCTTTTAGCTCAATCAATTATCAACACCGGTTTTAAAAATGTGACAGCCGGAGCCAATCCCATGATTTTGAAATCCGGAATGGAAAAAGGCGTTGAAACAGTGATTGCCGAAATCAAAAAAATGTCTAAAACTGTAAAAACAGATGATGTTGCCAAAGTTGCGACCATCTCAGCACAAGATCCTAAAATCGGAGAACTCATTGCTGAAGCTTTAACAAAAGTCGGCAAAAACGGCGTAGTTACGGTTGAAGAAGGTAAAGGCTTGGCAATGGAAATAGAATATAAAGAAGGCATGGAATTTGATAAAGGTTATGCCTCTCCCTATTTTGTGACTAATGCCGATAAAATGGAAGCAGAAATTGAAGATCCGTATATTTTAATTACGGATAAGAAAATTTCATCCATTCAAGATTTATTGCCATTCCTGGAAGGTTTTGTCAAAGTTTCCAAAAATTTAGTCATCATTGCTGATGAAATTGATGGAGAAGCCTTGGCAACTCTGGTCGTAAACAAATTACGCGGTACTTTCAATGTTTTAGCTGTCAAAGCTCCGGGATTTGGAGATAGACGCAAGGAAATGTTGGAAGATATTGCAGTTTTGACCGGCGGAACAGTTATTTCTGAAGATACAGGCCGTAAGTTTGAAAATGTCAAAATTGAAGATTGCGGACAAGCTGACAAAATTTGGGCAGACAAAGAAAATTGCCGGATTATTGGCGGTAAAGGAACACAATCAGCAGTTCTTGCAAGATCTACACAAATTAAGCGAGAAATTGATGCATCAACATCTGATTTTGATAAAGAAAAACTGCAGGAAAGACTTGCCAAATTAACCGGCGGAGTAGCAGTTATCAATGTAGGTGCTGCAACAGAAGTTGAAATGAAAGATAAAAAAGAAAGAGTCAACGATGCAGTAGCTGCAACCAAAGCTGCTTTGGAAGAAGGCATTGTTCCAGGCGGTGGAGTAGCGTTACTTCGGGCAAGAGCTTCTTTGCTAAAATTGAAAAACACTTTAACGCAAGAAGATGAAAAAACCGGAGTCGATATTCTTTATCAAGCATTATCAGAACCGGTGAGATGGATTTCCAAAAATGCCGGAGCTGATGAAGGATGGGTGATGAGAAAAGTTGAAGAAGCAAAGGGAGATTATGGATTCAATGCCATGACTATGGAATTTGGATCTATGATTACAGATGGGATTGTTGATCCGGCCAAAGTTACCAGGTCTGCTGTTCAAAACGCAGCATCTATTGGTATGATGGTTCTGACAACTGAAGCCTTGATCACCGACTTGCCGGAGAAAAATCCTCCAGCAGCCGGCGGAGGAATGCCAGGCGGTATGGGAGGAATGGGTGGCATGGGCGGAATGGACTATTGAGGCGTTAGCCGAAACCCCTCGAAGCTCGAAGAGCGAAGTGGGGCTAAAGACGTTAAGACGGGAAGATGGGAAGACAGGAAGATAATAAGAGAGAATTGAAAATTAGTAATTTAAAATTAAAAATTTTAACAAAATCCCTCATCAGAAATGGTGGGGGATTTTTTTATTTTACTCGTGTCATGCTGAACTCGCTTCGCCCTTCCGTAGTTTTTAACGAAGGAGGATTTCAGCATCTAGTTTTTTTACGTCATTCTGAGGTGTTAATCGAAGGATCTCAAATGTGTGAGATTCTTCACCCGAGTCAGACTCGGGTTCTGAATGACGGAGGAAAAATCAGGATGACAATATGAAAATGTTATAATAAATTTTATGGATAAAGGAGATTTACCAAAACCACCAGAAAACACTCAATTTGTTGATGGATTTTTAACTAATGCTTTTGTACAAGTAAAAAATCTACCTCCAAAAAATACCATTTGGAATGGAATTCATTCAAAGCCTTTTACAAAAATATGGAATTATTTAGACAAACAACTTCATCAAATTAGAACAGATCTATCAAGTGGAATATTAAAACCAATATTCGATATGGATCCACAAGATGATATCATTTATAAGACACTAGGAAATGATAATAAGAAACAAGTTGATGCCTTACAAGTTACAAAAAAGGAACTAATTAATATGTATATTCAAAGACAGATCTCTAATATTTCAAAACAAGTATTAACTTCAGGAGTACTTGAAGTGCCTCAACAATATTATAGACAAAAAGGTCAAAGAATGTGTGAGACTGCAAATTTCTGTGCAATTTTTCATCAAATTACAGGACATGCAATTTCTGAAGATGAAATTATTAAAGCAGCTAGTAAAGAAGATTTAGTTCATGAAGGAGAGTTTGGTCAATCAATTAAGGAAGATATTTTATATAACTTATTTCAAACGCCAGCTTTTAAAGATGCTTTTCTAGGAATTGACGTAGAATATGATAATTTCTTTGGTTTTGATTTTGATGATATTAAAAACTTAATTGATCAAGTTAAACAAAATTCACCTAACGTGCAATTTTTTTGTACTACTTCTATTGAATCTGAGTTATTAGAAAATGGGTGGCACGATGTAATACTTTTATCTGCAGATGAAAATCAGGTCACTATTCATGATCCGTCAAAAAGATTTGGAAGTGCTTTTAGGCAAATACCTAAAGAAGATTTTATAAAAAGATGGGGTAAAACTGCTTTATCAGGAAAATTAATTATCGTAAACAAACAGGAAAGAAATATTCATTAATCCAATTTCCTCGGAAACCAGAGGGAGCGGACTTCGCCTATCAAATATAACGAGCCAGTGATGAGGATGGGTAAATTGTATTTGCGGGCCAATATTTGGGCTAGTTTAACTGCTTTGTGAGAGTTAAATTCTACAGCAGCAGGAATATTATAAGTTACTTTGGCGAGAGTTTGTGGATTATTGCCCAATTTAAAATCACCATCAGTTGAGGTAAAAAATTTGGTAAAAATAAACTGTTTGGTTAGGGGGGATAAATACTTAATCATGGTTTTGTATTGTTTGCCTTTTTTGACAGCAATTACTATAATAAATTTTTGATTTGGATAAAGCGCGACCAATGATGAAA
>Ga0208375_1004677_pt1 | contig 10585 bp, 10 predicted proteins | sample RifOxyD1_FD_184038 | JGI IMG/M metagenome (GOLD analysis project Ga0208375, IMG submission 184038) | Soil microbial communities from Rifle, Colorado - Rifle Oxygen_injection D1 (SPAdes) | ecosystem: Environmental > Terrestrial > Deep subsurface > Rock core/Sediment | place: Rifle, Colorado...
ATGCTTTAGCAGGTTTTGATCCCACGCCCGCCATTTTTGAAAGTAAAGGACTAATTAGAAATTTAGCCACAGGTAAAGTTGTTTCTGTGATAGTGATGTCAAAAGATTTCATAAAGGTAAATCCTGACGCTCCTGTAAAATTCCTAAAGGCATTCTATGATAGTTATGATTATTATAGAAATAATATTGATCAAGCAGATAATTGGTTTGTAGAGGAATCTAATCTCTCCGTGTCTCACGATGTTTTTAAAACATGCTCAGATATAGAACCTAATTTAAGCGTAAAAAACAAGAGCGATATTCGTATAGGCTTCACCGATGATGATTACAATGTCCTTCAGGACGCCGCAGATTTTATCTTCAATCAATCATTGGTAAAAACGAAAGTAAATATGAGAGATTTTGTCGACGTGTCTTATCTGCAAAAGTCTGGTCTTCACTAGTAATGAAGAATTTAATTTTAATATCTCTGGACACGGTAAGGGCAGATGTTGCGTATAGTGGGAAATTTCCAAATATAGAAAAACTGAGACGTATAGGTGTTACGTTCCTTAACACCATCTCATCCTCTCCTTTTACCCCAGCAAGCCACGCAACGATTTTTACGGGCCTGCAGCCATATAACCATGGAATTAGGCATCTTTTTAGAGAAAAGATTAAAAAGAACGCAAAAACATTAGCTGAAATTGTAAAAGAACACGGCTACAAAACTGGAGCAATAGCCTCTTGCCCCGGTATGAATAAATGGTATGGATTTTCGAGAGGTTTTGATGATTATGACGATGAAATTCCCAAACTACCGGATGGGTCAGATCCTTTGAAAACAGTGGATGTTAAAAAACGTGGGGCCGCGCTAAAAAGAGCAAATTTAGTTGTAGACCGTGCAAAGAAATGGCTGCAAAAAAATCAAAAGGAAAACTTTTTTCTTTTTGTTCATTTCTTTGATGCGCATTGGCCGTACAATGCTCCTGAGAAATTTGGGGGAACAAATGCATATGAGGAAGAGATTGCTTTCACAGATCACTACTTAGGAAATTTAATAGACTTCTTAAAGAAGTACAACTTATTTGAAAATACAACCATCGTATGTTTATCTGATCACGGAGAAGACCTGGAAGGTTGGTATCCGAATGATAAAGGTGGAAATAAATTAGGTCATCCAGAAGAATCTGGCCATGGCTGTCTTCTATATGATCAAACGCAAAAAGTTGTGCTAATCATCAAGGATAATAATCTACCGAAAGGGAAAGAAATTAGCAAACAGGTAAGACTTGTTGACGTACACCCTACAATCTTAGACCTTTTGGATATAAAAGAGACAAATAATATCGATGGATTGTCTTTGGCCCCAATTGTTAATGATAAATCTACAATGTCTCAGCTCCCAGCATATTCAGAAACCTTCTATCCGGAAGAACAAACCCAATCTTCCGGTAAATACGGTTTTGCTAAAAATAAAATATCTATTCGATCTGAGAATAGTTACAAAATAATTTTTAATCTGAATAGTTCTGAAATTGAGATTTACGATCTGAATAAAGATGAGTACGAAAAAAACAATCTATATAACGGACCGAAAAGACAATTAACAATAAATGAATAAAAGTACGGCAAAACAGGTTAAAGTTTGGGATAAAACATGGAATGAGATGCTTGAAAAGGGTACTTTTCCAGAAATGAGCAGCTACCAACGTCAATGGCACAAAAATCTGATTAAGGTAGTTGCTCAAAATATTAATCTTAATAACGCGAAATCTATGCTAGAGTGTGGCTGTGGCAACGGAATATTTGGTTTGGAGTTTGCCAACAGATTTCCGAAGATGGCCCTATATTTAAGCGACCTGTCAGAAGCGGCCCTAAAATATAACAAACTTCTTCTTAATGAGTTTATTAGAAAAAATCCAAAAGAGAATTTTGGTACATTTTATGTCAACCACAACATCGACGATATGTTCAAGATGAAATACAAAAATGGATTCTTTGATGTTGTGATAAACGGAGGTACACTAGAACACTATGGTAACAAAGAGATTAGCCTTCTGATAAAGGAAATGTTGAGAGTTACAAAAAGTTCAGGAACAGTTGTCGTCGCGGTACCTAATATAAAAAATTTCGACTTAATTTTTAAAAAAATTAAATTATTCATACGTAATAACTCTCGTGGATTGTTTTTAAGAACAATGATTGACTATGGTGGAAACGACGAAAGGGATATTACATTTAATAAATTTAAAAAAATAGTTGGGAAAAATGAGGAAATAGAATCAGTCACCTATATTAAACACCCCCTAGCCCTTCCCCGATTTATCCCTAGATCTACTTCAAACAACCATTTAATGATACTATTAGAGAAAATACTAGTAAACTTAGGGTTTAACTGGGCTAACATTTTTCTTATTAAGAAGAAGTAAATATGGATAAAGAAGGAAATAGAAGATTATCGGGATTTCAAGAACTCTGGGGATCTAGAATGGTCCAGAGGGAGAGAATTATGAACTCTATCATCGAGGGCTTCCATTTGTTTGGATTCCAACCTCAGGTATTGCCATCACTGTATCTTGCTGAATCATTAGAGAAAGGCTCCGGTATGGGAGAGAAAATGATCTATCACTTCCATGACCACGGAGACAGACATATAGGATTAAAATTTGATCACACAATTCCTCTTCGTGACTTTGTCGAACGAAACTTTTCTAATCTAAGCTTTCCCTACAAAAGATATGAAGTCGGAAATGTCTGGCGAGCTGATAAGCCTGGAAAGGGACGCTTTAGGGAATTTGCCCAAATGGATGTCGATATTGTTGGCGATGACTCGGTACAAGCTGATATTGAGATTGCTTCATTTATACCAATAGTCATGCAAAAAATTGGTGTTGATGTTACGGTTAGACTAAATTCTCGGAAAATCTTATCCGGCCTTGCGGAAACAGGACAAGTTGAGACGGAGAACAAACAATTTGCCATGTTTAGAGCTATAGATAAATTTGACAAAGTCGGCACAGATGGTGTCCTTCGCGAGTTAGAAAAATATGGATTTAGTAAAGACATCCTTAAACTTACCAAAGAATATTTAAACATAAAAGGATCCGATGATAATGTAATTAGCGAATTACAAGGGTTGGTTGGGTCTTCCAAATCCGGAAAAGAGGGAGTGGAACGTATGAAACAGGTTATGCGTGTTATCAGGGATTCGGGATATAAGGATGAACAGTTTGTTTTAGATCCTTCAATTGCAAGGGGTTTAGATTATTATACTGGCATTATTATTGAGACAAGATTTAATCCAGACCCTACCTATGGGAGCATCTGTTCAGGAGGAAGATATGACAATTTCATCCATAACCCAACTTCTGGATACGCTCCCGCTGTAGGAGTATCTATAGGTGTTGACCGACTTTTGGCTGCAATGGAATCTACGAATTTGTTACACAGTGCAGTTACTAATACAAAGGTGGCATTTATTAATTTTGGATTAGATATGCTTCCCGAGTATTCAAAACTTGCAAATAGTTTAAGAGGATTAGGAATTTCTACGGAGATTTGTCAGACAGACAAAAAAATAAAGGACCAATTCGGCTTTATTAACAAAAGCAACATCCCATTTGCTATTGCGTATGGTCCTGAAGAAGCAGCAAAAGAAGTTGTTAAGGTTAAAAACATGTCTACCTCTACTGAGGAAGAAGTAAAGATAACCGATCTACCAATCTTTATTCAGAAAAAAATAAATGAATGAACGAATTAATAAACATGAAATTCCGCAACCTCCGCGAGGAACTGAAGATATATTCGAACTCAGATTACTAAAAATTGAAACCGTTAAATCTATCTTCTTCGACATAGCACGATCGCATGGCTTTACACGAATAGATATTCCCATTTTTGAAAGTGCAGAGGTCTTCAAAAGAACTGCAGAGTTCAGCGAAGATTCATCTTTTACATTCCCTGATAAATCAGGACGCCAGATGGTTTTAAGACCCGACATAAACGCTCCAATAAGTCGAGCCTTTGTTAATCACTTGGCTGCTGAGCCTCTTCCGTCAAAACTCTTTTTTGAGGGGAAAGTCTTTCGTTATAGACATGCTAAAAGAAGAGAGTTTAGGATGTTTGGCCTCGAAACTTACGGAGTGACTGACTTTTCAGCAGATGCTGAAATCGTTTCAACTGTCGGAGAAATGACTAAAGCAATTGGATTTAAGGGCTATGAAGTAGAATTTAGCAACTTGCAAATATACAAAAACCTTTTGGAAGGTATTCTAAAGCAAGTGGATTCGAAGGTTGTGTTACATAAATTACATTTTGCAGATAGTGCTGAAACCGCACAAAAAATCCTCGAAGAATTTAATGTCTCAGAAAAAGTCACCGATAATCTACTCGCAATGTTATTTCCGCATGATAGTCGGGTTGATAGTTTAAGCATATTCGAACATGTTGCTGGTCAATCCCAAACATTATCAGATGAATTAACAACGGTACTTAAGTTTAGAGACGCACTCGAATCTTATGGGATAATAAATGCAAAACTCTCATTGTCTAATTTGCATGGTACAGGATTCTATTCCGGGATAACTTATAGAGTACAACCTTTAGGGGTCAATATTCCTTTAGCAGATGGCGGAAGATATGACACTATGGTTGAAAATTTAGGCGGTAAACCAACTCCCGCAACTGGTCTTGCTTTTGGCGTCGAGAGAATTATAGATATGGCTGAAGGTCAAGGTATTGAGATTTTACAAAAGAAAAATGAGGGATATATAGTTGTTTTACCTAAAAACACTGACGTTACTGAGTTAAGAACAATATTACAGCAAGCAAGAGAGTCTTGTCCGTCTGCGATAGAGGAGGAGCTTTTAGACCGAAAACCTGAGCATACCAAAAAATATGGAACGCAGAAGGGTTATGAAAATGCTGTATTTATAGAAAATATGGGCAATAGTGCTTGGCCGTTAAAAATGATTTCATATTCTCTTACCAACCTCAGTGGTAATAAAAAGACTATGGTTATGGAAACACCTAGAGATTTAGTAAATTTTCTAGTTCGCAGATAAATGACAAAAATTAATAAACATATTGTTCTGATTTCAGTAGACACCTTAAGAGCGGATTGTATAAAATCATCTCCCAGATACGGAGAGTTTCTCAATAAACATAAGGTCTCGGTAAATCTGGATACTCAGCCAATTGATCAAATACTAAAATCCGGAATTTATTACAACAACTGCCTCTCCGCGGCTCCTTATACTTCAGCCTCCCACGCATCGTATTTTACCGGTTTTTTCCCATTGCACCACAATGTTTACGAATATTTTAACAGAAGGCTTAACAAAACGACAATTTTTGAATACGCAAAAAGAGTTGGTTATAAGACAATTTTTAAAACAGATTTCCCTATAATTCTGGGTCAATACCTAGGTTTTCGTAAAGGAATTGATAAATATTATATAGAGGACGAAAACTCAGCTTTAAAAGAACTACTAAAAAGTAAAGACAATAAGACTTTATCCTTTTTTCATTTTGCCGGCGTTCATTACCCATACGGTTTCCATAACATCAAATACGGTGGTATTGATTACACTAAAAAAGTTACACTCTTAGAAAAAAAGTGTGAATCTTTATTGAAAGACCAGGGGAAATTGGTTGATGTACTGGATGAAACTTTTAGACAGGCCGATGACAGAAAGTTACTTTTGAGATATAAATCTGTAATTGAGGTACTGTATAAACACCAAAAATACGATGATCTTTTTAATTTATATCTTGAGGGAATTAACTATTTTTTTCAAAAAAGATTTAACAAATTTCTTGGAAAAATTAAAAAGTTTGTCGATGAAAATAATGGTCTGCTTGTTATTTTTTCAGATCATGGTGAAGAGTGGGACAAACAGTCTTACGGACATCACAATTCCCTTTCCGAATCAGTTCTTAGGGTACCCTTAATAATTTATTGGAAAGGTGCCAGTCACAGAACAACTGAACACTTAGTAAGAACAATAGATTTAGCCCCCACAATTTTACCTATTATCTCTGGGGATTATGCCAATATTAAACTCGACGGAAAATCTTTGAATATCTTCAATAATAATAAAATTTCTTTGCTCAATAGAATTGCCCTTGCCCAGGTTTGGTTAACTAATGTTGAAAAAAGTGAATTATTTAACTTTCAAAAGAAAGCAGTATCTAAAAACAAAATTGACAAGCCTCTTCCAACAAGACTCGCGTGTGAAACCATCTGTAATGAGCAATGTAGACTTACAATTAGCTACAATAAGGGTGGATTGATAACCTCCAAAAAGTTTGTTGATTATTTAAAATCAGCCACAAGTGCTGATCATAGCCTTCTGGAGAAAACATTAAAGAAATATAATCTATCAAAATCAGTAAGTGGCCTAGGGTTAAAATCGATTAGTCATACAATTAGACAACAATTAGAAAATTTAGGATACAGAGTATGACAATCGAAGATAAAATAAACATTTCAAAAACTCCCATTTCCAAATTATCTAAAAAATATTGCGTGCCAAAACGGGATTTATTGATAAAATTTTTAATTGATTCTCATCAGTTTTCGGAAAAAGAAATATTAAATATGACCTTCATTAATAAAAGAATAGAAATTTTGGCAAAAAATATTAAAGAAAGTCGAAAGAAAACTGACCCCAAATTCCTTTTTAAAAAAATCGACTTTCTTAATAAAGATAAGTGTTCTGTTTCTGTTCTAAACTGGAGAATCTCTAAAGAGATTCTGACGTATTATCACCACATAGGTTCATATCGGCCAAAAAGCATACATCTGGGTCTATATTACGAAATCGATGAAGGTAATAAAAAACTTCTTGGAATTGCTACGTTTTCAAAATACGATTTTCATTTCCGTCCTTACAGTCTTTTTGCAATAGCTAGAGTAAATGAAATTCTTAATTTATCGAGATTTTACTTATTTGGCTGGGCGCCCCCGTTTTCTACATCGCATTACTTATCCAAATGCATTCAGTTCATAAAATATAATTATCCAAAAATAAAATGCTTAATAACTTGCATAAACCCCAATACCATGCACGGGGGGTCGTCATTTGAGGCATCAAATTGGATAGAAACAGCAGAGTTTACTGGTGCCCCCTATCTATTTCTAGATCAAAAGTATGTTACAGTAAGACACTTAAATGAACTGTTTGGAACCCTTGATATACGAAAGCTAAAAGAAAAACTCGGCAACAGACTCTCTGTTTCTACTGAAGAAATATTGCCACAAAAAATGTATTTGTATGCACTGAACAAAAAAGCCAAGAGAAAATTTTTCGACAAAAGATTAGATAAAGTATTTTCATTTAATCATCTGATACTTTCACCGGAATATGGTTTAACTGATAATAAGGTTGATAAATCAGTCACTAAAGACAAAGCTTTAGGTATATCAAAAAGGTTGGGTGTCAATGTTATTGCCGGCTTTTTAGAGAACTATAAAAATAACCTATATTCATCAATAATAGTAACAACGCCGATCGATACCAGATTTAGTAGATTTGGACAAAAGCCATTGGTAGTTGATCTGGACGATCTTTCAAAAACCATTGTTTTATTCGGAAGCCAATTTTTGTTTGATTACGAAAATATAATAGAAGAGTGTAAAAACTCTGATATCAACAGTATGATAATCTTAAGCTATAAAACCGAAGACACACGTCTCATTTTGGATAAAATTAAGAACCTATCGGATAAGTTAAATGTGCATGTAATCTTTTTTAATTATTTTCAGGGTTTTAAGTATATAAAGATATGATTAAAAAAATAATATTAGCCCTATTGTTACTGGGAATCTATCAACTAGCTTATAAGCTCTTACTGGTCAGGTTCTACCTTCCATCACTATTGCAAATAGTAAACAGTCTTGTGACAAATTTTTCAACTCCATCATTTTATATTGATATTTTTTCCAGTTTACAAAGGGTGTTTGTTGGGTTTTTGGTTGCAACGATAGTCGGTGTTGTTTTGGGAATACTTTTTGGGTACAACAAGTTTTTTAGAAACCTCAGATTCTATATTGAACTTTTGAGGCCTATTCCTCCAATTGCTTGGATACCAATAGCAATTATAATTTTCGGACTAGGTGACACATCCTCTTATTTCATAGTCTTCTTGGGCGCCTTCTTTCCTATATTTACCAGTACATATTTTAGTGTAATTTCTATGCCTGAAATTTATAAGTATGTTGCTCAATCTTTTGAGATCGGAAAATTTAAATATATAAAGAATGTTATTTTCTTCTATTCTCTACCTCATATCTTTACGGGTATGAAGATTGGGATTGGTATGGCCTGGATGTCAGTAATCGCGGCTGAGCTGATAGGTGCACAGTCGGGATTGGGCTATTTTATCCAACTTAATCGTCTTTTACTACAAACTGATAATGTTGTCGTAGGAATGCTGATAATTGGAATTATTGGACTATTGTTGAGCAAATTAGTCGATTTGATAGAAACCATTTCAACGCCATGGACAAAATAACGACCATTGTAAAAGCAGAAAACTTGTCATTTTCTTACGATAGTAGGATTTCCCCGATCTTTAGTGGACTAAATTTTATAATAAAAGATGAGGAGTTTGTTTCAGTTCTTGGTAAATCAGGTTGCGGAAAGACAACTCTTGCAAGTATACTTGCCGGTTATTTAAAACCAACAAGCGGAAGAATATTAATCAAGGATCAATCGATAAGTAGACCTGGAAGGAATCGAATCCTGGTAAATCAAGAAAACGACTTATTTGTATGGATGACTACTATTCAAAATATCAGTCTTGTAACAAACAATAAAAAAGACATCATTTCTCTCCTAAAGCTAGCTGGATTATATGATTCGAAAGATAAATACCCCAAAGCGTTGTCAGGCGGCATGAAAAAAAGACTTTCTTTAGTAAGAGCGCTAGCGGTCAATCCGGATTTCCTGATTCTTGATGAACCTTTCTCATCACTTGATCACAATACTAAAAGCGTACTGGAATCTGAGATAGATAAAATAATTTCATCAAACAAAAAATCGACTCTTTTGGTAACCCATGACTTAGACGAAGCTGTGTTTCTGTCAGACAGGGTTATTATCCTTGGAGGTAATCCTACCGAAGTCAAAAAAACTATCAGGATAGACGCAGCACATCCACGTAGCCAGGAATTTAGAAACTCAAGCTACTTTAATTCAATTAAACAGAAGATAAACGAAAGCTACTAGAAATCTTCATAAAAAGATCCTTTAGTCTTAAGTATCTTTTGCGGGTGTCAGCAAGCCTAGCGCCTTTACCGTCTAAAACCTGGTCACGGGTGACATATTTATGTTCTTTAAAGTCTCTCAAATCCTTAAATTGTTTTCTACTCAAATCCTGCTGGCTACCATCGGGTAGTTCGTTCCAGAAATGTGACCCATCTGTATTAGATACTAATTTGCCCCCAAACAGGTCTTGTATTACTAATGCTGTAACTGCACATTGTCCATAAGCTTTATTGCTTTCGGACCATTTCTCTTGGCTTTTTGGAAGTGTAGTATCTTTTGTCCAAACCATTTCAAAAAGCTCTTCTAATTCAGAGAATTTATCATCGTTTAATAATTTAGATTCCTGATGCAAATTTTTCATCAATGTTAATAGAAACAATAATATTAATTATTTACTATCCATTCTCCCTACATATTCTCCTGAATTAGTGAACCCCTTCTTAAAATCTTCCTGAAGTTTTTTGGTTAAGGGTTTGGGGAATAAATTATAGGGAAGGTTACTGATGTCAAGCCAGGTTGACCATTTTTCATCTCCATGTTCAGGATCGAGATAATGTTCAAGCTCTTCAAATTTATTAACATCTCCTAAAATAAATAATTCCAAACTATGTTCGTCTTTTTCGGGTTGAAGAAAATCTCTAATATAAAGAATCTTTTTAAAGTTTAATTTAACATCCTCTCCTAGTTCTTCTTTTATTTCTCTTTCAACTCCCTCCAAAACAGTCTCTCCGTATTCAAGTTTCCCTCCAATGTAATAGTAATACTTTTCTATAGAATCATAAGTTACCAAAAGTTTTCCATTTTTAACAATCACCATTCTTAACCTAATTTTAATTTTTGGTTTATTTTCCATATCTATAAGATTTTAACAGATTTACTAATAGGTTTCCCTAATTCGTCGTTGTCAAAAAATCCAAAAATAAAAGCTTTTGGGTTTTCAATAAGTATGCTTATGTATTCTTTGAGATCAGCAACCATCGGTAAAGAGCTAACGTCTTTTGGATCTATCCAATCAAAACTACCATCTTCAGAAGAAGGAATCTTAACCTGTTCCTTAATGGTTACGTTAAAGTAAACGTTTACCCATTCGGAATCAGTCGGGGGATATGGATGTTGGGTTATTGAATAGGGTTTAATTGTTTCAAATTCAGTTAAGCCAGTTTCTTCCTTAATTTCCCGAAGTAAGGCGTCATAAAAACTTTCGTGAGGTTCTACTTTTCCTCCGACTCAGGAATAAACCCCCGGGTCAATATTTTTCTTCTTAGATCTTTTTAAAAGTAAAACTTTTCCATCGCACCAAATTAGAGCGTTTACGGAAAGAATTGTTTTGT
>Ga0208375_1004679_pt1 | contig 10585 bp, 9 predicted proteins | sample RifOxyD1_FD_184038 | JGI IMG/M metagenome (GOLD analysis project Ga0208375, IMG submission 184038) | Soil microbial communities from Rifle, Colorado - Rifle Oxygen_injection D1 (SPAdes) | ecosystem: Environmental > Terrestrial > Deep subsurface > Rock core/Sediment | place: Rifle, Colorado...
ACCTATAAAGGTAATTGATGAAAATGGTTTTAATTACGCCGTGCTTTCAATAAGCATGAGCGTTAACACCGAATATTTTAAGGCGAAAATACTATGAACCGAAAGTCACAGCAATTAGGCATGGCACTTGAAGTGTTTCTCTTAATCTTAATCCTAATATTATTTACAATGTTTTGGTCAGGCTTTGCGAGAAGCACATTCCTAGCAGGCATACTAAAAATAGACGACTCAGTAATGAAACACTCATGCGTAAACATGCTCCCCGTCCTAATAGGGACTGATTACATAAAAAGCACAGATGTTGGCGACAGCGCCTCAGTAAACCTATTACTAGATTACCTTAAATTTGAAGGCGACGTGGAAGCATTTAATAACGCGACATTTTTTTATGAAAAAATAACAAACTTATTTCCCACACTAAAAGGCAAAGTGGGCGTGACAATAGTAACCACTGAAGGCACAAGCGTTGGCGGAATACACGGCGCAGGAGTAAACCTTGCCCGACGACTAGAACTATTAAAAAGCACTAGATGCGAATTCCCATTATACTCAATAAACCCAAATTACAACGCTATAATCATACTGGAGGTCTATGTATGAGAAAAATACTATTACTGCTAACAATAGTAATGATTACTAACCTATCTTTTGCAGCCAGTTTTACGTGTAACCCTGACTCTACTTCTGGCGATGACGGGCAATGCGACAAAGCAGCCAATAGCGACCCAAGCGTTACTATCAGCTTTTCATGCCCATGGGGGTTTAGCACTGCGTACACCAGCAGTTCATGCCCATCAGGCAAGAGTGATGACTGCTACTCGCACTCAAAACTAGCTGACCCTAACATTATTAATACTCTAACAATGTGCAATATGCCATCTTTAGGAACTGCACAAGCTGGCTACTGTTACTCAAAAACTGGCGACTGCCCTTCAGGCACTGCGTCAATCACTGAAGCATGCAATTTAAACGCGTACGATTGCGCTACATATACTCCTGCAGTCGGTGCTGCTACTACTATATGCTATTACTTCAGACAGACATTTACCAAAAGAAGCGATTCAATAAGCAATAGCCTAAGCACTGGCGCAGTATGCACAAACACTGATGTATGGACTTACTTAATGGCACGCGATGCCACTCAATTAAGCAAACTAACTGGCGCGTGGTGCACAGATGACGGGGTCTTCAAAGGCATCAGGGATAGCATTGCTTATTGCTTTAAAACAACCTGCGGCGACAACGGCTGGAGCGCTAACCCTGATACTAGCTGCAACTGCAATAACCAAAATTTATGCCTGACAAGCGAACCATGCGTGGGCACAAACAAAAATATCTGTTACGCACAGTACAGCTGTACAACAAGCGGTGCGTGGTCAACATCAGACCCTGGCACGATAACACCTGATATTTATGCAATCGTTGAATCTGGCTACTGCAAGTTCTCACCAGTCTGCACTGCAACCGGCTCTTTTAGCTATTCAGCGCAGAGCAATAATTTTTATTACAATGACGGCACAACAGATACATTTACCTCCTGCAGTTTGATGGTGGACACTACTAATCAAGGCAAAGGCGATTTATGCAGTCAGGATGCAAATTTAGGATATTATTATGATGATACACATGCTTACTGTTATCACAGCGTTAAGTGCACCAGCTGCAATCCTACTTACACCAAAGACGAATTAAATTACTGCAATTCAATCAGCTCATTAGGCACTAGCGGAGGCTACGCAGGAGTAAGAACTTACTGCCCAACACCAGGCACAATAAGCCCTGACGGAACTAAGTGCTATTATAACCCTGATTACAATCCAGTTAGCCCTGACTATCATGTTTTATGCACAAAGTTTGGATGCAACGTAAAGTACGGCTTAATGGTCGGCGGCAATTATGAGTGCGACCCAGTCATTGGCCCAGTATTAAAAACACCCGAGCTAACACCGCCTGAAACCAAACTGCAAAGTATACCCTCATTAATGATATTTGGCTATCAAGACGTGGCGATACTAAGCGCTGAGGGCGCAAGCGACGTTGCAAGCTGTTCATGCCTTGCACAGGATTTAATGCAAAGAGAACCATTCTGTGATTTTGGATTATACCCTAATAATTACCAGATAACACGTTCAAGCATATTCATGTCAACAGCTTACACTCCGCCTTACAATAATGTAAACCCCTATGATTATGATAACTCATTAAAAATCTTTAACAACTGCACATGCGTTTTCCCTGACAAGAGATTAATAGAAGGCATCAGATGGGCAGGCAATAGCTACTATGACAAGCGATTAAATGATGATGTCTGCAAAAGACTGTTTGGCACGAATACGAATAACTGCTACTGGAAATACGACGCCCCACTAATCAGCTTAAACCCATGGCATGGAAGCGACTTATCAAACACTGACTGCTGGAACACACTAGTGCAAAACGGCAACACATGCAACAACACGCTTAACAGAATCTTTAGATTTAACTTTGACATCAACGCATTAATAGATATCAGGGCAAGCATTTATGACCGCGGTAAAACAGTTCCAGTATACCTAACAACCTTTAGCAACGGCGAACTAGTAAGCAGCGGGGATAAAACAATCGAATCAATAACAAAACTAAGCACAAATGACGAACTTACTTTTAGCTTTGAATTAAACTCTGACGCATCATCACTAGGGTTTAACAACGCCTCAATAAGCCTTTACTGCCCTGAAGGCGGATTTAGACTAACAGTTAACAATGTTTACGAAACAGCGACAATTGCATGCCTAGACAATCCCTGGATTACCTACTACTTTAATGAAGGTATAATACCTCAACTTGTATCAGGAATTAACACAATCAAATTAACTGCAGTCACTGACACTTATTTAGGCGTTGATGAAGGCGCTGATAACACATGGCTTAATCCTAACTGCAACAGTGCATCACCAATAACCACTAACCATGCCACTGGAACAAACTACCTATCAAATAACCTGATACTAGTATCTGAAGGAAACAGGATAATACTAAACGAGAAATCACTAACACACGCATTAACAGGCATAACTGACATTGAAGTAAGCAATGTTGGCGAAACAAAACAATACGGTGACTTACACATATTAACTAACGGGCTACTAACAACTTTCCTTAATTGGGATTTTAGCAACAAACTGGAAAGCCCAGCAACACTAATAACAGGCGCATTTAACGAATTATACACTTACCACGAGGGCGTGATATCAAATAATGGCATAACACTAACACTGCCTGGCGTAACAAGCATGACTGGCAGCCCCAAAGCAATGTTTGCAATAACACCTGACAATGTCTATCTAGTCAGAAGAAACTTTATTGACTCAAGCATACTAAGTTCGTATGCATTACCGCTAAGCGACGGCGTAACAGTTAATACAATAGTTGACTTTGACAAAGACGGGGACGACGACTTTATCGGACTGCAAGGAAATGAAATACAAATATGGCTTGCACAACCATTCGGACCGTTTAAAAAACAATTATACACGCCACACACAGGAGTCACAATGATTAGCGCAGGCGATTTTATCAGAACCGGAAAAAACCAGATACTAATAAGGGATACAACAAATGATTACCTATACATTGATAACACCAGCCCTGCACTAACAGTTAATGTCAACGGAGCTAACTGGCAATCAATAGGAAGCACTTTATACACAAAATCTGGCAACCAAATAATAAAAAACAACTACTTTAAGCTAAGTTGCCCTACAAGCACTAACACATTATTTTACTCATTCCTAGTTAGAATGAATGACGCTTTCTCATCACTGGACTTATTATTCCCTAATATTAACGCGCCACTAAACACTGTCTCATTTACAGGCGATTACTTAGGTCGCGAGAATTTGATACTAGGTAAGACTCTCATATGCGGGACTGACATTAATATCAAACTCGAGCTAAAAAGCTATGAGACACTGCTAAAATATGATAAAGTCGGCGTAAGCGTTAAATTAAATGACACGCGAATACAATGCGTTAGCCCCAGTGTTAGTGATTGTGAGGGTGATTACTACTGCGGTAACCCAAACACTGTGCCAATTAGCGAGGACGGCTTAGGCAAAACAATCATAAAATGCAAACTACCACCATGCGATCCGGGACTGCCTGAATTTGAGCAATTAAGCATCTGCATCAAAGCAGGCGAGTTTGAATACGAGAACTGCTATGCACTGCAGACAATTCAGCCACTGGCAAGCGACCCAACAGGCTTAAGCATCACAGACGTTAAAATAAATAACATAGACACTGCAACGCAGATAACACAACCACTAGCCACTTGTAACCCAGTAACAGTTGATGTTTATGGTAAAATCACTGACTCAAAGAATTCATACACAAAAATCGGGCAAGTAACTGCAAAACAAGGAACAGCAACAACCACTAATGTAAGCGATTTAAGAGTAGGCACTGAGATACTGCTATTCAAAGGACTAACAATTAACCCATCACAAGCACTAACAATAACCGGCTCACCAGGGGATTACTACGAGACAAACCCAGCAAGCGTAACAATCACCTGCTCAACATGCAGCGCGCAATGCTCATCAGGGCAAATACAATGCGCAACAGCAACCACTTACAGAACATGCGATACCAGTTCAGGGTGCGGAACATGGGGCACAACAACCACTTCATGCCCTGACACAGACAGTAATCCATGCATAAACCCAGTATGCAGTTCAAATGCATGCAGTACAACAATAAGCGTTGGTTTAGATTGCGGACCACCAAGTAATCCTACTGCGGGTGATTGCGCTAATGCTGGTGGACAAGCAGTTTGTAGAGTGCCTATTTCAGGTGGTGGTTATGATGACCACACTTGGCTTGGCTCAGCTTGGGATTAAAATAGTCCTTAGAGAAATATTTAAAAACCAGCACCTTCACACAAGGACTATGGCAAACAATACTTATATGTCCCCTTTTTCAAAGGGCGTTAGTAAGTATGAGTCTAAGATTGACTTAGTTGGCAGTTTAAGCACTGGAATAGGTGTTGCAGGCATTGCAATTCCACCAGCTTTTACAGCTGCATTTGACCAATCAGCAATAGAAGAAAAAGGATTTGAAGAAGTATTAAGTGCTATTGAAGCAATTGGTAACCGACCAGATGTTATTGACGGATACAATGTTGTTTTAACTGAGTTTAATACAGAAAACCTTATTGATCCATGGAATCCTGACGCAGGTCTTATCAACAAATACGACTTTTCAGGCGTCCTAGCTCCTTATGCTGAGGGTCTAACAAAGATTATTGCCGGTGAAGTTGTTTCAGGAGCACTACTAGCAGTTGGCGCTTACACACTAATTAAAAACAAGAAAGCCTCAACAGCACTATTTGGCGCTTCAACTGGAGCAGCAATCTACTCAGCAATAACTGCAAGTCAATACGCTAAAGCACTAAGCGAAATGCCATTTCAAATTGGCGGTGAGAACTTAGCAGATTACTGCATAAACTACCCTCAATTCGCAGAGAATATGAGCGGATTAGTAAGCGATTTAGCAAGCAAACTAAGCACTTCCAAAGGGGTTTCAATAGCTTTAGCAACAATAGCTGGTGCAGCATTCATCTACTCAGCTATCAAGAACACAACAAAGAAAGTAGACTCATACAACACACAAATGATAGAATAAAAAAAGCCTTTTCTTTATTTTTTTTTAATTTACGTCACTCGCCTTAAGGCTCGTTCCTCACGTCGGGACTAACGCTGTCGCTTTGTCTTTCAGACAACGCCCTCCTCTGTCTTGCAAGTTCAATAGCCACGTTGTACTTGCAGTGCGCCTCTACAACATCAAAAAACAATAAACCAACTAATCAGTTTTACAAATTCAAAAACTTTAAATATCAATGTGTGTATTTATATACATATGTATCAAAAAAGAAACAATGAACTTGAAATAATCGCTCTTTATACAGGGGATTACAAGGCAAAATTTTATCTGAGGCAGATAAGCAACCTTTCTAAAACACCGCTTAAAACTTGCCAGAATGTTCTTAATACACTTGAAAAAAACAGGATACTAAAAAGCAAGATTGATGGAAAAAATAAATATTTTAACATTAATTTGGATAATATCCAGACAAAATTTATTTTGCTTCAGGCAGAAATATACAGAACAGATAATTTCTTAAGAACATACCCGCAATTTAAAATATTCTTAAAAGAACTAACGACAAATACCCCAATAATTATCTTTGGGAGCTTTGCCAAACTAACAGCCGATAAAAATTCAGACCTGGATTTGTTGATAATCTCAGAAAAAGAACAAAAACTCCCTTTTCATTTATTACCCTACAAAACTCATGAGATTATTCTATCAGAAAACTCTTTTATTAAAGCAATAAAAGAACAAGAAACCTTGATAAAAGAAATAGAAGAGAAACATATAATCTTAAACAATCATTCTTTTTATGTAAATATAATGTGGGGGCAATATGGGAAATAAAAAATTAAGCTGGTGTTTTAAACTAAAAGATGGGCTAAAAATAGTTGAGCCAAATGATAGACTCTCAACATCTTATCTTACCCAAGCAAAATCTTCATTGTTAAGAGCAGAAAAAAATTTGAATGACAATGATTTTTTGTGGGCAACCGTTACAATTTATTACGCAGAATATTACGCCTTGTATTCTTTTCTTCAAAAAATTGGCATAAAATGCGAAAATCATACTTGTTCAATTCTTGTAGTATCACTGTTATTAGGGAATAATAAAACCAAAACAATAAACGAACATAAAGACAAGAGAATTGACGCGCAGTATTACATGAAAGTTGACCAAGAAATTAAGATTAAATCAATGCTTCAAGAGGCTAAAATCTTCATCTCAGATTTTGATGAACTTGTCTCAAATTTAAATACAACCGAAACTAAAAATTACAGAGAAATTGTTTCAAAAAACAAGTAAACTATCAACTTTTTAGAGTTAAAAAGGGCGGATAAGCAATTCACTTAATTAATTACTGCATAAACTACCTGCAATTTGCAGAGAATATGAGCGGATTAGTAAGCGATTTAGCAAGCAAACTAAGCACTTCCAAAGGAGTTTCAATAGCTTTAGCAACAATAGCCAGCGCAGCATTCATCTACTCAGCTATCAAAAACACAACAAAGAAAGTAGACTCATACAACACACAAATGATAGAATAAAAAATAGCCTTTTTTAATTTTAAAAAGAAAGGCAAAGAGATATAAACCAATCAATTAAACTACAATAATATGCTACCACTTGTTGATGTTTACACGCTGGTCGGTCTTGAAACTAAAAAACCAATCGCCTATGCGCTAGCCTACGGACTGGCAAGCCAATTAGACACTAAGGTAACGCTAATAGACAGCGGTAAAGAAATAAACGTGGAAAACGCTCATGATAACCTAACAATAATCCCCGCCAAGAACTTAAGCGGTCCAGCAGACTCACTAAGAGTGATGAACCACTACCAAGCAGGCGAAGCCTTTGTCATCAACGCGCCATACGAATTCCTAGAAGACGCGCTAATAGCCAGTGAACGAGTAAGCGCCTCAAGAATATTTTACCAAGCAATAAGCCTGCTAAAAAGCGATTACTTACACAACCTGTTTACCAAACTAAGCAATAAAAAAATAAACACTAACAATAAGTACGCTAAGATAGGGTTAACTAACCTCAAAAAAACACTATCATTTGCAGCCAAAATCTTTAGCAACTACTACAAGTCAAACGCGGACTTTATCAAAGACGAAATAAGAATCAGCAACAAAGCACTACCACTACTAAGGGAAATAGGCGTGCCAGAAGGACTAACTAAAAAAGACGAGAATTACCTAAAACAAGGTGTCATAACAAAAAACGCGCCACTAGACGAGCTAACAATAAACTCACTAATAATACCAGTAATAACCGGCGGCGGCAGCCCAAGCGAACTACAAAACGCAATAGCAACAGCAATGTATAACGAAGAACTAAGCTACACAAATAACCTACTGCCCTATAACATCCTAATAGACACTTACACTAACCCCACAAAAAAATACCTAATAACACAAGCTAACGCACTAGAACAAATACTAATAAAAACACAATTTGACACAAACGAATACGAAATAACCAACACAAAAACAACAAAAGACTACACAACAGAAACACTAACAACAAACGGACAACAACTAATAAACAAAGAGACACTAAAAAAACTAAAAGGCACAAACACTTTCACAACAAAAAAATAAAAGAAAAAAAATTATTTTGCTACACAAATACAGCCATTAAACTGATACCAAACATAAAAACACCTATAAGTCTCATAAACCAAATAGTCACTTTCTCGCCAAAAATATTCTTAAAACGCAACATCTTACGACTAAACCTTCTTAGATTAGCCGATTCAATAATCGCATAACTAAGACAAAACATTGAAGCTGCCAGTAACCATTTGTTAAAACCAGTAAGCAATAACGCCACAAAAAAAACCACAGTTAACAACTGCGTTAAGTAAAAAAATTTAACTCTCATAAAACAATGAATTTAAAAACAAACTTATAAACATTTACACATAAAACACGAAAAAAAACTAAAAATAACCATAAAAAATGAATATTTTTCAACAATAACAACATTAATAAAGCGATTAAATTAATAATCAATTTATCACATGGAAAAATACAAACCATCAAACCGATTCAAACTAAAAGACCTAATAACAATCACAATAACACTACTGCCTGCAGCATTAATAATCGCTTTAATAACCAATTTCATCACTGACCTAATTGGTTTTTCACTAATAATAATAATGCCCATAGCACAAGTTTATCTAATAATCATACTAATCAACAAAGTAATCACTAACCGACCAATCAGGTCACCAATAATCATGGGTTTAATTGGTCTAACAATCGGACTAATACTATACCTAACACCACACGTAATACTATACGAGCAAATAAAAACAATAATAATCGACGAAGCAATAATCGAATACAACCTAACAAATAATAACCTATCAAGCGATTTAATGCGCGACGTTGTCGGGCAATTTATTGATTTTAACGCAATTGACTACTTTATACTAAGAACCGAAATAGGCACTAGTGTCGGGCGCGTGGGCAGAAGCAATAGCAACTGGGGGGCTTTTGGCTTTATCATAACCGAGATAATTGACATAGTAATACTAATACTAGTACCATTGCTAACACTACACGGAATAGCCAAAAAACCATTCTCAGAAAAGAAAAAACAATGGCACAAAAACATACTGCCAATGCTAGTAAAACCAGACGATTTAACCCAACTGAGCGAAGAATTAAAAAACAATCCTGATACAAAAAAACTAAAATCCACGATTAACAAAGGAGTATACCTTGACAAAAAAGAAAAATCAAGCGTGATACAACTAATGGGCATAGACGATGAATACTCACTAAAAATAAACGATGACTACTACCTACTAAACAAAAAAGAAGGACAGACAATTGAAAAAGAAATAACAAAAGAATACAAAAAAATAATAAAAAGCACAAAAGAAAAACAAACAAATTAACTAAAAACTACCACCACTTAGTATCCTCAAGCGCAACCAGACATTTATCAAATAACGCTTCAAACTCTTTTGACGGCTTAAACTTCAACCACTTAGCAACAATATAAAAAATAAAATAAAAATATTTTCCTTCTTCAAAATTTAGATTAAAATTAAAAAATTTAGTATAATCTTTTGTTTTTGTGTTGTAATCTCCTATAACTTCTATCTCACTTAAATCTCTTAATTTTCCTAGATATTCATTAAAATATTTTGATTCTTTAGTTAACAAATAAATACGATATAACACTCGTGCAGTCCAAACGAAATTAACTAATAATGATGATCTTGGTATTTTATTAAAAGGCAATTCTTCATTAAAGCCTACTCGCTCAAGATCTGAATACTCTGTAAATAAGTGTTTAGCACTATTAGACTCTCTTAAATCATATAATTTTTTAACATTAGTTATAGAATACTTATTAATCTCCTTTAAATCATTTAATCTCTCTTTTTGTGTATAAACATGAAAACTCATTTGTTTACTCCTAGTAACTTTAACTGCATATTCCACTCTGTTTCCAAGCCATGCATAGTACTATCAAAATTAGGGTTATTAGCTATTAAAAATTTACTCAACTTATTATACAATTCTTTATCACCAAACTTATTCGAAACAAAACAATCTACTTTAATTTGATCAAAATCAACAAAAAATCCATCTTTATATCTATTATTTAATTCATTTATCATATTCATCTTATGTTCTTTTCCAAATATTGTTAATGCTGTAGCCTCTGCTCTAACCTCTGATTCCATGGACCATTTAGGAGACTCACCAAAAATATGTTCATTAACCCCATGACTATTCTCATGTTCTAAAGCAACTATACCATCTTTGGTAAACCAGTATACATGACGAGCCTCATTCTTATCCACTCGGCCATATGATGACTCTGTGAAAAGCTCCATATACTGATAAATCTCTGGTAACCCCTGTTTTTTTAAGAATGTATTAATTTGATTTAAAACACTTAACTGATCCAAATAATAGTCTG
>Ga0208375_1004683_pt1 | contig 10580 bp, 9 predicted proteins | sample RifOxyD1_FD_184038 | JGI IMG/M metagenome (GOLD analysis project Ga0208375, IMG submission 184038) | Soil microbial communities from Rifle, Colorado - Rifle Oxygen_injection D1 (SPAdes) | ecosystem: Environmental > Terrestrial > Deep subsurface > Rock core/Sediment | place: Rifle, Colorado...
CCCCGAACAACAAACCGGGTTCCGCCCTCATCTCGAAAATGAAATCAGCCGCCGCCGCGGCCCTGGGGCGGAAACAAAACGTCATCGGGCAGGAATACAGCAAAGAAGACTTCGAAGGCGGGCCGTTTCCGCACGCCACGGTGATTTTAAAAAACCCGCGCAAAATCAAACATGTCATGAAACGCATAGCCGAAGTTTCCAGCGCCGAAAAGCTGGGCATACAAGCGGAGGACTGGCGTGAAGCCGCCGGTTTCATGGGGCAGCTGGCCTTTGTCGTCCGGGCGATCCTTTACGTGTGCGTTATTGTCATTTTCATCGTCGCGGCCTTCATCATCATGAACTCCATGCTCATGGCCACGATGGAGCGCAGCCGGGAGATCGGCACCATGCGGGCCATCGGCGCGCAGAAAAAAACCATCCTTTCGATGTTTTTGAACGAAGCGTTCATCCTGAGCGCCATCTTCGGCCTGATTGGAACGGCAATCGGAATACTGATCATCCTGATAATCGGCCATGTGGGCATTCCGGCAAGCGGTGATATCGCCTCGTTTTTCTTCTCGGGTCCGCGGCTGTATCTGAGCGTGAACGGCTGGCACATCCTGATCGTGCTGCTGTTCATGTCGCTTGTTTCGGTGCTGTCCACGCAGTATCCGGCCATCAGGGCCATGCGCATTTCGCCGCTTGAGGCGATGCAAAGGAGCGAGTGAAACGGATATGATGCAATTTTTCAGAATCGCGATACGCAATCTCATCAAGAACCGCACGCGCACGCTGATCGTGGGCGGCGCGATCACCGGCGTCACGATGCTCATGGCGGTGCTCATGGGCATAATCTCCGGCATCGAACAGACCATGATCTCAAACGCGACGGCCATGATGAGCGGGCATGTGAATGTCGCCGGTTTTTTCAAGATCAGCCAGAGCTCCGCGGCGCCACTGGTGACCAAAACGCCGGAACTTTACAAGATGGTCCGGGAAACACTGCCCGAGGCCGACTACGTCATCGACCGCGTGAAGGCTTTCGGAAAACTGATCTCCGACACGACCACGATACAGGTGCCGCTCTGGGGCGTGGACTACGAAATGGAAAAGCGCATGCTCGGCCGCCTTGCGCTCGCACACAAGCGTGATTACATCAAGGACTACAAGCCAGCCGCTGGCGACACCGGATACGAGGGATCTTTCGCGGGCCTCAAGGAACGGGGCACTGTGGTGATGTTTTCGGCTCATGCGCGCAAACTCGGCGTGCGCGTGGGCGATACCGTCACGATCTCCATGTTCACCCAGCGCAACCAGAGCAATACAAAGGATGTGCGCGTCGCGGCGGTGCTTGCAAATCTCGGCATCATGTCAAGCTTCAACGTCTTCATGAACAAGGAAGACGCGCGCGAGCTCTATCAGATGAGCGAGGACACCACCGGACAGCTCATGATTTATCTCAAGGACGCGCGCCAGAACGCGGCTGCCGAGGAGCTTCTGCGCAAGGCGGCGTCGGCGCGCGGCTGGAAGTTGATGGAAAAAGACCCGCAGGCCTTCTGGATGAAATTTGACCGCGTGGCCGGTGAATCCTGGACCGGACAGCGGCTGGATATCACCACATGGCAGGATGAGACTTCGTTTTTGAAATGGATCATTGATATTTTTCATGTACTCACTTTCATCATGATCACGGTACTGATGGTCATCGTCATGCTGGGCCTCATGAACACGCTCTGGATGTCGATCCGCGAACGCACAAGCGAGATCGGAACCTTGCGCGCGATCGGCCTGCAAAAGCGCGGAGTGATGATCATGTTCATGCTTGAGTCCATGGCGCTCTCGGTTGCAAGCGCCCTGGCCGGCACCGTGCTCGGCAGCTTGCTCAATCGCGGCCTTGATGCCATCGGGATACCGATCAATTCGGAGGCGTTTCAAATGTTTTTGATGTCAAACCGCCTGCGCGTGATCATCGAGCCGGGAGATATGCTCCTGACCTTCTGCATGATCACGGTGTTTCTTACCATCGGCGCGCTTTACCCGTCGTGGAAGGCCGGGAAGATGAAGCCGATCACCGCGATCAACCAGGTCTGAGCGCCCCTCATCTGCTCTTTGATTCGACCCAGGCCTTGGTGAAAACGCTCGAACTGACCGCACTCAGGTCGGTTTCCTTGATCAGAATGACGGTCGAATTGCCTTTTTCAAGCTCGTCAAAAATCCGCATTTCCTCCGGCACCCAGACTTCGGCTTTTTTTGAAGTGCTGAACTTCTTGTTCCACTTCGGATAAAAAGTAGTGCGCATGAGTTTGCCCGAGAGCGAATACTCCTCGCGCTTCAGTATATTGCGGCTGTCCTGGTCGATCCATATTTTTTGCACGGGGTACGCCACGTCGGCATCTGGCTTGGCGGTGAGCTTTGTCTTGAAGACCTTGTAATCGCCGAGCTTGTCCGTGCCGTCAAAAGCCACATTGAACTCCACCGAAAGCCGCGATTCGTCAAAATCCGCCCGGCGAGAATTCGTGCCGCCGATGCGCTCGCGCTCGGTGCGACGGTCCCATTTGCCGGTATTGGGATCGAACATCCAGAGATTCTTGTCGATCTTGAGATAGCCCTTGCCGGCCTCTTCCTTGGGTTTTGTGAAAAGAATGAGGATCTTGTCGTCGGCATCGCGGCGGTAGACCATGGCCTGGAACACTTTTGGTTCCTTGTCACGCTCGGTTTCCTTTACATAGCAAAGAGACGTGTAATCACCCGAGTTGCGCTGGCGGTCATCGACGACTTTAATAAGCTCCAGCGCGTCTTTGTCGGTGAATTTTACCTCGGTTTTTACCGCCGGTGGCGCCGACAGCGCTGTCCGGACCATGAACAGCGTAATTGCCATAACCGTAATAATGAAAAATATTTTTGTCTTCATGCTGTGCTCCCCGGTAGATTCAAATTATATTGATAATAAGGAGATTCATTCAATATGCATAGAAATAAAATCGCGTGGGCGCTGGTGCTGTTTTTATGCGTTGCCGCGCACTCCGCGGAGCCGCAACATCCCGGGCAGCCTGACGACCCGGCCGCCGAGCTGGTGCGCGCCCGCGCCGAAATCCAGAAGGCCTTTGAGGTAATCAACTCCACAAATCCCATGAGCGATCAATACGGAAAACCGGTGCCGGGGATGCCGGGAGTGCCGGGAGTGCCGGGGATGCCGGCCACCGCAGCGCAGCGGCTTGAGATGTCACAAAAGCACGGCGAACTTCTCCGGCGCGCCGAGGATCTTCAACGTCTTCTCTCCCACCCCGCGGTCCAAGGCTACCTGAAACTTTTCAACAATCCCGTCTTTTCGGCGGCTGCGGAGCGGGTTGTAAAGCATCCGGACAAAACCACGCTGCTCTACGGCGAAATCGGCCTCTTCGTGCTGCTGATCGTTTTCCGCTCATGGCGGACCGCCCGCGCCCGCCACTGGGCGCATAGATTGTGGATAAAGACATATTCGCTTGTCCTATGGGCGGCGCTTGCGGCGGTGGCCTTGCCCGCGCTCATCATCGGAAGGGATTACTATAATATTTTGCGCGGGCTCTTCTAATTTTTTACTGGACTTGATGGTGCATTGAGGGGCAGATTTTCACCGGGGGTTGGTACCATATGTTGTTTAATCTGGTAATTTATCTGGCTGCCGGCGCAGGGGCCCTTGCGCTTGGCTGGATGCTTGGCTCCCGTCGCGTCACCGCGGCCGAGGTCCGGGCCGCCACGGCGGGCGAGCGCTGCCGCGCGCTCGAAGAACAGATAACCCGCATGCAGCAGGATCATCTCAAGGCGCTCGACGGCATGCGCACGGAATTCAAAAACATGAGCCTGCTGTCGCTCCGGGAGACTTTTCCGGAACTTGTCAAGCAGGCCGAAACCGCATTCGGCCGTTTTCACGAAACGGCAAAAGGCGATCTCGACACGCGCAAGGAACAGATCACCGGGATTTTGAAGCCTCTCGAAGAACAGCTTAAGCACTACCAGACGCGCCTCCAACAGAGCGAAAAGGACCAAAACCGGACGCTTGGCGAAGTGAAGCAGCATCTCGACTCGCTTGCCGCGCAGAGCAAGGAGCTTGCCGGCGAAACGCAGAAGTTCCGCATGGTCCTGCACAGCAACCAGGCGCGCGGCCGCTGGGGCGAGGAGACGCTCCGGCGCGTTGTCGAAGCCGCCGGCATGAGCACGCACTGCGATTTTGTCGAACAGACCTCCGGCGGCGTGGACGACACGCGCGATGCGCGCCCCGACATGATCGTGAGCCTTCCGGGCGGGCGCAAGATCATCGTCGATTCAAAGGTGCCGTCGCTTGATTTTCTGGCCGCTCTGGATGCCGCCGACGAACCATCGCGCGCGACGCTTCTCAAAAAACACGCCGACGGCTTGCGGCGCACCATCCAGGAGCTTGCACGGCGCGATTATCCCGGAAAATTCGACAACACCCTCGACAGCGTCGTGCTTTTCGTTCCGGCCGAGTCGCTTTTCAGCGCGGCACTCGAAGCCGACCGCGATCTCATCGTCTGGGCCGCGAGCCAGAAGATAATGCTCGCCACGCCCGCGTCCCTCATCGCGCTCCTGCGCTCGGTATCCATGAGCTGGCAACAGCACGCGCAAACCGAAAACGCGCGCGAGATCCTTTCGCAAGCCGAGGAGATGTTTTCGCGGGTAGCGACATTTTTTGAACATTTTGAAAACGTCCAAAGCGGCCTTGAGGCCGCGGGCAAAGCCTTCAACCGCGCCGTATCAAGTTACAACAGCCGCGTCGTTCCGCAGGGAGAACGCCTGAGGCAGCTCGGGCTCACGCTCCAGGCCGGCAAGAAGCTTGAGGGGATCGAAAAGGTGCCTGACAACTTTATAATCAGTTAAAAACCAACCCGTCTTTACGCGCCGCGTCCCCGAAAAGTTGGCGGACACTTTCCGAAAAGTTGGCGGACACCTTTTGGCGTCTCCGCCACCAGATCAGGCCGCTCGGCCTCAACCGCCGCACGATCACAGCACGCATCCCACACGGCGCCAACGCTGATGCAGCCGGCGCTCTTTGCGGCCCGGATGTCCACCACCGTATCGCCGACATAAGCGGCATCGCACGGATCGACGCCCATATGACCAAGCGCCTTTAAAATCCCCTCGGGCGACGGCTTCGGCCGCGACACATGATCATCCGCGATCACGCACGCAAAACGATCCATCAACGCGTGCTGCCGCATTATCACTTCCGTTGTACGCCAGCTCCTGCCGGTAACAATGGCCGTAACCAGTCCGGCATGATGAACGTGTTCCAGCAGTTCCATGATTCCGGCGTGAACCGGCATGCGCGCGATCGAATCCCGGCTGTGCAGGCTGTATGCTTCATAGGCCGCCTTCGCCAGATCGGGCCCGACAAGCTCGGCAAATATTTCTGTCTCGCCCTTTCCAAAATGGGCCGTGATCTCCGCGCTTGAATGCCTGCGCCCGCCTACCGCCATGATGCCATGGTTGAACGAATCAAATGTCGCCGTGAGCGAATCGACCAGGGTTCCGTCAAAATCAAATAAAATGGCCTTGAGCACCGCAGTAATCCCCGATATGTTGCGTTCATTATGCTGCTCTCACACATACCATCATATTTCAAGGCAAGACGGGACAAACTAATGGCCGACAACCCCGGGGGGATTTTTATTCTTCCGGGCGCCGTCGACATGTATCGCAACGGCGACCAGTCGTATCCACTCCGGCAGGACAGCAATCTCTACTACCTTACAGGATATGTAGAGACCGACGCCTGGCTCGTGCTCGCTCCTGCGGCGGCTTCATCGCCGCAAGGCAAGGGCGGTTACCGCACGGTGCTGTTCGTACAACACCGCGACCTCGACAAGGAGATGTGGAACGGCGAACGCTACGGCACCGACAGGGCGATGAAGATTTTCGGCGCCGACGAGGCCCATGTGATCGACGAGCTGGACAAAAAACTGCCTGAACTTTTTGCCGGCGCTGAAAAAGTTTTTTACCGCCTTGGCACCACCGAGCGCGGCGAAAGCAACGACCGCCGCGTGCTTGCGGCAATGCACGCCCACCGCCGCAGCCTCGGACGCACCGGCAAACCGGTCCTTCCGGTTTTTGATCCGAACGGGCCGCTTGGCGAAATGCGGCTCTTCAAGACCCCGGAAGAAGTCGAGCTGATCCGCACAGCCTGCCGGATCACCGCCGCGGGCCACAAGCATGTGATGGAAAACATCCGGCCCGGCATGAACGAAGGCGACATCCAGACCATGATAGAACACGAGTTCCGCCGCGGCGGCGCAAGCTGCCCGTCGTTCGGAACAATCGCGGCCGGCGGCAAAAACGCCGCCTGCCTGCATTATATGTCCAACAACGAGCCGCTCCGTGACGGCGAGCTGGTGCTTGTCGATGCCGGAGCCGAATACGCTCAATACTCCGGCGACATCACGCGCACGTTTCCGGTCGGGCGCAAATTCTCCCCGGCGCAGGCCAGGATTTACGACGTCGTGCTCAAGGCGCAAAAAGCCGGCGTTGCCGCATGCAAACCCGGCGTCACGATTACCGGCGTCCACAAGCGCGTAAGCGAAGTCATGATCGAAGGCCTGCTGTCGCTCGGGCTTCTTTCGGGCGATGTCCAGGAAATCTTCACCAACAACACGCACAAGCGGTTTTTTCCGCACAACACCAGCCACTGGATGGGCCTCGACGTCCATGATGCCGGGCTGTATCTGAACAACGACGGCTCATCGCGCACTCTTGAGCCAGGCATGCTTTTCTCGGTTGAACCGGGTTTTTACGTCCAGCCCGGCGACACCGAGGCGTCGGCCGAGTACCAGGGTATCGGCATCCGGATCGAGGACGATGTGCTCATCACACGCGATGGCTGCGAAAATCTCACCACCCTGGTCCCGAAAGAGCGCGCCGAGATCGAAGCTCTCCGTTCAAAGTAAGCAAAAGTGACGTACAAACTCGGGCCTCTTGATCTCAAATCGCCATTTGTTCTTGCGCCGATGGCGGGGCTTACGGATACGTCGTTCCGCCGCCTGATGCGCCGTCACGGCTGCCCGATGGTGACGAGCGAACTCGTCTCGTCAACAGGAATGGAATACTCGTTCCAGAAGTCATTGCGCATTCTCGCCTTTCATGAAGAAGAAAAACCGGTCGGTCTTCAGATTTTTGGCGACAACCCGGAGCACATGCTCGAAGCCCTCCGTAAAATCGAGGCGCTGGGCGCCGATTTTGCCGACCTCAACCTTGGCTGCCCGGTCCAAAAAGTGGTGCGGCGCGGGGCGGGCGCGGCGGCGTGCAGGGATGTCCCGAAGCTTTACGCCCTGCTCAAGCAGGCGGCCCGGGCCGTAAAAATCCCGGTCAGCATGAAAATCCGCACCGGCTGGGACAATGATCACAAAAATGCGGTTGAAGTCGTGCGCGCCGGCGCGGATGCCGGCATTTCGTGGGTGGCCGTACACGGGCGCACGAGGGCGCAGGGCTACGCGGGCACGGCTGATTGGGACGCAATCGGCGAAGTAAAGGCAAAGAGCACGATACCGGTGATAGGCAACGGCGACGTCACGACTCCGGAGCTTGCCGTGGAGCGCTTTAAAACCTACGGCGTCGATGCCGTGATGATCGGCCGCGGGGCGCTCCGACGGCCACTTATCTTCGAAGAATCGGCGGCGCTTCTGCACGACGGATCATATGCCGCCGGCGCGCCGGGCAACAACAGTTTTATTGGGCTGATCCGCGAGCACCGCGCCCTTATAGCAGAGCAGCACGAAGGCCATCTCGTGCCCGCCATGGTTCACGCGCGCAAATTCATGTCATACTACGCCACCGGCATGCGTGGCTGCCATGAGCTGCGGAAAAAACTCTTCGAATACGACGATCCGGAACTCATATGGAACGAGGCGGAGCGGTTTTTTATGCAGATTTACAATAAATAAAAACGTTCTATCATAGAACGTTTTTATGCTATAATCGTTCTATGATAGAACGATCACCACAACTTAACGATATTATTAACGATTTAATGGACACAAAAGACCGATTATTTGCCAATTTGCCAGACAAGCTTCGTCCGCTGTTTAAATCCACTAAATTTGAAAGCCGGGGCTCCATCGTAATAGGCCCCAGAGGCACCGGAAAAACCACGTTTCTCCTGGAAAAGACCAGAACAGAAAAATTGTTCTACTTGTCGGCCGACTCACCCGTAATTTCCAGCTGTGGACTTTGGCAGCTGGGGAGCGAGATTTTCAAAGGGGACCATGCGGGCGTGATTTTTGACGAAGTCCATTTTGCGCCGGACTGGAGCCGCGACCTGAAAGCGCTTTACGACGCTTATCCAGGAAAAAAAATCATCGCCAGCGACTCAAGCAGCATTATCCTTCAAAAAGGCATGGCGGATCTTTCGCGCAGGTTTGTAAAAATCTTCATCCCCTTTCTTTCATTTAATGATTATCTTTTTTTAAAAGAGGGGATCTCACTTCCTGCTATTGACATCCTGAATCCCGACCGGTTGCGCATACAAAACCTTCTGGATAAATGGCCGCTGATTCAGTGGTTCAAGGAATATCTGACTGGCGGTATTCGTCCGTTTTTCCTTGAAGGAAAATATCCTGACCGGCAACTGAACATCATAGAAAAATCCATTTTTTCGGACCTCCCGTTCTTTCTTCCACAAACAAACGAAAACATCCTTCGACTGGGAAACGCCATCATTGGCATGCTTGCCACAAGTTCAATTCCTACAATAAACATGGAATCCACCTGCCGGGACTGGAACATCGGAAAAGAAACTTTTTACAACCTTCTTTCGGCAATGGAGGCGCTTTCGCTGATCCGGATTGTTGATTACAAAAAATCGTCAAAATCCCGGACAAAAGGCGCAAAAATTCTTCTTTCTGACCCAAGCCACTATGCAGTGATTGGAGGGGCAAACCCGGTTTTACGCGGAAATATCAGGGAATCTTATGTCGCACTTGAACTCGAAAAAAGATTTGGTGAAGTTTATGCTTCAAAAAACGAAAAAGACGGTGATTTTGTCAGCAACAAAATCACCTTTGAAGTGGGCGGACAAAGTAAAAAAATAAAAAATTCCGATTACGTAATCCGGGATGACATCGCACTGCCCGCGGACAAACAGATCCCGCTATGGACAATGGGGATAAGATAAACCGCGCGCGCGCGCGCCCCGTGTTCAGCGTTTTACTGACATCCGCCACGCCTGCCGCGCCAGACAGGCGGTGATGAGCACCATCACAAACAGCGGCACCGAGGCCTTTTGAAGGGCAAAGAAAACCCGCTCGCCCACAATATCGTATCCCGCCAGGGAAAGCGTAAGCGCACCGGCGGCGAAAACCACCCGGTCAAGCCAGCCCATATTGCCGGAGATCATGAAGGCGACCGGTATGGCGAGACACGGCATTGAATATTTGAACGTGATCGGCATGAAAAGAAGATAAGCCATCACGCCGAGCGAGAAAAAGAGCCCCATGGTCCTGAAATCATCGCACCGGCGGCGCCACCAGAAAACCAGCAATGACACGATGCCGGCCACGGTGGCCGCGCCGAGAACCGCATCCGCCGCGCCTCGCGAGATATGCCCCGCAAAAAACATCCGCCATAAAAAACCCTTGAGCGACTGGTTGCCGTAATGCGCCGGATGAAAAAACGCGGAGTCATTGACCAGCACCGTCCACCACGCGCGCCAGAGCGTCATGAACTCCTCCCACCCTCCCGAAAGGACTATCAGCGGCACCACAAGCAGCCCGCAAAGCGCAACGAGTGTCTTGACCACCTCCACGCCGAACTGCCGCGGACTGCGCACAAGCAAAAGTCCGATATTGAGCGCAGGCGCGACCTTTAGCACCGCCGGAATGAACGAGCCGAATCCAGCGGCTATCGGCTCGCCACGGAACCACGCATTGAGGCAGATATTGAAACCGAGAAACATCACCCCGGTGGTCTGCCCCACGACAAGGCTGTCCTGCACGAAGCGCAACGAAAAAAGCCAAGATACGCACATGATAAACAGCGCGTCGTCGCGTTCACGGAAATGCCTAATCGTCCGGTACAGGATCCAGAAACCCACCAGAAAACAACCGAACTGGAAATAAAACCAGAGCATCCGGCTCCAGCCGTGCGGGATCATGCTGAGAAACCTGAACAGCGGAAGCACGAGCGGCGAATAACGGAACGGATTGCTGCCGTCGGTATTGAAATCGTAAAGCCCCTTCCAATTGCCGGCGCTCATGCGCTCGGATGCCTTGTAATAGACATCAAAGTCCGAGTAATCCACCTTGACGTACATCTTGACGGTGTCCACAACCAGCATCACGCCGGCGAGCGACATCGCCAGATACACTACGAATTTGCGGAATCTTCCGACCGGAAACGCCGCCATGTCACAACGTCATCGGAGGCGGCTGGATGTGGCCGGGACCGGCGTCGTCCCCGTCATCTTCGAAATCGCCGTCACTCGCGGTTCTGGTAATATACTCGCTCTCTTCGAGCAGGAGTTTTGACTGGCGGTTCACGTCCACATACGTATAGCCGTGCAGGACCTCTTCATAAAAATTCTGCAGCTCCACGCCTTCGCGCGGTTTGATATGCCC
>Ga0208375_1004684_pt1 | contig 10579 bp, 10 predicted proteins | sample RifOxyD1_FD_184038 | JGI IMG/M metagenome (GOLD analysis project Ga0208375, IMG submission 184038) | Soil microbial communities from Rifle, Colorado - Rifle Oxygen_injection D1 (SPAdes) | ecosystem: Environmental > Terrestrial > Deep subsurface > Rock core/Sediment | place: Rifle, Colorado...
GTTGCCACCGGCTATTCCGAGCCATAAAACATCGGAAATTCCGCCTTCAAAGCTTAAAAAGTCGCCTTTAAAAGCCGTTTTCGTTGCTTTGGCCGTTGTCTTGGTTTTAGTTTTGGGCCTTGGTGCGGTTTTAGCTTTTCAAATTTATGATCCTTTATGGAATCCTTTCAGGCCCGCGCCAGAAAAAATAATAGCTAATGCGGTAGCGAAAATGAGCGCGGTGAAAAATTTTCATTACGAAAGCGCTGCTGAACTTTCTGCCCAGAGCGGGGAGCAAATTAAATTAACCAGCAAAACAATAGGAGACTTTGACGCTACGGATAAAAAGAAAATGAAAGCTTCGGGCGCCACCACGATCGATTTTTCTTTTGAAGGAGTCAGCTCTTCTTTTGGCTATGAAAGCAGAATAATCGGACCGAGTTTTTATTTAAAAATTACTTCTGCGCCTTCTTTGCTGACCGAACAAATTTTTCAAGAGTCGGGGATTGATCTAAGTCAGATCCAGAACCAATGGTATAAATTAGATAAAGAGAGCCTCAACAACCTTTTTTCTTCAGCAAGCCCGTTGCTGGACTCATCCGATTTAACGGAAAAATTTAGCCTGGCTCAAGAATTAATTCTTAATAATCTGAAAAAATTATTTTTGGAAAACGCAAAAATATATTTTGTAAAAGAAGAAAAGCCGGACGAGAACATCAATGATGTAAAAGCCTATCATTATTTAATTGTTTTAAATAATGACGAGCTTGCAAAATCAATGACTCAATTTTTGGTTAACGTAGCTACGGGCTTGGGTGAAGAAATGCCTTCGGCTCAGGAATTGCAGGATACTGAAAAAGCAATAACAGATTCTTTTAAGAATCTTGGCGAGATAAGTGGCGAAATTTGGGTGGGCAAAAAAGATAATTTAATTTACCGGATTAAAATTGATAAAGAGATTGATTTTAGAAAACTTGATCCAACCATGAGCGGCGCGGCCAATATTAACCTCGCTGTTAATTTTTCAAAATATGGCAAAGTGGTAAATATCGAGGAACCAAAAGACGCTCAGGATCTAGGAGATATTTTGACCAGTATTATCGGGGCTTCTTTAATAGGTGCTCAGACCAATCAAACAAATGCCTATATCAAATCAGATTTAATGCAGATGATGAGTGCGGCAGAAACAATTTATTCAGAAAACGGAAATTATTCAAAAGTTACCTATAAAGACGAAGATATAAAAATTTTATTAGACGACATGAAATCTTTACTTGGAAAATATCCAACCTTACGTACGTCTAGTAAGGCATATTGCGCTTTTGCTGAATTATTGCCAGCTAAAGAGGGCGACAAAAAAACTTGGTATTGCATAGACAGCAGTTTTAACAGTTACGAAATCAATATTAATCCGGGCCAAGCAGGTTACTGTTCGGGTTCAAGTTACAAGTGCCCGGGTGGCTCAGGCCTAGATTAAGAGTTATTTAAGCAGGGCGCTTAAGAACGAAAACCGCTTTTTATTAAAAAAAGGCGGTTTTTAGTTTTAAGGCTTGTGGATTATTTGTGGATAAAGCCAGGTTTTAGCTTTATTTTAAGCGGGTGTTTAATTGTGTTGACCAGGTAGGTTGATGTGAGATAAAGTGTATATAGGTGGGAAAGAGTGGATAACTATGGGGATAACTCGGCTTTTCTGGGGATAAGTAAAAAAGATATTTTAATTTTTATGTTTATCGGAGAATATTCATATTCAATCGACGAAAAAAAACGCTTGGCGATTCCGGCAAAATTCAGGCACCTCTTGGGAAAGAAAGCGGTGATCACCAAAGGATTGGACCAATGCTTGTTTTTATACCCGGCAAAAGAGTGGGATATTTTAGCCAAAAAGTTAAGCCAGCTGCCGCTAGCTCAATCGGATGCCCGGGGATTTTCTAGGATGATGTTGTCGGGCGCTATGGAAGTTGTCTTTGATAATTTAGGAAGAATTTTAGTGCCTGATTATCTAAAAGATTATTGTCAGTTAAAAAAGAAAACAGTGGTGGCTGGATTATATAACCGCATTGAAATCTGGGATGAGAATAACTGGAACAATTATAAACAGAAAACAGAAAAAGAAGTGGGGGATATTGCTGAAAGATTAAAAGAGCTAGGCGTATAAAATGCACATTCCTGTTCTTAAAAAAGAAATACTGGAAATTTTAAACCCGCAGCCCAAAGAAAATTTTATCGATTGCACCCTTGGCGGCGGCGGACATACTTTTGCAATTTTGGAAAAAATCGGGATAAGGGGAAAATTATTGGCGATTGACCGGGACGAAGAAGCTATTTTTAAAATCAAGCAGGAAAAAAGAAAGTTTGGAAATAATTTAATTCTGGCTTGCGATAATTTCGCAAATTTAAAAGAGATCGTTGAGAAAAATAATTTTCCAAAGGCTGACGGCATTTTACTGGATTTGGGGCTTTCCAGCGAGCAACTGCAAGAGGGCAAAAGGGGATTTTCTTTTCAAAAAGACGAGAAGCTGGATATGCGGTTTAACCCCAAGGTTCAGAAAATTTCAGCCCAGGAAATTATTAATGAATGGCCCGAGCAGGAAATCGAAAAGATTTTAAAAGAATACGGAGAAGAAAGGTTTTCTTTGAAAATCGCCAGGAATATTGCAAAGCATACAAGGCCCGTAAAAAGCACCTTACAGCTGGTAGAAATTATTAAAGCGTCAACGCCCGGCTGGTATCATCATCAGAAAATTCATTTTGCCACCAAGACTTTTCAGGCTTTGCGAATGGCGGTAAACGACGAGCTTAACAATTTAAAAAAAGTTTTGCCCCAAGCCTTGGATGTTTTAAATAAAAAGGGGCGGCTGGCGGTAATTTCTTTTCATTCTTTAGAAGATAGGATTATTAAAAATTTCCTTCGGGAAAATTATCATAATAAAAAAATATTATTAATAAATAAAAAGCCGATTATGGCTGGAGCGAGCGAGGTAAAAACAAACCCGCGTTCAAGATCAGCTAAATTAAGAGGCGCCATAAAAACATATGAATAACGCTTTATCGATCACTTTCCCATTCTCAATTGTCAGTTTTTTTGATCTTAAAAGGGTCTTAAAATTGAGATATTTGCTGGTTTTAAGCGTGGCCAGCGCCTTATTAATGGCCGGCTTCTATATTTTCCAGGTAAATGCCATTATTTCAGAGGGCTATTCGATCAACGATTATCAGTCAAAATTAACCCAATTAAGCCAAGATAATAAAAGGCTGGAGGTAAGCTCTTTAAAGAGCAACTCTTTGAACATTACTGAACAAAAAATCCAGGAGCTGGGGTTTGAAAAAATAGATAAAATCAACTATATTCAATTAATTGACAACCAAGTGGTAACCAAATGAGGGAATGGAGAATTAATATAGTTTTTTTTCTTTTAAGCGTTTTATTGGCGATCGTTGCGGGTCGCCTCGTTTATTTTCAGATAATAAAAACGCAGGAGTGGCGGGCTATGGCCTTTGGCCAGCAAAAATTCATGGATTTGGCCCAGGGCGAACGGGGGGAAATCTATTTTAGCAATATGTCGCCTCTGGTTATTAACCAGCAGGCCGATTTTGTTTATGCGGCTCCCAATGAAATTAAAGAAAAGGAAGAAACCGCTAAGCAGCTGAGCCTTGTTTTAAATTTGGATAAGGCCGAGATTTTGGGAAAGATAACGCAAGAAAGCAATTACGAAACATTAAAAAATAAATTAAGCGATGAGGAAGCTTTAAAAATTGAAGAGTTAAAATTGCCCGGCGTTTATTTAAAAACAGAAACCTTAAGATACTATCCTTTGGAATCTTTGGCTTCCCAGGTTTCAGGCTTTTTGGGGGGCGACGACACCGGGCAGTACGGATTGGAAGCTTTTTACGAAGACGCATTGAGAGGGCAGGAATCTTATTTAGAAAGAGAGAAGGGCCCCAAAGGTTTTTTAATCAGCGGCAACATTGATTTGGATAGCGAAAACTCTGGAGGCTCTTCCAGTCTGCCCGACAAAGGCGGTGACCTGGTTTTAACTTTGGACTACCATATTCAGTTTCAAGCTGAAAACGTTTTAAAAAAAGCGCAGCAGGATATTGAATTTGAAAGCGCTGAAATTATTGTAATGGATCCCAATTCGGGCAAGATTTTGGCTTTAGCCACCTGGCCCGGGTTTGACCCCAATAATTATTCTAGCGTTAAGAATTTGGATATTTTTCAAAACTCCAGCATTCAAAAAATATTCGAGCCGGGCTCGGTTTTCAAACCCATTACCATGGCGGCGGCCCTGGATTCGGGCAAGATAACTCCGCAAACCACTTATTTTGATCCGGGCAGTGAAAGCATTGGCGGGTACGTTATTTCAAATTTTAACAAGAAAAAATGGCCCGGGCTTTTAACCATGACTAACGTTCTTGAAAATTCGATCAACACCGGGGCGGTTTTTGCCCAGCGCCAGATCAGCCATCAGGATTTTTTGGACTATATTGAAAAATTCGGGTTTTTTGAAAAAACAGGCGTTGATTTGCAGGGCGAGGTGTCTTCTCAAAACAAGGGCTTAAAAAAGGGGAGCGACGTTAATTTTGCCACCGCTTCTTTTGGCCAGGGCATTGAAATCACCTCGCTTCAGCTGGTTCGGGCTTTTTCAGCCATTGCTAATGGTGGGAAATTAATGAGGCCCTATTTGGTGGAAAAAATAATCAAAAAGGACAGCGTTCAGACTATTGTGCCCAAGGTGCAAAAATCAGATCTTATTTCCCAAAAAACCGCCTCGCAGTTAACCGCCATGCTAATTAGCGTGGTGGAAAACGGCTATGGCAGGAAAACAAAGATTCCCGGCTATTATTTAGCCGGCAAAACCGGCACGGCCCAGGTGCCTTATTCTTCTTTGGGCATTAATCAAAGGGGCTATTCGGATAAAACCATTCAGTCTTTTATCGGCTTTGGCCCGGCCCTAAACCCGCAATTTGTAATTCTGGTTAAAGTATACAATCCCAAAACCAGTTCGGCCGAAGAATCAGCCGTGCCTTTATTCCGCGACATGGCCAAATATATCATTGATTTATGGCAGATTGCGCCAGATCAAACACAATAACATGCTGGGAATACTTTCTAAATTAAAAATAACCTTAAAGAAGCCCAAAACCATTATTGTTTGCGGCAGTTCGCGTTTGGTTGCCAAAAAAGCGATTAACCAGGTTTTAAAGCCGTATTTGAAAATTAACAGCGAAGTTTTTGTTTTCGACAACGATTTTTCAAATTTGCCCGAGCTGGATTTTTTAATGAAGAACTCCTCTTTGCTTATTTTAGTAATCGCCAGCTCGGGCGCTAAAACTGAAGAAAAGAAAACAATAGAAAAGATTAGAAAGCTGGTAAAAACCGCGCCCCTGGGCGGATATTTAGTTTTTAATTCAGACGACAAAGCTTTTGGCGAGGTGGCCGAGCTTACCAATTTAAAAACGCTGACTTTCGGATTTGAAGAGGGCGCTAACTTTCAGGCCAGCGACATTCATTCAAACGGCGGAACCAATTTTAAACTCAATTACAAGGGGAATATTGTGCCCTTTTGGCTGCAAGACAAATCCGGAGGCGAGCAGGTTTGCGCGGTTTTGGCTTCAGCCTGCGTGGGCGTAATTTTCGATTTGAATTTGGTTGAAATTTCAGAGGCGCTGAGGAATTTCGGCGCTTAAGAGTATTATTGACAAAGCCCCGCTTTTTGTTATAATTTTTAAATATTGTTGTTTTAAATAATATTGCCGTACTTTTCCAACTGAAAGGGGGTGATAAGCTTGAACAAGTTTTATATTCAAAACAGATTTATTCTTAATTAAAGTTCTGTTAAGGGGGTTGTCGTTTTATAACCAGTACCTATTGAGGAGATCTCAATTATGTGCCATCGAATAAAATGTACCAATCCGAGCTGTAAGAAAACTTTCCCGCGCCGAGTCAGGAGCAATAATTTGAAAGGTAAATATACCGAACAATGCCCACACTGCGGGAAAAAAGTGAATTACAGAAGAAACGACAAAGGCCGTTGCACAGCCTGGTAGAACACATATATTAAACATCCAAACAAAAGTCGCCCCATTTTAAAAGGCGACTTTTTCTTTACAAAAGATTAAAATCATTTTAAAATAAATCAGTAAATTGCGAATTTAATTTAGGCCCCATCGTCTAGTGGTTCAGGACATCACTCTCTCACAGTGGGAACACCGGTTCAAATCCGGTTGGGGCCGCATATTGACAAATATATTTTAGGTATTATAATAGGGCCATAGTACATAAAAGAAGCTAATAAAGGATTTCCCGTAACGGGAAGAAAACTTAAACGCCTTTTCGAAAGGAGGAACGACTATGAAAAGGTTTATCGCGCTAACAGTAATATTTGTTTTCCTTTTTGTTTCAGCGGCTGTGCCCATTGTTAGGGCAGAACAGGAATGCCAGAACTGTCCCCAGGATAATATTTCTTTAAAAGAAATCCTGGAAACAAGGCTGGCTGAAGCGGGCTGGAGCGAGCAGAGAATCCAGAATTTTCTGGCGCAGGTGAACAAGGCGGGCTTTGGAGATTATGATTATTCCCCGAATTTCTGTGATGTTGCCGCCTGTATGCAGCCGGTAATAGCCATGGTATTTATACCATTGCTGGTGTACGGCCTTACCAACGAATCGTGGTGTGAGGTTTATACTGCCGGCATGTCAACCAGCGTTATCTACTGGATTCCGTATGGTTGCATCTGCAAGGATTCTCTTTACTGTATGATGGCAGTATCTTTATTTTCTTTGAGCCTCATCGGCTACCTCAGCGAATGTCAGTGCGACTCGTGCGATTAATAATTTTCTTTTCGTGAGGGGAGGGCAAAGGGCAAGTTGTTTTTTAACTTGCCCTCTTTTTTATTCAAAATAGTTATTTTTTCTGCTAAAATACATTAATGTCCAAATTCAAGCAATTCTTTTATCCGGTAACAACCTTAATGGGTACGATTATTGGCGCTGGCCTTTTTTCCTTGCCCTATATCGCCTCTCGGGTCGGGACATCCTTAATGCTAGTTTATTTTTTAATTATCGGCGCTTTGGCTTTAGTTGTTCATTTGCTGTTTGCGTACGTGGTAATAAGAACTCCGGATCAGAAAAGGTTTACTGGCTTTGCCCGAACTTATCTTGGCCCTTGGGGCGAAAAAACAGCGGCAATTTCTTTAATTTTAGGGGTTTACGGCTCCCTGTTGGTTTATGTTATTTTAGGCGGTGAATTCCTAAAAAATATGTTGGAACCTATAATTGGCGGCTCCGCTTTTTTTTACACTCTCGTATTTTTTTTAATCGGCGCCCTTTTTATATACCGCGGCTTAAAAGCGATTGGCCGTTTTGAATTCTGGGCCGTAATTGTTTTCAGCGCCATTTTACTGTTTATTTTAATTAGAAGCTTGTTTTCGGTAAAGTTGGTTAATTTATCAGTACCCGCCAATTTTAAGCTTTTCTTTCTGCCCTACGGCCCGTTACTTTTTTCTTTGTGGGGTACCTCGATTATCCCGGAGTTGGAAGCCATGCTTGTCGACCAAAAGCAGCTTTTAAAAAAGGTGGTGGTGCTGGGGGTAATATTGTCCTTAATTATCTCTATTCTTTTTACCTTTTTTGTTTTAGGGGTCAGCGGGAGTTCAACTTCCGAATCGGCCTTTTTGGGCTTGGGCCAGGCCCTGGGTCAAAACATTCTTTATCTGTCAGCCATTTTCGGCTTTTTGGTAATTATTACTTCTTTTATTGCTTCGGGCCTGGTACTAAGAAGTATTTTTGAATACGATTTAAAATTGAAAAAGGGCTTGGCCTGGGCGCTTACCTGCTTTGTTCCTTTATTGCTGTTTATTTTGGGCTTTCAAAGCTTTATTCGGGTTGTTTCCTTTGTGGGCGGTATTTTTCTGGGAATCGATGGCATTTTAATTTTATTAATGTACCAGAGTATAAAAACAGCCAAATACAGGCTTTTAACCTATCCTTTAATGCTGATTTTTATCCTGGGCATAATTTATGAAATCATTTATTTTATAAAATAATGTTGTTTTTAATAATTCATATTTTATTGTTTGTTGCTTCTTTTGTACTGCTTTCTTTTTCGAGCAAGTGGCTGGTGAGCAATCTTTCTAAGGTGTCGTTCTTTTTGAAAGTTCGGGAATTCGTGGTGGGCTTTTTTATTATGGCTTTTGCCGCCTCAGCTCCAAATTTCTTTGTGGGCTTGGTTTCGGCTTTTAATAAAGTGCCACAGCTTTCCTTTGGCGATGTGATCGGAGGCAATATTGTGGATTTAACTTTGATAATCGGCTTGGCAGCTTTATTGTCGCGGGGCGGCTTGTCTTCGGAAAGTCGGACGGTTCAGGGTACGTCAATTTTTACCATTATTATTGCGGTTTTGCCCCTGTTTTTGATTATTGATCAAAAGCTTTCAAGGCCCGACGGCTTAGTGTTGATTTTAAGCTTTATTATTTACATCTTCTGGCTTTTTTCTAAAAACGAAAGGTTCTCTAAGATTTACGAACACGAAACAAAAAAAACAAAGCCCAAATACATCGCTAAAAATTTATTCTTTTTATTATTAAGCGTTATCCTGCTTTTAGTGGGTTCTGAGGGGGTGGTGGTTTCCGCCTCTTATTTTTCCAAGCTGTTAAACCTGCCCATAAGTTTGATCGGGCTTTTTGTGGTGGGTTTGGGTAATTGCTTGCCCGAAGCATTTTTTTCTATCCAGGCAGCTCGTAGGGGCCAGGATTGGATGGTTTTGGGCGATTTAATGGGTGGGGTGGTAATTACCGCCACTTTGGTGCTGGGCATTGTGGCTTTGATCTGCCCGATTACTATTGTTGATTTTTCGCCCTTTGCCATTGCCCGGCTGTTTATGGTGATTTCCGCCCTGCTCTTTATTTTCTGCTTAAAAACCGACAACAAGATCAGTAAAAAAGAGGGCATATTTTTGCTCTTGCTTTACATATTATTTTTAGTTACTGAGATTTTAACTTAAAAAAGGGCTAAATTATTTTATTGACGATTAAGTTAAAAGATGTTAAGATGGTTCAATGATTGAGCCACTTTTTATTATATTATTATTAGTGGCAGTAGCACTGGGGGCGGGGATAGCCTTTTTTATTTTAAGAAAGAAAGAGCTAAAGCCGAACGATTCCTTGCTAATGCTCCAGCAGCAGTTGCAGGAAATGAACCGGGTATTAGATACCAAGTTAAGCGAATCAAGCAGGTCTTTTCAAACGCAGTCGGGCGAATATACCAGGATTATCAGCGATATGACAAAGCAGTTAACCAAGCTGGAAGAAACGAACCGGCAGGTGATTGACTACCAAAAACAGATTCAGTCTTTAGAGGATATTTTAAAGAATCCCAAGCAGCGGGGAATATTGGGCGAATATTTTTTAGAGGAGCTATTAAGCAACGTTTTTGCTCCCAATCAATACCAGCTGCAGTACAGCTTTAAAAATGGGGATATTGTCGATGCGGTGATTTTTGTGGCTAAAGACAAAATGATTCCGGTGGATTCCAAATTTTCCTTGGAGAATTACAACCGGATTGTTGAAGAAAAAGATCCGAGCAAAAGAGAAGAGCTGGAAAAAGCCTTTAAGCAGGATCTGAAGAACCGGATCGATGAAACCGCCAAATACATCAGGCCCAACGAAGACACCTTGGATTTTGCCTTAATGTTTATTCCGGCCGAAGCGATTTACTACGATTTGTTGGTTAATAAAATCGGCGCCCTAAAAAGCAACACCCGGGATTTGATCGAATACGCGGTGCGGGAAAAGAAAGTGCATATTGTGTCTCCCACCTCTTTTTATGCCTATTTGCAAACCATTATTCAGGGCTTAAGGGCGATGCAAATTGAGCAGTCGGCTAAAGAAATAAGAAAGCGGGTGGAAATACTTTCAAAACATTTATTGAGTTACAACGAATATTTAAAAAAGCTGGGCAACAATTTAACGGCTTCGGTATCGGCTTACAACCACGCTTACAAAGAGTTTGGCAAAATCGATAAAGACGTGGTTAAAATTACCGGCACAGAGTCGAAAATAGCGGTTCGGCAATTGGAAAAGCCGCTTCAAGAAGAAGTGGAAAATAAATAAATTAAAAATATAAATAAAAATATGTTAGCTGTAATTAAAACCGGCGGCAAACAGTATTTGGTTGCTCCCGGGCAAAAAATAAAAATAGAGAAGTTGGATAAAAAAGAAGGCGAGGAAGTCGTTTTCGAAGATGTTTTATTGGTGGAAAAATCCAAGAAGTTAGAGATTGGCAACCCAAGAGTTTCTGGCGCCAAAGTTCTGGGAAAGGTTTTGTCCCAAGGAAAAGGGGATAAGGTGATTGTTTTTAAATACCATCCTAAAACCCGCTATAAAAAGAAACGGGGGCACCGCCAGAGCTTTACCGAGGTGGAAATAAAGAGCATTGAAGTGTAAAAGAAAAACCCGGCGAAAGCCGGATTTTTTCTTACTTTTTATTTAAAATTATTTCCTATTTTCCAAAGCCGAGGCCAGGGTTTCTTGGTCGGCATATTCCAATTCGCCGCCAATGGGCAGGCCTCGGCCCAAGCGCGTAATCTTTTTTGTATGGGGCTTA
>Ga0208375_1004685_pt1 | contig 10577 bp, 9 predicted proteins | sample RifOxyD1_FD_184038 | JGI IMG/M metagenome (GOLD analysis project Ga0208375, IMG submission 184038) | Soil microbial communities from Rifle, Colorado - Rifle Oxygen_injection D1 (SPAdes) | ecosystem: Environmental > Terrestrial > Deep subsurface > Rock core/Sediment | place: Rifle, Colorado...
GAAATCACCCAGCCAGTGCTGGCGGCCATGGTGCTGTCGATGCTGATCGCGCCGCTGCTGATCAATCATATGGACACCCTGACGCGGCTGCTTGCAGGCAGCGAATGGGCGGGACGCGCCAAGGAAGTGCATGACATCGCGGTCAAAACCTTTGGCACCTCCCAGCATGTCATCGTCTGCGGTTACGGTCGCAGCGGACAGAATCTGGCGCGCCTGCTGGAGGCCGAAAACATCAGCTTTGTCGCGCTCGACGCCGACCCCGAACGTATTCGCGCGGTGGCCGCATCGGGTGCATCCGTGGTGTATGGCGACGCCAGCCGGCGCGAAGTGCTGGTGGCAGCAGGGCTCTCCCGCGCGCAGGCCATCGTGGTGACCTATTCCGATCTGCCTTCGAGTATGGCCATCCTGCGTCATGTGCGCGAACTGCGGCCGGAACTGCCAGTGGTGGTGCGCACCATCGACGATGCGCATATCGATGCACTGAAGGAGGCCGGCGCCACCGAAGTGGTGTCCGAAGTGATGGAAGGCTCGCTGATGCTGGCGTCGCACGCGCTGATGCTGCTTGGGGTGCCGCTGTCGCAGGTGCTCAAGCGTATCCGCATGGTGCGCGAATCGCGCTACGCCATGATGCGCGGCTTTTTTCGCGGCGCATCGGATACCGACAGCACCCTGGACCAGGAAAGCCAGCCGCGTTTGCACACCGTGTTGATCACCCAGGGTGCGGCCACGGTGGGGCGCCGTCTGGAAGAATTGATGCTGGACGAGTTGCTGGTGGAAGTGGTGGCGATCCGCCGTCAGGGAATCAAGGGCGTGGATCCCCAGCCCGACACCGAAATCCGCGTCGGCGACGTGCTGATGCTGCGCGGTGCCGCCGATGGACTGGCGGCGGCGGAGTTCAGGGTCTTGCAGGGCTAGGCCTGCAACGTAAGCGGTTTAGGGCGCTTTGCAGACAGTGTAAAAGTTAGTGCCGTTATCGACATAGGCCGCAGCAGTTGTCGTCGTGGTGCCTGTTCCGGCGCGCACGGTTCCGGTAGTAGCAACGCCATCGTCAAATTGGGTGTCAACCGCCTGTGCGATTTTGGCGGATAGGTTGTTGGAACAAATAACGATGCCCGGAATGGCAAATGCGCCATTCTGTACGCCCGTCACTCCAGAGGCCGCGTTGGGTGGTGTCGTGTCGTCATCGGCAGCTCCGCCAACCAAACCTGCACGACGCAGGTGCAACCAGAACTGGCGGGACTCATCTGTCGCTGTCGCCGTGTTATAGGCCCCTGAAATAATGCCGTCCCCCACTGCACCCGTACTTGCTGTCGGCGCAGTAATAGTCCAGCGTGCTGCCGCACCGGCATCGTCTCCCGGCAGAGCCCGATAACGGTCCTGATACAGGTTGATTGCGGCGGTCATCGACTGGAAGTCGTTCGCCACATTGCGGATGCGCCCTTGGGTGATCAGTTCCTGCCCCTTCAAAATGCCGCCCAGCAACAGGCCGATGATGACGAGCACAATGGCGATTTCGATCAGCGTGAAACCTGACTGGCGCCGTTTGATTTGGGGATAAGGCATGGCAAAGCGCTCCGGTTATTATGGTCTGCTGTGAAAAATGCAAAATGCGTGCCAAATGGGCGGCATGTTTGGATGCCTTGTTTTTAAAGGAATAAAGTTTACTTGCGGACGTGAAAGCCGCGCGGGTTTGACGAAAACGCGACACCCCCGCTGGATTTCCGTCAGGTTTGCGGGGCTGCGCGGTGTTTGCCGGCTCCATTTCGTCCGCTGCATGCCGATAGAGTAGGGGGACCCTGTTGCCTTTATCCTGTCGGCCTTTCTTTTTGCGTATTTCATGACTGAATCGATCAAACCCCCGCCACGCGGAGCCTGGCTGACTTCGCTGGCCATCCATTTCACGCGGGTGGCGCCAGGGCGCTGGCTGGCATTGATGCTGCTGGCCTTGCACGCGGCCGTCGTGTTCGATGCTGACGCGGCCCTGACGCGCGCGTTCCTGCTGGCGCACTACGGCCTGTTTTTGCTGTGGCAACCGCTGGTGCGCAGTGAAACGCGGATCGAGCCGCGGCTGGCGCTGCCGGTGTTTGCGATGGCGGCGCTGCTGGTGCTGGTGGACAGCACCTGGGTGATGGCGTTGTGGCTGGCGATTCTGGCGGGGCTGGTGGGCGCGGTGGCGACCTCACAAAACGAGCGCGGGCCGCGCTGGGCGTATCTGCTGGCACTTGGGTATCTGCTGGCGCTGCTGCTGGCCTGGGTGCTGCCGCAAAGCCTGGGCGGCGCGGCGTTGCCTGAATCCTTGCGGGCCGGGGTGCGCTACGGCCTGCCGCTGTTGCCGCTGCTGATCCTGTTTTTGCCGGCCACCCGCCAGCGCAGTACCTCGTCCACGCTCGATTTCATTTATGGCCTGATGCTCTCGCTGCTGATCATGGTGATGGCACTGGGCGTGTTCGCCGTAGTGGCGGTGGCCAAGGTCAGTTATGCCTGGGCGCTGGTGCAGACGCTGTTGGGCATGGCGGCCTTGCTGCTGGTGCTGTCGTTGTTGTGGAATCCACACGCCGGGTTTGCCGGGCTGGGACAGGTGACCTCGCGTTATCTGCTATCGGTGGGCCTGCCGTTCGAGGGCTGGGCGCAACGGCTGGCGACGCGCGCCGAGCGCGAGCGCGACCCGGAATCGTTCGTGCGCGATGCGCTGGCCGATTTGCATGAGCTGACCTGGATACGCGGGGGACATTGGCAGGCGGCGCGCGGCGAAGGGGATTTTGGCGAGCCGGCCGGGCATAGCGTGATGCATGCCTTTCATGGCTTGAGCCTGACCTGGCAGTCGCAGCGTCCGTTGACGCCCGCACTGGCGCTACACGTGCGCTTGCTGTCGCAGTTGCTGGGCTATTTTTATGCCGCCAAGGTACGCGAACAGACCCTGCGCGAGCAGGCCTACAGTCAGGCGATACACGATACCGGCGCGCGCCTGACGCACGATGTCAAAAACATTTTGCAATCGATGAAAACCCTGCTGGCCGCCGCCGACATGTCGACGCCCGAGGACAGCGACCGCCTGCTGGCGCTGATGAAGCGCCAGTTGCCGCAATTGGCCGCGCGGCTGTCGCAGACGGTCGACAAACTCAAGCAGCCGAGCGAAATGGACGTGACGCAACAACCGGCGCAGAGCTGGTGGAACGCCCTGCAGGCACGCTACGAACAGGATGATGTGCAGTTTTTTGCCGACGCGCTCGACGACACGCCCTTGCCGCAGGATCTGTTCGACAGCGTGGTGGACAATCTGCTGACCAACGCGCTACGCAAACGGCAGAGCGAACCCGGGGTGGCGGTAGAGGCGCGGCTGGAACTGCATCCGCTGGTGCGGCTGACCGTGACGGACAGCGGGACGGCTGCGCCGGAGCATGTGGCGCGCAATCTGTTCCTGAGTCCGGTGGTGTCGGATTTTGGCCTGGGGGTGGGGCTGTACCAGGCCGAGCGGCAGGCCGCGCGGGTCGGTTACCGGCTGGAGCTGACCGACAACCAGGCGGGGCGCGTGCGCTTTTGTTTACAGGCTACGGACAGCCAGCCGGGCATGCCCGGTAGATCAGCTGACCAAACGGCAACCAGGTGACGAGGTCGTCGAATTCGCCACCCGCACCGCCGGGTTTGCTCGGCGTGCGCGAGACGTAGCATGCGTTGTCTCCCAGCAGGTTTTCGTTTTCATCTGCGCTGCCAGGCGCGGCCAGCGTGTTGCCATTGACGTTGCGTGCGCCCCAGCCATTGGGGCCGTGCGAAACAAGCACGAACGGAACCCTTGACGCCACATCGACGGGGGCACACCCGTTTGAGCTTGCGATGACTTTCCAGGCGCCCGTCTCCTGGTCGATGCCAGAGGAAAATCCGCTTATCCGGTTCGCCAGTTTGGCTGTCACCACATAGCGCAAGCGGTTGCCCCAGGCATCATGCGCAGCGCCGCCCAGATCGACCCAGGGAAAGTAGCCGTAGGTTAGAGGACAGCTTCCGTCGAGGCCGGGGCCCAGTCCGGTAACCCGTGCTTCTTCGCGGCCATCCCCGTTGGTATCCGGGCAGGGCAGGTAGGGGCGCTGATTGCCGTCGGTGGATTTGTGCGTCATGGCGTAGCCAATGATCGCCTCTTTTGCTTCTTCCAGTATTTTGTTGGTTTCCGCAACCCGTCGCGCCTGGATCTGCGCCGACAGCGGCACCGCCAGTCCGCCGATCAGGATGGTGATGATGATCAGCACAATGGCCATCTCGATCAGAGTGAAACCCCGTTGGGTCTTGATCATGGCGTGGGGTCCTTTTCGCTGCTTGCGGGGGGCAGGGGGCGCTGCACTTGGTAGGGTTCGTACAGCTTGCCGTTGGCGCGGACCTGTCCCGGTTTCATGTTCGATATCCCGGTGGTTCCGGTCTGCGCCTTGCCGTCTACCCAGCGGGTGGTTTTGCCGTCGGAACGGATCAGCACGCCGTCAAACTTGACCGCTGCGGAGGGGGCGTCGGGCGAGCCAGGCTGGCTGGGTGAAAGAGGGGGGCGGGTGCGGGCAGTTTGCATCTCGGCGCGTTGCGCCGGGGTGAAAAACAGACGTTCCAGTCCGGCCGGAGGCGTGTCTGCGGCGCCCAGCGGAAGGGGCAGCAGACAGATTGCCGCCAGGAGGCGCAGGGCCTGCCGGGTCCGGCCGGCCTTGTTGAGGGAATGGCGCGTGCTCATGGTGTGGGACTCCCGGTTTTTTCCGCCGGGTTGTCAGCCACGGTAAACCACAGCAGCTCGCATTCGGCACTGAGTTGCGGCGCACGGGCGACGCCCGCGAACGTGTCGTTCAAACGTGACAGCCGACACCCCTGCACGCGAACCACGCCCGGCGCGCGCGCCTTGAGTGCCGTCAAAAAATGGGTGAGATCGGTTTCCACCAGCAGTGGAAGGGTCAGGGTCATCACCGTCTGGCCGAGCGGCAAGCCTTGCGCCAGTTCGGGTGGCGAGGCGGTGCGCGGGGCGAGCCGGTAATCAAGGCCATACAGCCCCGTGTCGCGGTTGGCATGTTGCGCCGCCTCGATCCAGGCCAGGCGGTCTTCCGCGCCGATAAAGCCGCTTGCGGCAAGCGTCTGATAAGCGACGAGATGAGTGGTGATGAGGTGTTGCTGCTGACGGCTGTGGTCGAGTCGCTGCTGCGCTGACTTGAGCGTGTTTTGCTGGTGTTGCAAGGCCTGTTCAGCCTGCTCCGCCAGATCCTGGCTCCACCAGATGCCGCCGATGGTCAGCAGCACGGCGGCCAGCAGAAGCAACAGCGGCAGTTTGAGGGCGGGAAGCGGCGGACGGCTCATGGCTGGGCCTCGCGATATTCCAGACTGAGACTGAAGCGTGCAGCGGGAGCGTCAGCCAGGTTGGGATCATAAGTTTTGCCAGACAGGGTCTGGCTGGAGTCGGCATTGACCGGGCTGCTTTGCAGGCTCACGTTGTGCAAAACGGGAATCGCCTGCAGGTGACTGATGAAGCGTTCGATGTGCTGCATCGCGGCGCGATAGTTGCCGTCGAACGGGGTCAGGGCGGCATCGAGCGTGAGCGTTGCCGGGCCGGCAGGATCGGTCGTGTTGCTCCAGCTCAGGCTGTCAAGACGGATCAGGGGGGCGGCTTGCATGGCCTGGCTGATGGCCACCATCGCGCCATGGGCATCCGGCTCGGGCAGCTTGAGCTGGCGCGCCAGGGCAACGGTTTGCGCCAGTTGTTCGGGGCTGGCCGCCTGGGTGGGAAAGGTGCGGGCAATGGCTTGATAGCGGGCGTCGAGCTGGTTTTGCTGCTGGCTCAGTTGCCCGGTTTGTTCGTTCAGGTCTTGCGCGTGCAGCCAGTAGGCGGCCGTGATGCCTACCCCGAACAAGGCGATGAGCCCGGCGGCGGTGTGCAGGCCGCGCCGCCAGCGGTACTCGGTGTGGTGCCGCAGCAGTTCGGGCGGCGCCAGGTTCAGCTGCACGGATTCGTCGGCAATGGCAGCCAATGGCGCGATTTCCGGCGTGGCCGCAAGGAAATTGTCGGGGATGCGCAGTGCGCGCGCGAGCGTGGCGAGATCGATCTGGCGGGCGCTGAATGCCGGGTCGGCATTCAGCGGCGCCTGGGCACTGTCGAGCTGGCCGCTGGGGTCGAGCAGCAATACGTGGAGACGGGCTTCGCGCGGCAGAATGCGCTGGCCGGTGAGGTACAGCTGCGTTTTGCTGATTTCGTCGGCGGCGTTGCTGGGCAGCTGGGTCGGGGTGTCGCCTCCGATGAGGCGAGAAAAACGCAGCAGGCCGTCGTGGTAATACGACAGGCGCAAACTGTTGTTGAGGCGGTAGGCCAGCAGGGTGTGCGGTTCCTGCAGCCGCAGTTTGTGCAACATATGCTGGCAGGCCAGCGCAAGCGGGGTGATCCCGGCCAATGGCACCTGTTCGCGGTGCAGGATGCTGAGCCAGGGCGTCAGCCAGTCGGCGTCGGTCAGCGCGGCCAGCAGGTAACGGTCATCGCGGCGGCCGGTCGTCTCGCGCGCCTGCCGCCAGGCACCCATGAAGCGGGCATTGCGAAACACCTGCTTGAGTTTGCGCGCCAGTAATTCGTCACGTGCGCGTCCCTGAACATGCGGCAGGATGTCGCTGCGGTAGTCTTCATCTACCGTATCAACGACCAGCAGAACCGGCAGTTTTTTGTGTTTGAGAATGACTTTCTGAAAGCTGGCAAGGCCGGCAGCGGTGGCGGAAAACTCGCCCAGCCAGTGCATCTGACCCGGACGCCAGTCGAGCACGCCGATCTGACGCGGCGTGGCAAGCAGGATCAGGCGGTGGTCGAACAGGCTCATAACGGCAGGTTTCCAATCAGGTCGTAAACCGGCAACAGCACCGACACCAGAATGCCGCCAAGCAGCAGGCCGAGGATGGCTGTCAGCGCAGGCTCCAGGATCTTCAGACCGCTGTCGATCGAGTCGAGCACTTCCTGGTTGTAAAAAACCGTCACGTTGTCCAGCGCCTCGTCGAGCGCGCCGGTGGTCTCACCCACGCGCAGCATGCGGATCACCAGCGGCGGAAACAGCCCCAGCGACTGGAAACTTTCCGACAGCCCTCGGCCGTCGGCGATTTGTTGCGCGGCACGGCGGATGCCACTGGCAATGATGCGATTGCCTGCGACCATTTCACCGGCGCGCAGGGCGTCGAGCACGGTGACCCCGGAGCGGTACATCATCGACAAAGTGTTGGTGAAACGCGACAGCACGATTTTCTGCACGATGGGCCCGATTACCGGCAGCCGCAACTGGGTGCGATCCCACCACTCGCGCCCGGCCTCGCTTCGCGTCACCCACAAGGGCAAACCAATACCCACTGCCAGCATCAGCAGCAGGCCGATCAGCCAGTACGAGCGCATCGCACTCGATATCGCCATCAAAACAAGCGTTGGCAACGGCAGTTCAACGCCCATGGTCTGCACCAGCGTGAGCACCTGCGGCACCAGGTAAATCATCAGGAACAGGATGGCGGCGCCGACGACGATCAGCACCATGGCCGGGTAGATCATCAGCCGTTTGGCCTTGGATGCGACTTCTTCCTGCCACTTCAGCGATTCGCCGAGGCGCTCGAACACCGTATCCAGCAGCCCGGTTTGTTCCCCCGCCTTGATGCTGTGGACGAACACCGCACCGAACACTGCCGGATGCGCGGCGAGCGCCTGCGACAATACCTTGCCGCCCTCCAGGTCTTCCAGCAGCGCGGTGAGGACATCGCGAAAGCCGCGTTTTTCCATGGTGTCGCGCAGATCGCGCAGGCCATCGAGCAGCGGAATCCCGGCGCGGGTGATGTAGCGCATATGGATGCAGAACGTCACCAGGTCGCGCCGAGTGACGCGTTCGCGTCCTTGCGGGGCGTATTGCCGCGACAGCTCGGACAAGGTGACAAGATCGAGCCCCATGCGCTTCAGACGCAGTTCGAGGTCGACATCGTTGACGGCCGACAGCGTGCCTTTTACGTTGCGGCCGGTCTGATCGATGGCGCGGTAGTCGAAGAAGGGCATGAGGATCAGGCACCAGGGGCCAGCAGGGGCCAGGGATCAGGGGGCCGGGAACGAGCGGCTGCGCCGCGCTTCAGATTACAAAAACCTGCAGTGACGCTCCTTGAATCCTGAATCCCGAATCCTGAATCCTGCATCACACCCGCCCCGTCAAATCCACCACCCGCGCCACTTCATCCAGCGAGGTAATGCCATCGCGCACACGCTGCAGGCCGTCTTCCGCCAGCGGGCGGTAACCAAGCTCGAATGCGGCCCGGCGAATGTCATGCAGGGGCGCGTGATTGGCGACCAGTTCATCAAGGGTCGGATCCATCCGCAGTACTTCGATCAGTGCCAGCCGGCCTTTGTAGCCTTTGTTGCTGCAGGCGGGGCAGCCTGCGGCGCGATAGATCGTCGGCGGGCTTTCCGGGTCTGCGCCGAGGATGCGGGCTTCGTGTTCGTCTGGCGTGTAGGCCTCTTTGCAGTGTGGGCACAGTTTGCGCACCAGCCGCTGGGCGATGACGCCGATGATGTTGCCGGACAGGATGCCGGGCAGGATGCCGATGTCCATCAGGCGCGGAAACACGCCGAGCGCGGAGTTGGTGTGCAGGGTGGTGAACACCTGGTGACCGGTCATGGCGGCGCGGAACGCCATCTCGGCGGTGTCCTTGTCGCGCACTTCGCCGACCAGAATGATGTCGGGGTCCTGCCGCATGATGGAACGGATACCGTTGGCGAAATCGAGCTTGAGGGTTTCGTTGACCGAGCTCTGGCGCATCAGCGTGACCGGGTATTCGACCGGGTCTTCCAGCGTCATGATGTTGACGGTTTCGTTGTTGAGGTGCGACAGCATCGAATACAGCGTGGTGGTTTTGCCAGAGCCGGTCGGACCGGTGACGACCAGGATGCCTTCGGGGCGCGCCATCATCAGTTGCAGCTCGCGCAGGGCGTCGTCGGTGAACCCCATGTACTCGAGCGGCATGATGGATTTTTCGCGGTCGAGAATCCGCAGCACCAGGTTTTCGCCGTGGATGCCGGGTTGGCTCGACACCCGGAAGTCGATCGGGCGGCCGTTCAGTGTCAACGACATGCGGCCGTCCTGCGGCGCGCGCGTTTCGGCGATGTTCATCCCCGACAGCACTTTCAGCCGCACCAGAATGCCCGGCCAGTAGGCCTTGTGCAGGCTGCGGATCTGCTCCAGCACGCCGTCGATGCGGTAGCGGATGCGCAGGAAGGAATGCTCGGGTTCGAAGTGGATGTCGGAGGATTCGCGCTTCACCGCGTCGGTGAGCAGCGCGCCCACCAGCCGCACCACCGGCTGGGTGTATTCCTCGGTGTCGGGGTTGAGGCTGGCGTAATCGACTTCGCCGGTTTCGATCTCGCGCAGGATGCCGTCGAGTGACAGATCGAAGCCGTAGAACTTGTCGATGCACTCGAGCAGCTGCGCTTCGCCTGCAAGCAGGGTGTCGATTTCGAGCTGGCCGCCGAGCGCGGCTTTCAGCTGGTCGAGCGCGACCACGTTGAACATGTCGGTGGTCGCCAGCGTCAGCACGTTGCGCGCGGCGTCATGCGCAATTGGCAGCAGGTGGTGGCGGCGCGCGAAGTCTTCCGGTACCAGTTGCAGCGCCTCGGGGTCGGCCACCACCTGGGTGAGGTCGATGCCCTGGCTGCCGAGCGCGTTGGCGAGCTGGTCGCGCAGCACCGCTTCGGTCATGAAGCCCAGCGCGGTCAGCTGGCGGCCGATCGGCAGGCCGGAAATTTTCTGCTCTTTCAGACCGATGCGCAGTTGGTCGAGGGTGATGAGTCCCTGGCTGACCAGGGTTTCGCCCATGCGGAGTTTTTTACGGCGCTCCATGCGGTGACCTTACTGAACCGACTTCAGTTGTTGCACCCGGCTTGCCGCCTGGGCGCGATCAAAGCGGTATGTGCCGGGAGAGGTGAGGGCATTCTCGTAGTACGTCAGCGCAGCGGCAGTCTGATGCAGCTGATCGAGGCTGACGGCGAGGTTGTAGGCGTAATCGGCATTACCGGGTGCGCCGCGATACGCCTCGAAGTAGGCGGCCTGGGCATCGTTCCAGCGTCCCTGGCCGGCATAGAGGTTGCCCAGGGTTTGATGGAGCTGCGGGCTGGGATCGCGTTCGATCAGTATCTTCAGGCGGCTTTCGGCTGCCTGGCTGTCGGTGTTGCCGAGCAGGTCGAGCAGGGCACCTTGCGCGGTGGCATTGCGTGGATCGAGGTCGAGTACTTCGCGGTACAGGCGTTGCGCGTCGGCCTCGCGGTTTTGCACGCTGGCGATGGTGGCCAGGCCCAGCAAGGCATCGACATTGCCGCCGTTTGCATTGGCCCGGGTGTAGAGGCGTTGCGCGTCTGCCAGCGCGCCACGTTGATAGGCAGCGTAAGCCTGGCTCAGCAGCGTGTTATGCGCATCGGGCCGAAACAGGGGCGATTCGGCTGGCATGGGCGTGGACGCAGAACGGCTGGCGCGAGGCGTGCTGCGCGCGGCGGGGGCTGGCTTCGCAATTGGCTCGGGCGGCGCTGGCGGGGACTCGATTGCGGCGGGTTCGGCTGGCATCGTTTCCGGCGCAGC
>Ga0208375_1004687_pt1 | contig 10575 bp, 11 predicted proteins | sample RifOxyD1_FD_184038 | JGI IMG/M metagenome (GOLD analysis project Ga0208375, IMG submission 184038) | Soil microbial communities from Rifle, Colorado - Rifle Oxygen_injection D1 (SPAdes) | ecosystem: Environmental > Terrestrial > Deep subsurface > Rock core/Sediment | place: Rifle, Colorado...
TGGCCCGGTGTGCTTGTAGCAGCATTTTGGATCCGACGACCACCTGTCGTCGCCGCAATAACTAAAGCCCCCCGTTGGCCCGGAGCTATCGAAAGAGGAACCTCCAAAATTTTGACTACCGCGAAGAGTGACTCCCTCGGGGAGTGGTCGTGTTGCAGCGGTTGACCCATCCTTTGCCCGCCAGACAACCGTCCTGCTCCCGCCGAACTCTCCTTCCCATGATTCACGAGAATAATTATCAAGAAAAATACCGGGATCGGCAAACGAACTATTTGACCCGATATGAGCAGCCCCGTTATCAAGGGAAATACCAATATGATTGCCGTCATCTCCATATGAGACGATGATGTCGCCCGGTTGTGCGTCGGCCAACCCGCCCGGTACCACGTCGAAGAGTCCGCTACTCCCGATATTGCCGTTCAAGATTTCGACGCCGTCCGAAGCAACGACTCGAACGCCTGCCCCGCGTAAAATATTGCTCACCGTATTCGCACATCCATGTGCCAAATCATCAATCGTACAGCGTGATAGTCCCAAGGATTCAACCGCGGCGTCATAAATGCTCTGGGCAAGCCCTATCCCTGTTGGGTTGGCGCCACTACTGACTGCATCCATAAACTTGGCCAAGGAACCGAGAGGGCCTATCGTCAAAACGTTTTCGGGTAGACGGATTTTTGGTGAACGTATATTGGTTCGAATGATTGAGAAGTGGACCGGGGATGGCCGTGATGATACGGTAAACAGATTGAATACGTGGTCTTGGGGTCCGCTACTCTCGGTACCCATCTCCCAAACAGCGTTTTGGAATGCACTCAATGCTGATGATTCTGTTACGATTCGTCGTGACTCTGTTCTTGGCACCTCAACTACATTTTGTGACACTGACGTTCTGCTTGCTGGCGCAGTCAGAAAAAACGCTCCCACAAAGGTGGAGGTGCCGAGAAGTATTGATATGCCGATCGTGCGAAACATCTCTTTTATTTTATCACATATGCAAAAGAAATCCTGTCTTTTGCTTGAAGTTCAAGTGCAGCGATGATGCCCAAAGACAGATCTGCGTCCTTTCCCGTTTTTACACTGGGCCCCCAGTCGACGATCGCCACCTCGATTGACTTTCCGGTACGCGTATTGGTTACCAGCCCGCGCGCTTTACCGTTTCTAATGTTCTGATAGGGGATGGGCCAGCGCATGGCGATATAAAAGCTTTCGGGGTTGAGCCTCCCTATGAGCTTTATGCCATTCGTATAACCGCGAGACGCAGCCCTTGCCTTTGCTTCTAGTACCCGCGGATCGTTTAAGGGCAAAATATATCCATCAGGCAGAAAGCGTGCATCATCAATCGCGGCCAAACCGGTGCCACCTGCATACCCTTGTATTTCTCGAATGGCATTCAGATCTTCCGGCCCGCCAAAATAGGACCACGTCCCGCCAAAGCGCAAGTCGGGCATACCAACACCCGCGAAGGTTGATGAAGTTGCGATACTCGCTTTGATTTCCGGACTTTTTTGCGGCGGCACCCTGGATTGCGCGAATAGAAAAGCAAAAAATACAACACAAATAGTCAGAGAAAAAAGTGCTTTCGCAGATGGGTACATGCGTATATGGTAGCATACAAAACAAAAAGCCCCACTCGGAGGCTCTTTGTTAAGTGGAAAACCAATCAAGAACTATTTGACTGCTTCTTTCAAGGCTTTTGCAGCGCGGAACTTGGGAATTTTCATTGCCGGAACCTGCACCATTTCACCGGTGCGCGGGTTGCGGGCAGAACGTGCCGCACGCGCTTTCACCGAAAAGATGCCAAGACCTGCAATAGAAACCTCCTCGCCCCTTTTGAGGCTTGCCGTGATTGCATCAAAGAGGGCGCCGACCGCCTCCTCTGCGGCAACTTTGGTGCCACCAAGTTTCTCGTGAACAACTCCAACCAGATCTACTTTATTCATAGGTAGAAATTAGTTTTATAACACATAGTATGATGTCTCTCGACCTTTAGATTTCTTTGGCCAGTATATAATAGGCCATTTTTTAGCGCAACCCGTTATGCACTACCTTGCGTACTCAACCGCACGAAGTTCGCGAATAACGTTCACTTTAATTTCACCGGGGTATTTGAGCTCTTGTTCCACGCGTGTGGCGATTTCTCGAGCAAGTGTTTTTGCTTCGAGGTCGTTCACTGCATCGGGCGTGACAAAGATGCGTATTTCGCGGCCGGCTTGAATTGCATATACCTTTTCAACCCCCTTAAACGAAGAGGCAAGATCTTCGAGGTCATGCAGACGCTTAAGATAATTTTCGACGCTGTCACGGCGAGCCCCCGGGCGGCCTGCTGAAATCGCATCGGCGGTTTGCACAATGATCGATTCGAGCGTTTCGTAGGGATATTCTTCATGATGTGACTGCATTGCCTTGACGATGCGCTCGTCTGCTCCAAATTTCTGAAGTATCCGACGACCGATTTCGACGTGCGTGCCAACCACTTCGTGGTCGACCGCTTTGCCGATATCGTGCAGCAGAGCACCTGCTCGCGCGATCGCGACGTCCCCACCGAGTTCTTCGGCGAGCATGGCGGCGATGTGGGCCATCTCGGTCGAGTGGGTAAGTACATTCTGGCCATAACTCGTGCGGAAGTGTAAGCGACCCAAAATAAGCAGAATGCGCTGGTCGAGGTTAATGACCCCCGCCTCGTAGGCTGCCTTCTCTCCGGCCTCTTTGATGATTTTGTTAACCTCAGCGCGTGATTTCTCGATCTGCTCCTCAATTTTTGCCGGCTGGATGCGCCCATCGAGAATGAGGGCCTCAAGGGCATATTTTGCGATTGCACGTCGGATCGGATCAAATGAGGAGATAACAATCGTACCCGGCGTATCGTCGATAATGAGATCGACACCCGCTGCGCGCTCGAAGGCCCGGATATTGCGACCCTCTTTGCCGATAATTTTCCCCTTGAGGTCATCTGAGGGAATGGGTACCGAAGTAGTCATGACGTCTGATGCGGTCGATGATGCCACGCGCTGAATGATATTTGCCAAAAGGTCTTTTGCTTTGCGATCGAGACGTTCGTTGCCCTCACGTTCTAATTTTTGGATTCGAGCTACGAAATCGCCTTCATATTTTACCTCTATGTCTTTGACAATCTGCGCTTTTGCCTCTTCGGGAGAGAGTTTCGCTACTTTCTCGAGTTCTTTGATCTTTTCCTCTTCGATCTTTTTAACCGCGTCTTTGATATTCTTGACTTCGATAATCTTTTCTTTGAGTGCCTCTGCTTCTTTATCGATGTCGGTCTGGCGTTTATCGAGCGTCTCATCTTTCTTTACCAAGCGATCTTCGAGCTTCTTCAGCTCACTCTTGCTTTCGACTTCGGCGCGCTTTACTTCTGCCTCTCGACGTTTCACCTCTGCTTCAGCTTGTTTTGCATCGTGCGTAATAACCTCTGCTTTGCGCTCGGCTTCGGTAAGTACCTCCTGTGCCTTGGTCTTGGCGTCGAGTAATGTTTGTTTGACCGACAGCTCAACCGATGCCTTCTGGGATAGCGAAATAGCCCATCGGATCAGATATCCGATGACGATACCAACCGCTCCACCTCCACCGAGGAGCAGTAATAATAGTTTGGTCGACATGGTACGTAGCGCCCTACGCTACTCCGAGCTTTGGTATCAGGATATGGCTATAGATAAGGAGTTTTCTACGAAGTCTACACATAAGATAGATACAAAACCGGAAAGTAGTTTGAAGCGAAATTAATAGTTAATTGGAAACGTTCTCACTATACCAGACTGGCATGAGAATGTAAAATTTCGAGTCCGTATCCGCGCCCCGACCTCCGGGCCCTGTTTTGAGAGGTCGGGGCGCTAAGGCATTTTGTTGCACAAGACTGCATTGTGTAGGTCTACTTTCCAAAGAAATCTTGGTGATTGCCGATGTCGGCTAAGTGTAAAACTTTGAGAGCACCATCGACGCGCTATTTTAGCAGTAAGTCATTTTTTATGTGGCATTCTCGGTATTCACGAGCTTCGCCCAGCAATTGATGATCTTGGTGTTTTGGATCAAGTGTAAAGCCTTGTTGAAGTTTCGAAATCACTGTCCTGATTTCAGTTTCGTCGGATTTGTCACGACGCAGCACTTTCTTCAGAGATTTCTTGAACTGCTTTGCGGGAAGAACTGCGTACATCTTACTTTTTTAGTACATCCCGAAACATGGTGTCGACGTCAGTATATCGTTTACCCCCCTTGAGGGCGTCTTTGTATTCGCGTCCGTATAACGCTAGTTTTTTGGCCGATAGTGTGTGGCTTAATGGGCATTTGATTTCCAGCAGGGGGAGTGACTGGGTATTTACCGACTGCTGCATAAAAAGCTTAATAGCCGATGAGGTATCCATACCGATGCTCTTATACACGCGGCTTGCGTCACGCTTTAACTTTTCGTCCACGCGTACTTGTATTGTAGTGCTCGCCATAGGTAGTTGATTATTGATTGCACAAAGTATATACAATGTACTGACGTTGTCAATCATGCTGCCTTACAATAAACAACCACTTGGCGCTCTGGGCGCCAAGTGGTTGTTTGGACATCGGATGTCCAAAATTTACGCTTTTTGCTTCAAGACGTCATCCACAAGGCCGTATTTCTTTGCCTCTTCGGCGGACATGAAGTTGTCTCTGTCGGAATCTTTTTCTATTTGCTGGATGCTTTGGCCAGTGTTTTTGGCTAGGATTTGGTTGAGGCGCGCCTTGGTCTTCAAAATATGCTTTGCGTGGATCTCAACATCGGATGCTTGACCTTCGGTGCCGCCCATAACCTGGTGGATCATTACTTCGGAATTGGGAAGGGCAAAACGTTTCCCTTTCTTGCCTGAGGAGAGCAGGAAGGCTCCCATCGACGCGGCGATACCGGCGCAAATCGTCGAGACATCAGGCTTGATGTGTTGCATGACGTCGTAAATGGCCAGTCCCGCGGTAACGGACCCACCGGGAGAGTTGATGTACATGGTGATGTCTTTCTTTGCATCCTCGGACTCGAGGAACAAGAGCTGGGCGGTCACAATGTTTGCCAGGTGGTCGTCTACGACATCGGCAACGAAAATAATGCGGTCCTTGAGGAGACGTGAATAGATGTCATACGCGCGCTCACCGAACGGGGACTTTTCTATGACGGTTGGAATGAGTATCATATGTTTGTATTTAAGAGGTGAGACCTTTTTGGTGCTTAAGGTTTCACCTCGGGTTGTTAAAATGTTGCAAACAGTTCAAACAACTTTTTATTCTGCAGATTTTCTGCTACATAGTTCTGCGTTGCTTGGAGGTCAGCGTCCTTATACATCTCCATAATCTTTTTTACTTCAGGCTCGATCTCCTCCATTTTTACTTCAAGTTTCTCAACTTTTGCGATTTCGCGGAGTACGAGCTCGCCTTTTGCTCGTTTTGCGGCCTCCAGGCGCCAGTCCTTCTTTACCTCGTCCTCGGTCTTTTTGGTCTGCTCCAAATAATCTTTCACCTGAAGTCCTGCCTCCTCAATCCGCCCACTAAATTGCCGCCACATGCGGGCCATTTCATACTCTACCAAGAGTTCGGGGATTTCCAGCTTTGATTTGTCTGCAATAGCATCTACAAAGGCCCCGTGCATGGCCACATCATGGTCTGTCTTCTTCTCTTGTATCATGTTCTCCTTCAGTTTGGCCTTAAAATCTGCTACGTTTTCAAATTTACCGAGCGTTTTTGCAATTTTGTCGGTGAGTTCTAATTTCACATCTTTTTCCGGTTCTTTTCCTTCTTTTTGAGCTTCGTAAGTCGCCCGACGTTTCAAGATATCTTGGATCGCATCGTCAACTTCTTTGTCAGACACAGAAACATCATTCTTTGCGTACTCTTCCTTCGTTTCGTGGATGATTTTTTTGTAATCCGGCAGTGTAATCGCCGGCATTACCGCGGTTTCGATCGTAAATCCCATAGGATTATTCGGCGCAAGCTTGGTGATCTTCACCTTCGGTCTGCCGATGGTGTCCAGCTTATTTTCCTCGATGATTTTCGGATAGGCTTCCTGGATGGCCATTTCTGCCATCTCTTCAAGAATTACCGCATCACCGACTTTCTGCTTTAATACCGACTCCGGCACTTTGCCGTCACGAAACCCATCAATTTTGACCTCGTTGGCCAAATGCGCGACTGCCTTCTTGCGGTAGGTTTCGAGAACCTCTGCGGGGATCTCTCCGACGATCTCTAGAAGTGACTTACCGAGATCTTTTATCTCTATTTGCATTTTCATATCGATAGCATTTTTGATAAACAAGTCATTGTACAATATTTATGAACATTCCTCAAGCGCCATGCAAAATGCTATACTCTCCACTATGTCAGATTGGCTGAGTAAATGGTATTACCGAGAGGTAAAAGCGGGGCCGGCAATCATTGCGATTGTGGCCGTAATAATCGCTGCCGCTCTTATAACCCGAGGACTCGTGAGTAAAGGCATTATTTCACCTCGATACACTGCTCCGTTGCCGAGCTTCTTCCTCACCTTGTCAGGCCAAGGCGAGAGTGACTTTCAGTATGGTGCATACCCGGAACTCGGTAATGCAAAATACTTCGAGGATGCCCGTCGGGCACTTACTGAAGCGAAAACCAGTTTTATCGAGGCGAACCTCACCACCATGAAGGTGAATGTATATAAGGAGGGGAAGTCGGTCCTCGAAGTCCCGATATTGACCAAGGGCCGGCCCGGGTCTTGGTGGGAGACACCGGCGGGAATATATAAAATAGAAACAAAAACTGCCAACCACTTCTCGAGTTTTGGTCGGGTCTATCAACCATGGAGCATGGTCTTCCAGGGTAATTTCTTTATTCACGGGTGGCCATATTATAAAGATGGTACCCCTGTCGCTTCGTCCTTTTCGGGTGGCTGTATTCGACTCTCGACCGATGATGCGAAAAAAGTGTATGACCTGATTGCTTTGGGGACGCCACTTCTCGTGTATGAGGCCTCATTCTCGGGTGACGATTCCAGTTATGCCTTTCGCCCGCCCACCGTCCTTGCGCACCAATACCTCGTCGCCGATCTTGCGAATAATTTCGTATTTACCGAGTCGGGGAAAACCGAGGTGGTTCCGATCGCCTCGATCACAAAATTGGTTACCGCACTCACCGCCGCAGAGTATATCAATCTCGACAATTTTGTGACGGTAACTGAGGACATGCTGGCAACGACATCAGTCCCACGACTCGAAGTCGGCAAAAAGTACAGTGCATACGAGCTTCTCTATCCCTTGTTGCTTGAGTCGTCCAATGAAGCGGCAAAGGCTCTCGCCCGCATGATGGGGAGCAGTAACTTTGTCGGGGCTATGAATAAAAAGGCTGCCGCAATCGGCATGAAACATACGCGTTTCGTCGATCCTTATGGCGGGTCGTTCGAGAACGTTTCTTCAGCTGAAGATCTCTTCCAGCTTGCGAAATTCCTCTATACCAATCGCAGTTTCGTACTTCGATTATCAGCTGGTACACTCAAGACGAATGCGTACGATGCGCCTACGTTCACCGCACTCAAGAATTTCAATCTGTTTTATGACGACCCGACATTTATTGGGGGTAAGATTGGTAAATCAACCGCCGCCGAAGAGACAATGCTTGCTTTGTTTGAACTGAGTTCAAATGGAACAAAGCACCCGATCGTCATTATCGCACTTGGCTCACCCAATATCGAACAGGATGTGCGTACGCTCTATGGATACGCTAAAAATAACTTCGCACTAACGTTGCCGGGTGATGCTACGGTCTCGGTGAAGAGGTAGTGGATGTCTCTATGGTTGAGGTGCTGGTGCGTTCGTATTCGGTAATTGTCGGAAGAACGATCGGCTGTCTACGTTCACGAAATACTTTGCTCATGAGGCTGACGGCACCGAAAATAAGCACAAGCACCACAACACCTGAGCCAATGATTGGACCGATTGTTGTTTTGTGATTCTGCATACCGGAAGATTATGCTACCTCGATTTCGGGGTCGGGCGCACGATCAGAATCTGTTGAGTCATGACGGCCAGTCTCAGCTTGTGGCATATTGGGTGCGCTAATATCGATCTTCCATCCCGTGAGTTTTGCTGCCAGTCTGACATTCTGTCCGCCACGGCCAATGGCTAATGAAAATTGATCGGCGGCAACTTCCACCTTCGCCTCGTTCGTCTCTGCGAAGAGTTGAATGCTGGATACGGTAGCCGGAGAGAGGGCGTTACTGATAAACTGTTCGGGGATGTCTGACCATTCGATAATGTCGAGCTTCTCGCCTCCGAGTTCGCTGATAACTGTTGAGACTCGAACACCCCGTTGACCAACACAAGAGCCGACCGGGTCGATGTGGGGGTCGGTTGCTTTTACGGCGATTTTGGAACGTGAACCTGCTTCACGGGCGACGTTCGTGATAAGGACGGTGCCGGCGGCGATTTCTGGCGCCTCCATCTCGAAGAGCTTCGCAATAAATTGAGGATGCGAGCGTGAAAGTCGCAAGGTCACCCCCCGCGGACCTTCTTCAACGCGCACCAGATATGCCTTTATACGCTCACCCTGACGATATCGTTCCCCGGGAATCTGTTCATCGTAGGGGAGAATACCAACCGCACGCCCAAGGTCGACGAATACATTACCCCGTTCCATTTGTTGAACCTTGCCTTGAACCACGTCCCCTGCCTTATTCGCGTATTCGCCCAGAATAGAAACTCTTTCAGCCTCTCTGATCCTCTGGATAATGACCTGTTTCGCTGTTTGAGCCGCAATACGACCAAAATCTTCTTTGTCGTCGAGAGGAAAGGTAAGTTCATCCCCAACCTGGACGTCCTTCTTCATAATTTGTGCGTCCTCGATCAGAATATGGTGATCTTCGTTGAAACGGACTTTTTTGTCTGGATCTTCTTCTCCCTTGCCAACGGTGCTCGGTTCGGGCTCATCAGCTTCATCTTCGCCCTTAAGAACTGACTCATCGACTACTTTTTTTACCTGTTCAAATTGCAAGGCGCCGGTACGGATATCAAAATGTGCCCGGATGATCTGGTTCCTCTTTCCGTAGTCTTTTTTATAAGCAGCCGCGAGCGCAAGTTCGATTGCGTCGATAATTTTCTCTTTGGGGATGCCGCGTTCCTCTTCAAGTTGGGTCAGCGCGGCGCTCATTGCTTTTAAGTCGAACATAAATTTGCGGGTACCGAGGTTCAACCTTAGGAATCCAAAAGGTTGAACCTCGGTATTCATTATTTAAATAAAATGTCCGTTCGGTATACGACGGACAGATGCAGTATACTACCACAGAGAGTTATCAACAGTCAAACGCATGATATGCGTACTGCTCGCGTGGTATACTTTGCATTGTCCTATGACACATCGAAACATATTCATTGTTTTGGTCATAATCATTTGCTGTGTCGGTTTCTTTGCCGTCGTCGCCAGTATCACCAAATCGGAGGATACTACAAACCGGGAGGGTCAAACTGTCCTCGACACAGGAGCAGCCGATCTGCGCAGCAATACCGAGGCATCTGCCTCTCGAGAGGCGACTGCTGAGAAAAATCGACGCGAGCTGGAGGCGATGTTTAATACCAAGAAATAATCAATGCCCAAACTCCCAGAAAATTTCGGAGTCGAAGAGCCCGTTGTTCACCCGTATCGCAGTCTCGTCGTTGTTGTTGCGATAATTATTGTCTTGAGCTTGCTTGGTGGGGGGCTTTTTTATCACTATTTGCAGAATAGCAACGCCACCGACCTGTTTGATTTTGGTGATATGGGAACAAGTTCTGATCTGTCCAAAAGCCAAAAGACACTGTCTCCTCCAGAACTTGAGCATCTTTTTGTGGCCAATCAGTCCGACACGAATGCTCGAGGCCGCATTTCCTCGGATGATTTGAAAAGATTAGTCAAAGCGAATACCCGGCGTTAATTATCAACACGATACTACCTATAAAAAATATATAACCATATGAAAAAAATACTCTTCTCGTTCCTTCTGCTTCTTGCGCCTACTATTGCGCTTGCCGACTGGACGCCGCCGCTTACCGCCCCTCCCGTCTGTACCGCGGGGGCTAAAGGATGTGACCCACTTCTCAATACCAATTCATCCACGCAGACGAAGGATGGCGGCCTGGTCGTGGGTAACACCGCGCCGTATTTCGGGATCCTTTCACCCAGCCGCGTGATTGCCAACGAGTTCTGCTTTTACCGAGGGCTGAACGCAAACGGTACTCCGATTTTGACTGATTGCCATACGACGATCGGCAGTGGGACCGGAACTGGAACAGGTGCGGGGAGTGGCACAGGCACGGGTACCGGTACCGGTACGGGTACTAATTACTGGGAGCTTACCGCCGACGGGGGATGGCTCAAGCCCACCAATATATGGAACGTGCTCGTGAATGGTAAGATCAAGAGCGACGGAGCGAATAAGGGTTTTTGTCTCGGTGAACTTTGTATCGACTCATGGCCGGACATCGGCGCATATGTTCCGCGGATCACGAAACTTTCCGCAGGTACCGGTATTGCGCTCTCGCCAAGTCCAATCGATGCGACCACACGTTCTGTAGAGGGAACGATCAGCGCGGATGTCCCCGGTATCCT
>Ga0208375_1004688_pt1 | contig 10574 bp, 11 predicted proteins | sample RifOxyD1_FD_184038 | JGI IMG/M metagenome (GOLD analysis project Ga0208375, IMG submission 184038) | Soil microbial communities from Rifle, Colorado - Rifle Oxygen_injection D1 (SPAdes) | ecosystem: Environmental > Terrestrial > Deep subsurface > Rock core/Sediment | place: Rifle, Colorado...
ATTGTACAAGCAAGGATCCTGTCGTCCGCCTGGCTACTCTTCTTCATGATATCGGCAAAGTACCGACGTATAAGGTGGATGAAAAAGGCATCATCACCTTTTATAACCATGAGATGGTAAGCACAAAACTTACCAAGGCGATCGTCAACCGTCTCCGCTTCAGCCGGAAACAAATCGAAAAAATCCTTACGCTTATACGCTGGCATCAGTTTACCGTCGACGAGCGGCAGACAGACAATGCACTGCGCCGCTTCATCCGCCATGTAGGCCGCGAAAATCTTACCGATATGCTGGCGCTGCGGACCGGCGACCGGCTCGGAGGGGGAGCCGCGGAAACATCGTGGCGCATGGAACTATTCAAAAAACGGCTCGAGGAAGTACAAAAGCAGCCCTTCACCGTGGCAGATCTGAAAATCAACGGATTTGACGTGATGAAAACATTGAAGATAAAGCCCGGTCCGGAAGTCGGAAAAGTGCTCAGTGATTTATTCGCCGAAGTCGAAGCCGGAAAACTCAAAAATGAACGGGAGGAGTTACTCGCACGCCTCAAACAATTTCCCCTCAATTAGATAAAGAATTAAACTTTCTGATATACTTAGCGCCTATGATAGAGGCAAATGGTAATCCAAATTTCCTTGTATCTGATCTGACTCTTGCGGAAACAATTACTGTTTTGGGGTTTGATTTTACAAAATTTATTCCAAAGGGTGGGCGGGTATTGAATTGTGGAAGCGGAATTTATCGAAAGTTTGAGCGTGAGCTACTAGAAGTAATTCCTCATTTATCATTAATTTCAATTGACCCGTCTTTAGGTGTTGTGACTATTAATCATGATGGTTCGAGGACATCTCAAGGATATCAAATATACGTAAATGTGCCTCACGGAGTAGTTTATGAACCGTTAGATAAATCAAGATCAAAACATATAATTCGTGGGGAACAGGCGGTAAAATTTGATATGGAAAGAAAAGGCGTTGTGACTCAAATTCCCGGAGCAGTAGCAGCGGATGGCATAAACTTACCATTTAAAGACCACCTGTTTGACACTATTATTGATGTCCGCGGACCAATCTTATATTTAAAACACAATTATCAAATTATGAAAAAATATTTCTCGGAATTGAAAAGAACATTAAAAAATGATGGGTTTATTGTATGTATACATATGGATCCCATCCAACGAGAAGTAATAATAAATCTACAAATGCGTGTTATTCAACAAACCAAGGACGCATGGCTCATAACAAAATAATTACTTTTTTCCCGCCTCTCCGGCGGGTCGCCGACGAGGCGACTTCTCCCAGCGGTTCCAGAGAATTAATACAGGAGTTGCTACAAACGGCGAAGAGTAGGTGCCGGAAATGGTTCCGATGAGAAGGGCGATCACAAACCAACGGATGGTATCCCCTCCCAGAAGAATCAGCGCGAGTAACATAAATATAATCGTAAACGAATTGGTCAGCGATCTGCCCATAGTCTCGGTAAGCGCCTGATCCGTGATTGCCTCAAACGAACCGCCATCCCCCCGCTTGGACTTTTCCCTGATCCGGTCAAACACCACGATCGTGTCGTGGACAGAAAAACTTATCGTCGTGAGAAACGCGGTTACAAAAAGCGTGTCGACTTCAACTCCCCAAAAATGTCCGAAGAGCGAAAAGCATCCAAGCACCACGAGTAGGTCATGTACAAGGGCGACAATTGCACTGATACCGAATTTGATATTCTTGAATGCATAGGCCACATACGCAAGGATTGCCGCGATAGCAAACAGCGCAGCAGTTACGGTTTTGGCAAGCAGCTCTTTCCCCAACACCGGGCCCACGGTTTCTTCCCGTAAAATCTCACCTGCTATTGATGCCGTCTCATCCTGCAGCCGCACAAGATAGGTGCCACTGCCAGTTTTCTGAACACTTGCCCCGGCTGGAGGTGTGTCACTTTTTACTTCAACGAGTGTCCCTCCGGTAAAATCGATTGCCGGCCGGAGTCCCCACCGAACAAGGGAATAAATACCCGGCACGAGAACCAGTGCTGAAATAAGGGCGTAGAGCCAGATATATTTTGAAAAACGGATCATGTTTTCTCCTTATAGAGCACCCGCACAAATGTCCGTGTCACGATAATACCGGTAAATAAACTTGCCAATACTCCGATAAACAACGTTACGGCAAATCCGCGGACCATGCCGGAACTGGGGAGGAATTCCCAATTGCCCGGATTATAAAGGATTGCACATGTGATAAGCGTCGTAAAGTTTGCGTCCCGGATACTGTCCCATGCTTTCCCGAATCCCAATTCCATGGCTACTTTCCAAGGACGACCGGCGCGCTTTTCTTCCTTAAACCGCTCAAAAATAAGAATGTTTGAGTCCACCGCCATGCCGATTGAAAGAATAAATCCTGCAATTCCCGGCAGGGTGAGGGTAATCGGAATTGAACGGAATATCGCAAATGTCAACAGTCCATAGACAACAAGCGCCATATCAGCCAAGAGCCCTAACCATCCGTACTGGGCAATCATAAAGATGGCAACAATCACAAGTCCCACGGATCCGGCATACACACTTTTTTCTACGGACGTCTGGCCAAGCGTGGCCCCGACCGTACTCTTCTCAACTACCGAAACCGGTACGGGAAGTGCGCCTGCATTCAGTTGCAGTGCTAAATTTTTTGCTTCATCCTGCGTAAACGTACCGTTAATCACTGCCTGCCCGTCAATAATTTCCTGTTTGACGACGGGTATCGTGATCGGTGCATCATCCAGGAATATCCCGAGCGGTTTGCCGACGAGACGCCTTGTCACATCACCAAACTTTTTCCCGCCTTCTGACGTAAACTGTAATCCCACCTCCGGTGATCCCGTCGTCGTATCAAACGTAACAGTGGCACGTTTAAGATCCTTTCCTGTTAAACCCACAGGCTTTGTCATCATCATAAGATCAGCGTAGGTCGTGATTGCGGAAACTGAAGCATCAGGATCGGTAAACTCACGGAAATCCAGTTGCGCTGTCTGTCCGATAAGGGCGATTGCCTGTTTAACATCCGATATACCGGGAAGCTCTACGATAATACGGAAATTATTCTTTGTCGTTGCAGTCTGGACAATAGGCTCAGAAACACCGAAAAAATTCACACGGCGTTCAATGACCTGCCGGGCTGAATCCAGGGCCGCAGCCCGGTCGGCTTGAGGAATATCTTTCATGTCCGCCTCCAAAACTAAATGGGAGCCGCCGGACAAATCCAGTCCTAAATTCGTAGAAAACTTTTTATCCACCGTCAGTCCCAAAAATGAAAAGTGGATTCCCGGAGAAGAGGGTATATCAATAAATGCCATGACTATGGCAAGAAAAATAATCAGGATGAAAACCCGGCGGGGATTGTTAAACATTGGCTACCAACTCCTCTTCGTCGCCGATGATCATAACGCGCGATCCCTCCAATATGGAAAGAACGAACGGATCGCGACGGCGTTTGCGGAAGGCAAACTCTTCTTCCGTCATCACGGTGTAGTTAATTTCCCGTTCTCGTCGTACTTCCTCTGCTTTTACAAGCTGCGACATTTCCGGGAGTACTACGTTGCCGACAATCAGGAGGTCTACCTCAGACCCCGTCTTTTTGGGAATGCCCCGCAGATACCTGCCGGAAATCATCGCAAACTTAATCTTGCCGATCTTGACACGCTGCTTGATAATGTCCCACCCGAGTCCCGAGGTCTTCCCGATTATTTCCAAAAAATCAAAATACAACGGGTAGTCTTTCCGGAAAGAATAAAACAGCCGGTTTGCCCGCTGTTCCTTAGACACCATGCCCGCTTTCTCCATATGGGAAAGCTCACGCCGTACGGCATTGATTTCCTCGTCTACCTTGCGGACAATATCGCGGACATGAAATATGGTACCGGGATGAGTGAAAAATAGGGTTAAAATCTTTACTCTCACCCTGGAAATAATGATATCTTCAAGAATCATACCACTCCTTCCGGGCAGGAAAAGCGGTCACTCGTATGAAATCGGTGTGCCCGTTGGCAACATTTCTATCCAAATAGCCCCCCGGTTAAAGCTAATCTCTTTACCTGCCGAGTCATAGAACTTCGTCCGTGCACTGCGGTTTTCTTTTTTCCAGTTAATTTTAATATTTTTCCCGTCCTGGAATAACAGCCCCGTTCCTGAACCGATGTTTGCATACAGTAAGTGCGCGTGCTCATCTACCGGGCCGGTTTCAACGGCAAACTGGATGATAATATTTTTGGCGGCAAGCTGCTCTTTCGTCTCCAAATCCGTATGCGGCTGCCCACCGTTAAACCTTTTGTAGCTGTTGGTAGCCGCGTCATATACCCATTTCACGGAATAATCGCTGTACCCTTTCCATGCGGTGAACGATGCCGAAAATGACGCTCCGCGCTCCGCCTCTTTGGCATCATCTTTAAATTTCCATGAGGAAAAATTTTTATCCCATGCTATGCCGCTTGCATCCACGTTCGTCCATCCGCGTTCCGATGCAATTTTTAAAAGCTTATCCGTCACGCATACCATCGTGTGTTCCGTCGCAACTGGGTGACCCAGACGATCCGGGTTTCTATAACACGTAGGGAACGATATGCCGAACTGATCCATGTCCTTAATTTTGTACTGATCTATTTGGCACAGCGCCTTCGCTCGTGTATCAACCGTGGGATCGTCACAGACGCCGGCACCACCTACGTGATTATACGTTGCATCATATTCCAAAACCCATGGAAGATAATAAGTGCGGGCGCTACGAACCGGCGCAAGGTTCATGCTTTGCGCCGCAATGCCGCAATAAAATACTGCCATAAACCGTGTAATACCGCCTTCAGCAACCGCTTCATATACCACATCTGCGTAGGATAAGCCCGACTGCGGACGTGATTCCGCATGGTTTTCTATCATCACCGCAAGCGGCCGGCGCTTCTTCCAAATTTCTTCTTCCTGCTTGGTATATAGTTTACCGTTCAACGGACACGCTTGTGTCCGGGGAATAGACGGGTCAATGACAAAATGCTGCTGCGTACCGCTTATATTAGAAACCGGCGAAGTTGTAGCTGCAGATTTTTTCCCGACAACGGTAAATGCGGCAAAAGACAATCCGGTCGAAATAAGATATAACGCGAGGCCAATGAGACCTGTAATGATGTATTGTTGTTTATGCATGATGTTCTCCTTCAAATGGTTTTGCTTTTTGTACTGCTGACGATTCTTCTTTGGAAAGCGCAAGTTCTCTGCCTTTCCCGCCCGTTACCTCTTTGACATACCACCGGTGCCCGGTACGCGCGTACAATGATGTCATCACAAGCCCGTTGTTGTGCCCGTCCAGGAGTGCCAATGTAAAACTTTGACTTCCCCCTGTGTCGGAAAAGGGATTAAACCGTACCAGTCCCACACGCTGAATATGTAAACGTCCGTCTTTTTTAATCTCTTCAAGTGTTTTATAGAGATCATCCGTCTCTCCCCGTAATTTTTTTTGTGTTGACAAAATCTGTTCCAGCGCCTCCCCACTCGTTACCTTTTTCAATCGCCGCACTGTCCAGATCACCCATGCTGTCAATCCTAACACCCAAACAAGAATAATGACGACAAAAATTATCGATCCATTGAACACCATTGGTATTCATTATACTAGATTTTTATCACTTTGTTGTCAATGAGTTTTCTACCCTGAGCTTGCCGAAGGGTTGACAAGGCTGCCACGCTCGTGCTACGCTCAGGCTCGCGAGGCTAAGTATGCCTAAAAAATCAAAACGGCAAAAAATTATTGCAGATTTACGCAGACACGCACGGCAAACACAATCGCTTCACGTTACTCCCGCCCCGGTTGCTGCTCAACCATCCGGATCGACATTCCAGTTCCGGGCCACCATATCCCAACATATAGGCGAAAACCCCATCGATATTAACGCGGCTGAGCTCACTGCAATCAAACGGGATTTGGGTAAAACTCTGCTGCTGTCAGCCTGTGCAATCGGCGCTGAACTTGGTTTGTATTGGTTGAGGTAAAAGACGAAAGGAGGTGAAATAGAACTATGGCAAGCATGTATTGTGTCAAATGTCGCGCAAAGCGCGAAGATCCGAAAGCCGTGAAAGTTACGATGAAAAACGGTAAACCCGCAATGAAAGGAAAGTGTCCGGTCTGCGGAACAGGAATGTACAAAATCGGCGGCTAAAGTTTTTACTTAAGTGGAAACTGTCCAAAATAAAACCCCGACACAAGTCGGGGTTTTATGATATACTTATAGGGTACCTTGGAATCCGAATTCTCGCCCGCCTCTCAGCCCGTAAGGGCAGTGAGGGCGGGAGGAAAGTCCAGACAGCAGAATGCAGGGGATCCCGCGTAAGCGGGAACGGGTAACCGCTGGTGTCCCGACCCCGAAAGGGGTCAGGAACGATTCCTGAACTGACAGGTTGAGAGAGCCACAGAGACTAATCATTTCCCTGTAGCCTGACGGCTATGGGAGATGGGTGAAAAGAGGCAATCCCACCCGCTGCAACCGGCGAACGTCCCGCCATTATTACGCATTCAAGATTTCGCGCAAGCGGAAGCGGGACAAAGTTTACGGGCATTAGAGAAATGAGAATTTTGAAACAGAATCTGGCTTATGAGATTCCCGGGTACACAAAACATCCCTCGTTATGAGGGATTTTTTGTTTGTAGAAATGCCGCCCAAAGAACCTCAAAAACCAGCAGTATCGGGACTGCAAGAATTGCTCCTGCTACGCCACCGAGCCTTCCGCCCACCATAAGTGCTAGGATGGTAATAAGCGGTGACAGTCCGACGCTCCGCTTCATAACCATCGGAACAAATATGTTGTTTTCCAGCTGTTGAATAATGAGATAGAGCGCGGCTGTGCTGAGCGCCAAAAGAGGAGAAATAGAAAGCGCCACGAGAACTGCAGGGATAAATGCCAGAAACGGACCTATATTGGGAATAATTTCCAGTAACCCGGCGATAATAGCCAGGGGGAGGGCAAAATCAACATGTAAGAGGGTTAGTCCGATATAGCTACACGCTCCGATAAATGTCATGAGCAGCAATTCGCCTCTCACCCAAGCGCCCAGCCTGCGCTCAATACTAAGCAATAATTCTCCTGCCCTTTTACCCATTGTCGATCCCAGGAGATCAGTGAGTATTGTATGAGCGTTTTTGCGCTCATAGATAAAATAAAACGTAAGCACGAGAACGGTAAGCGTTGCCACCAGGTTTGAAAAAATACTGAGTGTTACTGAAAGAACATTCTCGGAGATCGGCCCGATCTGCTCAAATACCGTCTGCAAGTTTATCGTCCAATAGGGCAACACCCTTGCGACAACTCCCGGAAGCGTCTGCACCAGTGTAGTCGTTTGCGCAACAAGCATGGGAACGATGCTGCCGAACGATATGCCCAAAAACCCGATCATAAAAACGTATATCAAAAATACGCTTACCGGGCGGGGTATTTTGTATTTATCCAACCATGACACGATGGGGAAAATTGCGGTCATGATCAAAAATGCGATAAACAGGAAAAATAAAATGTCTCGGATTTGAAGAATCAGCCAAATCGCGGCCAAAAGAGCCAGGGTAAAAATGACGGTCCGTTCTGAAATCTCTATTTTTCTATGCATGGCAAGTTAAGTATACCATTTGCGAACAAGCAACTCTATATCATCAGCGCATGTTTCTGAGCGGATATCAAACCAGTGAATATCGGTCTGCTTCTTAAACCATGTCAGCTGACGGCGTGCGTAGGCATGCTCATTCAACCCGATTGCGGTCATTGAGGGCAATTCCTTTTTATATGTTTTTAAGAGCGACATAATTTCTTCTTTCATCCCCTGCCGTAACCGTTTTTTTAAACGTTCATCGATACGTGTATCCAGTACCGATAGCGAAGCCGAAAGTCCGATTATAAGATAATCAAACGCCTGCAGATCTGCCGGCCGGCGAGGCTGGAATTTTTTAATTTCAATTTTCCGTATAAGACGCCGCGGGTTATTCCAGTCTGAATCATTTATGTCTCCCCGTGTCACCATTTTTTGAAGATCACTAACAGACAGCTTATATAATTTTTTGCGTAACGCTTTGTTCGGCGGTATGTCAATTGTTTCAAACGGATGCAGTAATGCGTTAATATATAATCCTGTACCGCCGACGATAATCGGCAATTTTCCCCGTTTGATAATATCGGCGATTGCCGTGCGCGCAAGCCGCACCCAATGGCTCACACTAAACTCTTCATCGGGGGCAACCACGTCATAAAGCCAAATGGGGACATCCGGCCTGTCTTTACCACTCGCAAGATCCATGCCCCGGTATACTTGACGGGAGTCGGCAGATATAAGTTCTCCGTTGAATACGCGCGCAAACTGGGCAGCAAGCGCAGTTTTACCGGTTGCCGTGGGTCCGCAAATCACGAGTATCTTATTCATAGGTGCCGTTTTGTAAATTAGTTTTATTAATGAGCTCCTCCAATATGTTCCACCGGCGTTTCTTTTCAGCATGCGGCACGTTATCTTTGTACACCTTGTGTGCAGCCGTCATAGGACGATCTGAATAAATGGAAATATACGCTTTGGTAAACCCGACCTCTTTGGCCAATCTCACGGTATTTTCAAACTGTTTTTTTGTCTCTCCGCAAAAACCAACAATGATATCCGTCGAAATTGTCACCCCCGAAATTTCTTTTCGGAGTTTACCGACTAATGCAATATATCCTTCACGTGTATACCACCTGTTCATGCGCTTTAGCACCGTATTGTCCCCTGACTGCACCGGTAAATGAATGTGCCGCGAGATATTTTTGTTCCGGGCTATAACATCAATAAGCTCATCGGAAAAATCCCACGGATTGCTAGAAATAAAGTCAATGTTCCTTAAGCCTTTTATCTTACAAACTTCTTCAAGAAGTGCCGGAAACAGCGTAGGAATCCGCAGGCGCCCTAAATGTTTTACATATGTAGGTTTTATCGTATTATTTTTTAAGTCCGATCCGTATGAGTTTACGTTTTGACCAATCAACGTCACTCGCGCATATCCTTTGCATTCCCGAAGGATATCTTCAAACGGCCGGCTGACTTCCCTACCGCGGGTAAAGGGGACCACGCAATACGAACAAAAATTATTGCATCCGTTGGTGATGGGAACCAACGCATGCATTTTATCTGTCCGGATGGGCATGTAATCAAATCCCACTTCTTCTATAGGTAAAAATTCATCAACTGTCGGCAGTTTTTTCTTTAGCTCCCGAAGCATGTTGCCGGACTTCTCCCGTACAGCCATTCCTACCATGCATCCGGTTAATACAATTTTTTTATTTTTTAGATTATGGATGAGTCCATATACCCGGTGCGCCGCGGATTCCCTGATCATGCACGTGTTGATAATCACAACGTCGGTGTCCTCAACGGATTTTGCTTTTGTGTCCCCGCGTGATTGGTAGTACGCGGCGACACGTTCACTGTCGGCCTGGTTGGCAGCGCAGCCGAATGTAACGATGAAATACTTCATGAAGCGTATTTTACGCCTTAGAGGATAAACTTCTCAATAACCGTCGCAACGCCGTCTTCCTCAACCGGCGGCGCAATAAAATCAGCGATCGCTTTGAGTTCCGGCACGGCATTGCCCATGGCAATCTTGAGTCCGCAGGCCATCAGAAGCGGAAAGTCGTTATAACTATCTCCAACTCCAATAAGCTCATTCCGCTGTAAATTAAGCTTCTCTGCTATCCGCACTATTCCATGAAGTTTTGTTCCTTGAGGGCTGGTAATTCCGATGCTCATATATTTTGTATTCCAGTCCGGCACTTTGTGTGGAATAATTGTTGGTATTTTTTCAAACTCAAAAAATATCCTGTCTATGATACTCGGATCTATTTGTTTGATATAAACGGACAATACATGTTTAGGCTTATGAATTCCGTCATATTCATGTCCTCCTTGTTCATTTTCAAGCTGCATTGTTAAATGATATTTTTTTACAATTGCATATACGGAGGGAATAGCCGAAGTGGGAAACGGATCGATATGCAATACTTTTTTATGTGCGGTATCGTAAAGTATCGGGCCTCCGCTTAATATCGAAAAACCCGATAGTGATAGGTGGTCTATAACATTATTTACATATACCAATGAACGGCCTGTAACCAGACATACGGGAATACGGGTTGATGCCTTTTTTATCGCTGCTGTCACCCGTGGGGACGGAAGATTCTCTAGTCCATGGACGACCGTCGTTCCGTCAACATCCAGGAAGAGGGCTTTATACTTCATGAGGAATTATTCTTTACCGACGATTACCTGTACGTCGGCAGATGCACTTGCATCCAGGTCGCTGGCGACTGTGCCGAGGGAATATGTATCTTTCAAATCCGACTTCAGATTGTTCACTGCATCCGTCATCGTATCTTTCCCGTGAATTTCTGTCGTGGTATAGGTATACTCATCCGTATTGCCGGTAGAATCTACGGTGTATCCTTTGTCTTCCAAAAACTTCTTCATTTTGGACGCTGCCCCCGGAGTCCCGCCGCCGTTTAATACCTGAATTTTTATTGAAGCTTTATCAACAGGTGCCGGAGTCGGGGTGGG
>Ga0208375_1004691_pt1 | contig 10568 bp, 7 predicted proteins | sample RifOxyD1_FD_184038 | JGI IMG/M metagenome (GOLD analysis project Ga0208375, IMG submission 184038) | Soil microbial communities from Rifle, Colorado - Rifle Oxygen_injection D1 (SPAdes) | ecosystem: Environmental > Terrestrial > Deep subsurface > Rock core/Sediment | place: Rifle, Colorado...
GAGCAGAAACGACTAATGCCATTTCCTTTTATGATCACTATGCTTACGTAGTTAAAGGAGCGCAAGGGATAGACATTCTTGATATCACAGACCCCCGGTATCCGAGCTTAGCGGCTAATTATAGCGTCATTACTACTGGTCTTGATGTTACTATCTCAGGTAGTTACGCTTATGTTGCAAGTGGTGCTACAGGTTTGAATATTCTTGATATCAGTTCACCAACAAACCCAAATCTTGTTGGTACTTGTGATACGGCCGGAAGTGCTACGGAATTAGAAGTTAGAGGAAATTATGCTTATATCGCAGATGGTAGTAGCGGTCTTGCGGTTGTGGATATAAGTGACCCAGCTAACCCAGGATTGGTAGGAAGTTATGATCCACCAGTGGGATCTTTTAGTGATATTAGTGTATCAGGTAATTTCGCCTATTTTGCAGCTAATAGTTCTGGGATGTATATTGTGGATATAAGTGATCCAACCAATCCTCAATATATGGGAAGCTATTATACTGCCGGAGATGCATGGATGGTAACTGTATCTGGTAATTATGCTTATGTGGCGGGTGGTAGCAATGGCCTGGTGATTGTAGATGTCACTGATCCAGCTAGTCCCACTTTTGTAGGGCACTATGACACTGTCGGAGTTGCTAATGATGTGGTGCTTTCTGGAAATTATGCTTATGTAGCAGATGCCAGTAACGGTCTGGTTGTCGTGGATATCAGTGATCCTGAGAATCCTAGCCTGGCAGGACATTATAATACAGCTGGAGAAGGTGCCAGTGGAGTCGTACTGTCGGGTAACTATGCTTATGTGTGGGACCTTGATATAGGTTTGGTGGTCATCAATATCAGTGATCCGGAAAATCCAACCTACGTTACCCATTATGTTTCAACTGGTGCAGCCATGGGTGTAACCCTGGTGGGAACTTACATTTATGTAGCTGATGACGACCACGGCTTATCGATAATAGATATCAGCACTCCATCCAGCCCGTCTTATGTGGGTGGTTATAATACCCCAGCGGAATCTATGGTGGTGGCAGTTGCGGGTGATTATGCCTATGTGTCCGATCAGAGCAATGGGATAGCGGTACTTGATATAAGTAATCCAAGTACTCCTACTTTGGTTAACACATACTCGACCAATACTTCCAGTGGTAGGCTTACTGTGGTGGGTGATTACCTTTACATCGCAAATACACTAAACGGTCTTGAAATTATTAACATAGCAAGATAACCGCAAGTTACCAATAAAGTGGACAGCGCTTTATTAAATATAAAATGTTATAGCAGATTCTTTTTAACGGTTATTTGGATTTTTAGGTTATTGGCGAAAAAAGACTCTGGCCCAATTGGGAAAGGGGGGTAAAATAATTGTATGGAAGACAAAGATATCACCACCCGTTTTAGACTGCCTGAAAATTTAGATGGCTATATGTTGGAAGGGGTGGAGATCATTGAGATTGAAAAAAAGACCCGGGAGATTTTTGAATCTCCTTTGATCATCGGATTAACCGAGGCAGTGAATGAAAAAGATCTGATCTACTACGCCGCTCGCAATGAACTGTGGCATATAGTCAGGAAAGATTCAGTTTGTCTGGTAGATGAACTGCTTCTTAGCCTCACAATGCTGGATAAGACGCTTGATATTAAAGTTGAGGGGCTGGTGGATAATATGAAAAAAAGGCCCTTTAATCTCTATCAATTTGAAAATAGTATGGAGATTCCCTTTCATCAAAAAAGTGATTGGGATAAAATCATGAATGCTTATGAGATCTTTTCGGGGGCACTTCCTAAAAATGAAATAGTAAAAAATGTAATTCCTTTTGTTATTGATGAATTTTTTACTAACGCCATCTATAATTCACCACTGGGTAAAATGAGAGGATGGGAGGGACATCGAACCAATACCAAGGGGGATGTGTATAAATTTGCCAATAAGGGAATGATGAGAATTGCCTACGGTGCCGAACATGTATTTATTGAATGCATGGATCCCTTTGGGACGTTTGATCCACTTTCCATGTTACAATGTATCAAGAAGACCTATGAGGTTGGTATTGCTGATGCGATCAGGAGTGATACCAACAAAGGCGCAGGTATCGGTTTGCGATTGGTATGGGATCGGTCCATCAGCATGGGCGCACTGGTGGAAAAAGACAAATTTTGTACTTTCTTTAGTGTTATTCCTTACCGGATTCCCAGCAAAATGCTTGCAGTACATCCTAAGAATTTTCACATTGTACTAAGGTAACACTGCCTTTTTAAATTAAATTTGAAGTAATACTTAACTTTAGGTTAAAATAAAGATTATTTTTCCATGGTATTGTATGCCACGACCCGGTTTCTACCCCCGTGTTTGGCAGTGTATAGGGCCTGGTCAGCTTTATCGATGAGACTTTCCGTGACTTCGGCATCCTCTGGGAAAGTGGATATCCCCAGACTCAAGGTCACTGAAATTTGAATATTGGCAGTGGAATAAAATTTGGCTTCTTCTGTGGTTTTCCTGATTTTTTCAGCAACAATTATAGCACCATTGGTAGAGGTTTCCGGAAGTATAATGGAAAATTCCTCGCCTCCGCAGCGGGATACAATATCGGTTTCTCGTGTGCAATCGAGAAAAATATCCGATATTTTTCGTAGAACGTTATCTCCGGTGGGATGTCCGTGGTTATCATTTATTTTTTTAAAAAAATCAATATCGATCATGATCAACGAGCAATCATGTTCATGTCGGCGGGTACGCTTTAATTCCTTTAACAGGGAGGATTTGAAAAAACGCACATTGTAAAGGTTGGTCAGTCCATCCCGGACGGACTTTTCATAGAGTAAAAAGTTATCCAGCACCAGCGCAATATGTTCCTGGATGGATTTGAGCATTTCACAAAGTTTTTCTTCACTGAAGTTGGCAATTTTGGGTTTATAAAAAATCAACAGTCCCATGACATTTTTTTGGGACTTCAGGGGAACATAATAGACCTGTGATGCCAGGTTACTCCAGTGCAACCATTTTTTAAGCCGAGCAATCAAATGTTCATCAACCTTGAAATTATTAAAATCATAGGATTCAAAGAAAGTATAATCATCTTGCTTGAACACATTCTTCTCACCACTGGCCAGATGGATGGTGATATTTTTTTGATCAAATATAATAGAGGCGGAATTTTCACAAAGAAACAAATCTTTGAAAATGGAGGTCAAAGAATTGATGACTTCGTTGACATCAAAGCATGAACTGGTGATTTCGTTTATTTTATATCTAAATTCAGTTTCTAGCAGGGAATTTCTCAGTTTGTCGATCAAGGTTTCTTTTTCAGATAATTCTCTTTTATATTTGCGTTGTAGTTGCTGCTCCAGCGTGACATCCCTGAAAAAAAACAACCAATGGTTTTGACCTTCCTCATTGATTTTTTGCAAACTGTATTGAATGGTTCCTTTTTGTCCTTGAGGGGATGCAAAGGTGATTTCCTTGTAGGGCGTGGAATCCAAAACCTTATGAAGCTTATGGATGTCTTTTAAAAGCAGGTCATCAGTATTCATTATTTCAAAAAACTTTTTGTTTTTTAAAATTCGCTTAAGGGGTAAATTAATAAGCAGGGAAAAAGCCTCATTGGCATAAACTACGTTATAATCCAGATCGACCACCACAATTGATTCCAAAAGATTATTGAAAATATTATAGTTCATAGTTTTTAGCCAAAATATCCAAAGTAATAAGTTATATCATCATCAAAATTGTTGGTCCCTTTATAATCATAAACTTCTTTTCGGACGGATTCAACGCAATCTTTCAAGGAATTTTTATGACTATTAAGCGAATCAAGTACAATTTGCATGAATTTCTTTTCACCCAATTGTCGATTATTTTCGTTTTCCACTTCCACAATACCATCAGTGTAAAACAAGACAACATCATTTTTAGCGAGAGTGGTCGAAGCTTCCTTGAACTCGTGATCCATGGATTCCCCCAACCTGGGATCACAGGTTTCATCAAAGGGGATAATCTCTGCCAGGGTGGTGTCTTCTTTTTTAAGTGGAATTTGATAGGGAGTATTATGACTGGCATTGCAATAGGTGAATGCCCTGGTTTCAAAATTATAGCGACCAATGAAAAACGTCATGTATATCTGTCCCTTGGAGGTACTGTAGACCGAATGATTCATACTTTTCATAATCGTGGCTGGAGACAGAGGGATATTCATATTTGATAAAGTGGCAAGTGTTGCCCGCACTGAAGCAGTCAGAAGTGCAGCAGGCACCCCATGTCCGGTGGCATCCCCGATAAAAAAATAGAGGTCCTTGCCAATTTGTTCGTAGTACCACCAGTCTCCGTTACACTCGCTTGCCGATTTATAAAGGCCATGGATTTTTACAGTTTCAATGACCTTGTTGGTGGGGGGGAAAAGAGTATCCTGGATAACCTTGGCATTCTCCACCTCTTTTTCCAATCTGGCTTTTTCCACCATTTCCTTGATCAATTCGGTGATTCTCTCTGCCATGTAGTTGAAGGCTGCGGCCAGCATTCTGGTCTCATCTAGGGAAAAAATCTTCACCCGGGTGGAGAAATCCCCTTTGGAAATATTGGTGATGCCTTCCACCAGCTTTTTCATAGGACTGGTTATAGTTCTGGAAAGAATGATGACCAGTCCCATCGCAATACCCAGAATGAAAAGGCCAAAAAGAATACTTTTGTATTTTAATTCTTCCACGATTTTAAAGGCCTTGGTGGAATTGATCTCCGATAGCAAAATCAAATCAAGGGTCGGTATTTTACTAAAGGAAACCAGCTTTTCCTCATTGGTGTTGGTCTTTACCTTGCGGGAACCGTTTTTGACATCGGACTTTATAATATCCTGAATATATTTTTCCTCATGCAGACGCTTATTATCCTCCAGATTGCTAAATAGCGGCTGACCTTCGTGGTCAATTATGGTGTTGGTATAGAGGGCATCTGATTCCATATCGGTAATGATAGGCGCGATATTGGAGATATTGAGAAAATAGGATTGTTCATCTTTTTGGATACCTATGGCCACTGCGGGGATAAGGTGATCCTTTAAAAGCGAGATGATGTTTATTTTTTTATTATTATTTTTAACTGCTTCAAAGCTGCTAATGACTTTTTTGACAAATAGATCAGCATCAATCTCATATTGCTTGCTCAATTTTTCCATTTGTTTTTCATTGATTTTTAGTTTGTCCAGTTTGATTTCACCTTCTACGTTGCGCAGTAGGATGAGGGCCAGCATGTCGTCGGATAATTCAATATTGACATTGCTGGTATCTGTGGTGCCCAGAACATTTCCAAGCGTTATGGAATTATCAACAATTCTTAAAATGATTTCGTTTAAGCGACTGGCCAGAATCTGGCTTTTATTAAGGCCGGTTTCATATATGTAAGCAGTCTTGTCAGAAATAAAAAAAGAGGTGGAGTAATGAATGTTTGCCCCAATGGTCAAAGCCAGTAGCAGAACAAATAAAAATAAAAGCTTGGTCCGCAGAGATAGCCACACTCTCGTCTTGAATAATTGTTCCGAGCTTTCACCCATTGATGGTTCCTCTAAATATGGCCAATGGTAAAAATTGCCAACCCAAAAAGGAAATCGGACATTTTTATTTTGGGATATAATCATTATATAACAAATATTATAAATTGAAATAAGTTTTATGAGAGATGTGTACCTGTTTGTATTTGCTATTTTACTGTCGCTTTACTGCGGATATGAGTTATTTTATGCCAAAAAAAATGCCAACAGACAAACTGCCAGTGAACAAGTTGCCACCATCTTTGAAATCAACAATGAAGTCCGGCATAAAAATCACATGAATTTAAGCTGGGAGGATTCTTATAAAGGGGCACCTCTTTCCACCAAGGATATGATTTTTACCGGAGATAATTCATCAACTATCGTGGTCACCAAGGCCAATGTAAAAATATTTGTCGCTCCCAACACCCTGCTTATATTAAACGAAAGTTCGGGGGTTTTAGATCTTAATCTGCGCCAGGGAGTGGTGGATGTTATCATGCAAAACAAGGAAGGGGAATCAGGTCTCAAGGCAGGAGGTGCCTTGATTAATAACATGGCAGACAATTCCGTGGTGCGGATGGAAAAACTGGGAAAGGACACCAGCGAATCGCTGAAGGTGTTAAAAGGGATGATCAAGTTTGATGATGCCAAAAACGCCAAAGGCTCGGTGGAACTGGATTCTCAAAAAACCGTTATTTTTGGTGATGTTAATATGATCAAGGACCGGGAAACCTTTATCACCCCAGTGTATCCGGTGGGTGGGGAAAAACTGTTGATCAACCAGGGAGAGAAGATCAAATTCAGCTGGACCAGTAAAAAACCCTTTGCCAGCTATTCGATAGCTCTTGGTAAAATGAGTGATAAAGCGATGCAAAGATATGATCAAGTCCCCGCCGTGGGGTTTGAAAAGCATTTAAGTTCAGGTGGCTATTTATGGCAGGTGATCGGAGTAGAGGAGGGGCGCGAGATCTCTTGTGAAAAACAATATTTCTATGTCCAGGAAAAGAAGGTGCTATCCGATATTCTCCTGTCAGACTTTCAACCCTTCAGCGGCACCTATATTCAAATCCCGTTTAATGGGTCCAAAGACGTGAAGTTTAGTTGGAAGAAAAAAAATTCACAGGGTAAGGAAGTTGTGGATGACACAAAATACACTTTCAAATTATTTAGAAAAGAGGGTAAAAAAGGGGTTCTAGCTGAAAAACTGGAAACCTCCTCGTTGGAAGTTTCCCTCAACCTTACTCAGATCGGGACGTACGTCTGGACTGTTTTACCTGAAAAGACTGATGAGTTAAAAGAAAAACCCCGGCTCAATTATATAAAAATTGATAACGCCAGGCCTCCCGCACCTCTTATTGAGAAAAATATTGAATTTGAAATTTTAGACAAGATTATTAATTCTTCTTCAAAAATTTAAAATACTTGGTCTCGATGATGTCTATTTCCGCATCCTTCTGACAATTTTTACAAGACGAAGTCTGGGTATAGACCGGGGTTCTGTCTGATTCATTTTTTCTCTCACAAAGCACATTGCTCTGTTCATCACAGTTTTCACAATAGTAGGGGATGAAAAAACTTTTTACAAAAGAGTTTTGGGGGAAAAAACCTTCAATCATATTGGCCTGGTCAATAATCGCCCGATCGCATTTTACAAAGTAAACCAAGGAGTCGGCGGGAATGGTCTTCATAAGATTAATCCACTCTCTAATTCCGCAAGAGTTGATGCCAATTACCCCTTCCAAATTGAAAACGATGATTTTTTGCTGTGTTAAATTCAGGATGGAAAAATCGGAATCCTCATCAATTTTGCCATTTAAATAAAGAATATGCTGGTTATCCTTTATTTTTTCTTGAATCTTAAATTTGCTCATTGTGCGCTCCAATTGCGGATATGGCCCAAAAATCCATTATACCCTAACTATTGTAATAAAGAAGGCCTCATTTAAAAAGAGGCCTTCATAAAAAAAAGTAATTTATTTATCAAATCAATTGGTCTTAATCATTTAATGCTTTGAATGCATCAACCCATCCTTTGGCAACGCTGCTTTGTAAGTCGTTGCTTGGAACAGAATTTTTGATTAATCTCTCTTTTCCCTCAAGTATTGAAAGATATGCTTCATTGCTCTTTAAAAGTCCTAAAATACCACTGACAAAGGGACAGGCCATGGACGTGCCTGATAACGATTTATAAGTGTTGCCTTTAAAGGTGGAGTAGATGTTGCTTCCAGGAGCAAAAACGTGTACGGAGTTTGCACCATGGTTAGAAAAACTTGATTTCTTACCTCTACCATCCATGGAGCCAACCGAAATCACGTTGTCAATTTTATAATTCGCCGGAAAAGATGCAGTGGTGTCGTTATTATTTGATTCGTTGCCTGCGGCTGCTACAAAGAAAATGCCGGCTTCATTAGCTGCCATGATGGCATCCTTAAGGGCCTTGGATTCATCTCCTCCTCCCCAAGAGTTGCTCATGACATTAACGCCTGCTTTGATGGCGTAATCAATCGCCAAAATTGCATCTTCGGTAGTACCACTTCCAGTTCCGGTCAAAAATTTAAGGGCAACAATTTTTACATTGTTCATAACTCCGGCCACTCCGATTCCGTTATGGGAAGCTCCAATTACACCTGCGCAGTGGGTTCCATGTCCATGATCATCAATAGGGTCACCATCCTTGTTGGCAAAATCATATCCGTGAATGTCATCCACATAACCATTCTGGTCATCATCCACGCCTGGTTTTCCATTTTGTTCTGCCTCATTGACCCACATATTATTTTGTAAATCCGTATGGGTATAATCAACACCGGTGTCGATGACTGCAATTTTTACGGCATCACTACCAGTAGTGATTTTCCAGGCGTTGATGGCGTTTATGTCCCTGCCAGCTATACCTGAGCTAAAGAAGCCACCGGAATTGGTTCCCGTGTTTAAAAGCCCCCATTGCTTGCTAAAGGATGGTTCAGTGGATTTTTGGGGTACTTCTATAGGACTTATTTTGTAAGTATAGTTTGGTTCAACATATAAAACAGCTGGATCATTTTTTAAATTTTTGATAGCAGATTTTTGGTTGCTGGAGATTTTATAAAAATCACCAAAGCTGGTGTTAAGTTTGATTAAATTGGATTTGGTGTTTGGCTTCTCACCGGTCTTTACTTTGATTATGAAATCAGTTGCAAATGTTTTAAAGCTGATAAGTAGTGTGATCAATAAAATAAGTTTCATAAAATCTTCCTTGATAATATTTTCTTTGGTTCATAAATCTAATAATAAAATGTTTTGAACTTTATGCTTGGAAAAAAACCTTTTAACTTCTTACAAAATGATGACTCTTTGAGCCTATTTACCGGTCAAAGCGGCTTAAGATGATATTAATCAATTAAAACCAGCGCATAAGCACGGTTATAATACTCGCTTAAATATTTCCAATCAAAATCTTCGGCAATACTTTCCACTCTATAACGCTGGCGGACTCTTTCACCCCTCGACATCTTGGTGAATTCAAATAATTGATTGGCCAGTTCTTCTGCGCTTTCACTGAAACTTTGAGTGGAGCGATTGATAACATAGATGCCATGATCATGGGAGTCAGAAACAGTTTTTAAAACATAGTCACCAAAACCACTCAAGTCAGAGGTTACCGCCGGAATACCACGGGCCATGCATTCAAGAGGAGTATAACCCCAGGGTTCATAGTAGCTGGGAAAAATTCCCAGATGACATCCTTTTACGAATTGTTCATATTCAAGCTTGTTAATGGGACTGATGGTGGAAATAAATTCCGGGTGATAAATCACTTTGACTTTATCATGAGCATTGTTGACCAGGCGACTGGCATCCAGAAAATTAAGGACTTCATCTTTTTCTGGTTCGACCAAATCATGGGTGACAATAATCGGCAGCTCCTGGGTTTGCCAGGATAAAATGGTTCTGCGAAATCGCAGTTTCCAATATTCAGGGATGAAGTCATTGAGGTCGGGGATTTTGGTATTTTTATTACTGATGCTTTCAAAGAATAGCCGGTCTCCCACGATCTCTTGAATCATCTCACAGGTTTTATCAAGTTTTTCCATGAGCATCTGGGATTTATAAACGGTGGGATTGATATTATGGTAAGGCCTGGGGGTGATGATAAACATCACCACCGTTTTATCAATTTTATCGTATTGCATTTTGTAATTAAGCCTTGCCAGGGCCTCAATGGTTAAATCAAAACCCTTGTTGGTATATTCATATCTTCCGGAAGTGAAGAAATAAAGTGTGTTGTCCAGATCAAAAGAGTAGGAGGGAAAAAAATGTCCCATGGTGAATTGATGAATTTTCTTTTTATATTCATTGTGCACTACTTGGAATTCGTGAGGGGTACTAAATTTTTCAATGTTAAGACCGTTTGGTAAAATAATGTCCGGTTCCCGGTCCAGCAGTTTGGCACATTCCCGGGCGGTGACCTCCGAGACCGTGGATAACAGATGACAGCCATGGGCTGCAGCCCGCTCAATATGAACTTCCGTCTCGATATCATATTCCTTGGCTTCTTGTTCCCACCTAAAGTAGGGCAGTCTTTCATAAAAAGGATGCTTATTCATGGCCAGGTAACGACCCAGGATGGTGGCATGGGTGGTGAATACGATCCTAGTTTTGAGGTCATTTCTTCTCATACCTGGGATAGCCGAGCCAGACATCCATTCGTGAAAATGGGCAATCACATGGGCCTTAGGAGGAATTCTTTTTTCCAGGTGATAAAAAAACACCCGCACCAATTCACCTTGTTAATAAGATCGGTATCCCTGGTGGGAATTCTATGATGATCCCACAGAAAGTATTTGATGCTGCCTAGCTGGTTCATGATGCTGTTTGGGTTGAATAAAATGGCATAAGGCCGACCGGACACCAACCACCTACCAAAATGAATTTCAAAACCCGAGTTACGCATGATTTTTAAAACTTCTCCCACCGGTCCTCGGGGAAGATCCATGACTTCAAATTCATTTAAAACTCCAGGGGATAAATAGGGGCCGATGACCGTGTAGTTTTTATTCCAT
>Ga0208375_1004696_pt1 | contig 10550 bp, 17 predicted proteins | sample RifOxyD1_FD_184038 | JGI IMG/M metagenome (GOLD analysis project Ga0208375, IMG submission 184038) | Soil microbial communities from Rifle, Colorado - Rifle Oxygen_injection D1 (SPAdes) | ecosystem: Environmental > Terrestrial > Deep subsurface > Rock core/Sediment | place: Rifle, Colorado...
TTTACTAACGGCAATCCACCCAATTCCTTCAGAATTTTTTTATTGCTAATTTTTTTAGCATCAGATAACTTTTTTCCTTTTGCCATTTCAGTCATCATTGAAGAAACTGCAATTGCTGCTCCGCATCCAAGGGTTTGGAATTTTATCTCTTTGATGAAATCTTCTTTCTTTTTATTTTTTTTAATTTTCAAATATATTTTTAGAAAATCACCACATATTGGATTTCCTGCTTTTCCAAAAGAATCTGGGTTTTCCATTTTGCCCATATTTTTTGGATGCAAAAAATGCTTCATAACTTTCTTATTGTAATTTGCATTTCCTTCAATTAACATTTGAATTCTCCGCTGATTTTTCTTATTTTCTCGACGCTGGATTTTATTTTTTTAATTGCAAAATTAATTTCTTTTTTTGTATTCTCATAACCCAAACTTATCCTTAACGAACTATGTGTTTCTTCTGGTTTCAATCCCATAGATGTGAGAACATAACTTGGCTTTAACGAGCTGGATGAACATGCACTTCCGGTGCTAACTGCAATATTTTCTTGGTCCAGCATTATTAAAATTGCTTCTCCTTCAACACCATCAAATCGGAAATTTGCATTGTTAAAAATTCTTTTTTCTCGGCTTCCATTCAAATAACTTCCTTTTATTTTCAAAATTTCATCTATCATAAAGTCTCTTAATTTTTTTACTTTCTCATTATTTTTCATTTTTTCTTTAGCTAACTCAATTGCTTTTCCGAAGCCAACTATTCCTGCGACATTTTCTGTGCCTGCTCTCAATTTTCTTTCTTGGCTTCCACCATTTAACATTGGGCGAATTTTTGTTAAATCTTTTATGTAAATAAGTCCGGTTCCTTTTGGGCCATTTAACTTATGAGCTGACGCTGAAAGTAAATTTATGTTTGTTAAATCTATTTTTATCTTCCCAAAACTTTGAGTTGCATCGACATGGAATAGGATATTATTTTGGTGACACACTTTTCCAATTTCTTCTATTGGTTGGATTGTTCCGATTTCATTATTTACATGCATTATGCTTACAAGTAAAGTGTCTTTTGTTATTTTATTTTTTAATTCTTGAAGGTTTAATATTCCTGATTTATCGACGCTAATGTAATCTACTTTGTATCCTAATCTTTCCATTTCTTTGCAGACAAGCAAAACTGAAGAATGTTCAATCTGACTTGTTATTATATGCTTTTTTTCCGGATGGGCAAGAGCTAATCCTTTTATTGCTAAATTATTTGATTCAGTTGCGCCGGAAGTGAAAATTATTTCATCTTGTTTACATTTAAGAAAATCAGATATTTTTTTTCTTGAATTTTCAATTGCGATTCTTGATTCCTTTCCGAGCTTGTAAAGACTCGAAGGATTTCCAAAATTTTTTGATAGATAAGGGATCATTTCTTTGAGTACTCTTTCATCTATTTTTGTCGTCGCTGCATTGTCGAGATAAATTTGTTTACGAGTAAAGAGAGTCATTTTAGTTTTTTCTCCATTCCGTATGTTTTTGTTTTAGTATTTCCAACTTTCCAAATATAAATTTTGTTTATTTTATATTTTTGTCTCAAGTAGAATTCTTTGGAATGTTTCAGAGAATACAAATCTATTTTTTTAATTCCTTTTTTTTTTGCGTAATTTTCTGTGTATTCTAGTAATTTTTTTCCAAGTCCTTTCTTTAACATAATTGGATCAATATATAATCCCCCGATATTGTTCTCTCCAGAGTATACTTCCCCGAAGTAAATTGTTCCAATCAATTTTCCATTTTCAAATGCGCAAAAAACATCAAATTTTCTTATATTCTCTCTAACTATTTTTGCAGTGTTCTTCTTGATAATCCCTTTTTTTTGTTCTAGATTATACTTATTAATTTTTGCTTTTAACAGATTTTTTTTAATTAAGTTCGCAATATTTGTGGCGTCCACTAATCTAGCTTTTCTTATTTTAATCATTTTAGTTTCTTAATGAAAAATACAAGTTTGTTTATTTCTTTGAATCCAACTTTTTTGTGAAATTTTTGACTTGCAATATTATTTAATTCAACATCCGAAGCTATTTCTATGCATCCTTTAGAAAGAAGCCATTTTTCAGAATATTTTAATAAATCTTTTGCAATCGCTTTTTTCCGATATTCTGGTTTTGTGTATATCCCCTCAAAATAACCAACGGGATATTTTTTTACTCCTGGAACATTATCTAACCTAATTGCTACATTAGCAAAACCAACGGGAATACTTTTATCAAAACAAATGAATGCTTTTTCTTTATCAGACTCAAAAATTTTTCTAAAAACTTTTCTTAATTCTTCTTTTTTATAATGGGGCCATAATTCTAAACCAAGATTTAACCAATCTTCAAAAGATTCTTTGTTTACTGATTCAATATTTAATTGGTTCATTTTATTTTTTTCTCCATTTTATAGTCGGTCATTTCAAACCCCGTCTTTTGATACAATCCATACGCTCTTTTATTTTTGATATTAACATGCAGTTGAACGGATTTAAATTTTTTATTCTTTACTATCTTTGTAAATTCATTAATCAACTTTGTTGCTAAGTTTCTTTTCCTAAATTCTTTTTTCACAAATATATCCCCGATATATCCTCGTTTATTAGAAGGAACATGTGTTAAAAAATCTCCTTGTAGGTATCCCTCAATAATTCCATTTTCCTCGATAACCAACAAAACCCCCTTAGCGGGATTTAAAGATTCATAAAATTCTTTTTTAACTTCTGAGATATTTAGTTTTTCATTGGTTCCAGTTATTCCATTAAACTCTTTATCCCACTCTTTTTTCAAATTGATTATTTTGTCTAAATCGTTTTTAGTTGCTTTCCTTATTTTTATCATTCAAACACCCAAACATTTTTTATTTCTTTTATTTCATTCTCAGCCAAATATCTTTCAAAAAAGAAAGTGCTTCGTTCCAATCCCCTCAAAAGTTCTTTTCTAAAATCAACTTCAATTATTTTTATCGGGGGTAAATTAATTTTTTTCCTATTTTTATCTTCTCGATATTGCCATGAATTAATTCCATACAATCTCATATAAACTTCATCTGCAGGAATATTTGACATTCTAACTAAATCATTATAATGTATCCCCGGATTTTTATTTATTATCTCAAGCAAAGCATTTAATTCAATTTTCACTGACATAGTTCGCAACCTCGACAATTTTTAATTGAATGATGTCTGATTATTTGAAGAATTGGAACTATTGTTGATTTGTTTAAAGAATAAACTCTTTCTTTTCCTTTTTGTTTCATCTCAACAATATTGCATCTTTTCAGCGACGATAAAGCATGAGAAACTTTGCTTTGCTCTTCCTTTAACTTTTTTGAGAGTTCTGAAACGTTTTTTTCTCCCCTGTTAAGTTCAAGGACAAGTCTCATTTTAAGCGGATTTGCCAGATTGCTAAAGAAACTATGATATGGGTTTTCCTTCATATGAAACTAGATTCATATTTGTTTAAAAATGTTTTGTTCCATCCAACTTGGACTTTCGTTCGGAATTTGCTTCCCCACCCACCAGCGCTCCAACTCGCAACTTCGTTCGATAATTCCCGCCCACCCACCCATCGGCGCCTTCGGCGCAAAATCTCTCACGAAATTGCTCGCCCTCTTCTCTCGACCTTTTTGTTGTTAAAAACAAAATTATTCCTGGAGTAGTATGGGGCATCTATTTTGCAAACTTCTCTTCGACAACTTTGTTCAAATCCCTAATCATTAAATCAATTGTTTCATTATCTAGTCCGTGCGTTTTTGCTCCGGCTTCAATCGTATCCAATTCTGCGAAAGCACAGCCAACACAATGCAAACCATAACCCATGAAAATGAAAGTTGTTTCGGGATGTTTTTTTATAACATCGGAGATATTCATATTTTTTGTTATTTTTTCTTTTTTTTGGGGGGAGTTTGATTTCTTTGAAGATTTCTTTACAGGAGATTTTTTGGATTTCATTTTAGTTTCTTCCCCAACGTCGCCATATTCTTACTTTCTTTGTAACCAAGTTTTTTATAAAATTTAAATGCACCCGATTTTCTGTGAGTATAAAGGTACACTGAATGGGCTTTTTTTGATTTTGCTACTTTCTCAACTGCTTCAATCAGCCCTTTCCCTATTCCTTGTTTTTGAAATTCTTTTTTCACGACCAACTCTTCTATTGCTAGGTAAAGTCCTTTTGCATAAGGGTCATCTCGAATTATAACTGCCCCTATAATTTCTCCCTTGGCAAAAGCAATGAATCCATAACCTATTTTGAAGTAATTTTCAAGTGTTCTTTTTACGGAATTGTCTGTCCATCCGTCGAGATAGGGGGGTTTGTTAAATTCTTCTTTGATTAAATCACCAATTTTAGGAATATCTTTTTTTGTTGCACGTCGAATTTTTATCATTTTAATTTCTTAGTCATAGACACTACTCGATTGTCTACTTTGTAGTTTAATTTTTTATAAAAATCTACGGCTCCGCCTTTTCTTGTATACGCTGCGAGTCCCAAAGTTTTAATATTTTTCTTTTTATACATACCTTCAATTTTGTTCATCATTTCTCTTCCAATGCCTTTTCTTTGGTAATTTTTTAATATCCAGAATTCGTTAATCCATCGTCGATTTTTTATATCTGAATCTTTTCTTATCATAATAAATCCGACAATTTTTCCTTCGATGATTGCTACAAATAAATCATTGTCCTTGAAATCTTTTTTTATTCCAGCTAATGCTTTTTTAGATGTTTTCTTTTTATTGTAAGGTGGTTTAGCAGATTCTATTCTAAATATCTCTGCAATTTTTCCTAAATCTTTTTTTGTTGCTTTTCGGAATTTCATTTCTTCCTCTTGGTAAGATAATAAGTTATTACCACTATTATTGAGATAGTTATTATAAAGAATATTGCTGAGGGGAGTGTCTGTAAATAATCGATATGATTTCGGCTGTTTCCTATTATAAAAATGAATTCGTCAAGAATCAAACCAATTGAAATTGCACTTAGATTTAAGTATAAATTTTTGTGTTTTTCCGAGAATATTCTGAAAATGGTAACTATTACTAAAAGAATAACTCCATAATAAAAGTGGTGCATTTCATATCCTAGGATTGTTATGCTTGGATCATTAATCAAAACAAGTAATCTAGTAATAACTATTGTTAGACCGACGATGAATATAAATGCTCTGACTTTGTGATGTAATTCTTTGTTTTCTAATTTTTGAATTAATGACTTTTTCATCTTATCCTCTTAATTTCTTTCTCATTTATTATCAAAGCTTCTCCATTCTTGAATCTTTCAATTTTATATCTTGTCTTCTTTTGAAATTCATCAATCTCTTTTTTTAATTCGTTTTTGTAATGGGGAAAAAATAAGATATTTGTAAATTTAAACCCCTCAAGATTTTTCAAACCAACTTCATTTCCATCACCTTCGCTCCCCCATTCAGCCATTTCAATATTCGGTCCAGCAATTATACTCCCAGCTGAAACACCGACGTAAACTTTGTTTTCTTCAACTAATTTTTTTATCAGTTTATCAAAACTTGTTTTTCTTAATCTGTCCAGAATATAAAAAGTATTTCCCCCACAAACATAAACAACATCGTACTCTTCCTTGAAATTTTTTTCAGAAATATCCTCACTTATATTTGCTTCGATAATATTATCTCTTAAAATTCCTAAACTAATTAATTCGTTCCTGCTTTCATCGACATAATCCCATTCCTCCTCGGTTTTTACTCCAAAAATTATCAGGACTTTCTTATTTGATGGTCTTCCGTCTATCAGTTTTGAAAATTCTTTCTTAACTTTCTCATTATCCAATCCACTTGACATGAGAATGAGTTTCATTTCAGCATCTCCTTTAATTTTTTTACTTGAGGAATTGCTATTTTTTTCGCTGATTCGAGATTTATTTTTTCTTTAGTTTTATCAAACAACTCCAATAGTTTTTCTTTGGGAATATTTTTTCTACAAGCTTCCTGCCAATATCTATCAAACAAAATTGCGAGTCCATCTGCAGATTGAATAACTTTCACTTCTAATTCATTATCTTCTTTTGAAAATCTAGAACTATGCTTGAATATCCCTTTCAGAATTAATTTCCTTTTATCCTCTGATAAATTAAAATTTTCTAGGAAGGTTTTAGAGAGTTTGTAACTTTCAACACTGTGATTTTCTTTCCCATTATGTTTTCCAATATCATGAAGAATCGACGCTACTTCTACAATTTGTTTATCCACCCCCTCAATTTCAGCTAACTTTAATGTGAATTTTCTAACTAATTGAACATGGTCCCAAATTTTTTCACTTTTTGGAATTTGGTTATAATATTTTTTAGCAAATGTTTCTATCTTTTTTATTTCGATTTTTTTGTCTTTCATTTTATCATCTCTTTTGTGAATTCCTCGATTTCTTCAAAGGTTTTTAGTTTCATAAATTTTTCCCTTAATTTTGCTGAGCCCGAGATTTCACGGAAAAAGTTTCCACCGACATATTTTATTCTTTGCATTTTTATGAAATCGTATTTTTTGAGTAGGCTAAGATATTCAATGAAATAACTAATATTTTTTTTAAAATCAAATTTTATTTCTTTTTGTTTATTAATGGAAGAATTTATTCTTGTAAAAAGATAAGGGTTTCCTAAAGCTCCTCGGCCAAGCATTATCCCGTCGCAGTTTGTCTTATCAAACATTTCTTTTGCTTTTTCTGGAGAGCTGATGTCGCCGTTTCCAATGACTGGGATATTTACATTTTCTTTTACTTTCTTAATCCAAGAATAATTTACTGGAACGGAATTATTTTCCGTGGCTAATCTTCCATGAACTGTAATTGCATCTGCTCCAGCGGATTCGATTTTTTTTGAAACTTCTAAAACATTGTTCTTATTAAAACCAAGGCGTATTTTTGCCGTCGTCGTGAATCCGCTATCTTTCAAAATCTGAATCATCTTTTTTATTTTATTTGGACTTTTGAGAAGATAACTTCCAGAGCCATGATCAATTGTCAATTCCGAAGGACATCCACAGTTTAAGTCAACAACATCGAACTTCTCCAAATACTTCACTGCTTTTTTTAATTTTTCAACTTTGTTAGAAGTGATTTGTATTCCGACGGGTTTTTTCTCTTCCGAGATTATTAATATTTTTTTTCTTACAAAATCATTCTGGTTCATCAAAGCGTCGACATGAATCATCTCAGTGTAAGCCATTCCTGCGCCAGCATCACGGCATATTTTTCTGTAAGCGAAATCGGTAATATCAACCATCGGTGCGAGGAAAAACGGATTTTCAAATTTTAATTTTCCAATTTTTAATGTTCTCATCTTTGGATAAAGAATAGTGATTATAAAAGATTAATGAATTCATTCATATACCTCAATGACTTAGGGGGGTGGCGTCAGAAGATTAGAAAAAAGAAAATGATAATATATTATTTTAAGAAGCCATTATACCTTGAATTACTACCCAAATTATTCCAATCATCACAAGAGCTATAATAACTATTCCAAAAACAATCGGCACTATTGCAAGTCCTCTTCCTTTTTCTCCAGTTTTTTTAATTTGGCTAAGAGCAATTATTCCAAAAATTAATCCAAGAGGATAAAATACAAAAGTAAATATAATGGCCAAAATTGAAAATAAATTATACTTTTCTTTACCCATGAGTCATTCAAAAAAATAAACTTTAAAAATCTATCTTATAATTTAAAATGGTCCTGCGAGGAGTTGAACCTCGATCCTCTCCATTTTGATTATCACTAGTAGTTTTTCTACCAGTGTAGTTTCTTTTTTCTAAAAAGAAACCCATCGTCAAGGAGATATCTTAGCCGCTGGACCACAGGACCTTTGTAATTTTAGTTATTTTTGATTATATAAATCTTATTTGTTTGTGACTCTGTCCGGAATAAAATGTTTTAAGTAGGTTTGTTTTTAATTTTCCCCCATTTTTATTTGTCTTGCCCACTCAACTCGAACCCTCGATTTGATTTTTACATTTCGAAAATGATTCTAAATCGAAAATTCTCTGCTCGAACTTTCGCTCGGAATTTTTTTCCCAACCCAACCCACCCATTGGCGCCTTCGGCGCAATTCACTCGCGAAAATTCTCGCCCTCTTCTCTCGACCTTTCTGTTGTTAAAAACAAAACTTCTGACAGAACATTGTTTTATTTCTGTTCTGGTTTTCAATTTTTTTTCTTAAGAAATATTTAAATAGCAGATTTCATTCTTTTGGTTATGGGGTTTTTTAATAGGCCAATGTATCCGGGAATGATGCCTCGAAGAAGAGGTGGTGGATTAAAAAATGTGCTTCTTATTATTGGTTTACTTTTTGGGGTTTATTACTTGAATCTATCTTTCGGATGGATTGTTGTTTCTGAATCTATCTCTTCATTTAGTAATATAATCAATGCCCTTACTGGAGTTCTTTTAATTATCATGGGACTAATGCTTACAATTCCGCCTCGACATTATTAGTTCTCGATTAATTATTAAATTTATTTTTCTCGTGACTGTTGTCTTCATTTTTGACAAGATTTATATATCTATTTTTCATCAATAGTTCGTTATGGAAAAAAGGGGTTTTTTCGAGGGTATTTCTGGAGTGAATTTGAGAAAGGGACAGGTCACAATTTTTATAATTATTGCAATCCTAATAGTTGGTTTTCTTACGCTTTTTTTTATTTTCAAAGATAAAATTATTAATCCCGTCGGTACTTCTGTCCCGCCGGAATTCGAACCCGCTTACAACAGTTTTTTATCTTGTATTGAAAATTCTGCTTTGCGTGGAATAGGTTTCATGGAAAGTCAAGGTGGATATATTTATACTCCGGAATTCGAACTTGGCTCGACGTTCATGCCCTTTTCTTCTCAGTTAGATTTATTTGGAACTCCGATTCCTTACTGGTATTATGTTTCTGGAAATAACTTACAAAAAGAGCAAGTTCCATCAAAAGAAAATTTGCAATCTGATTTAGAGAGATATATCGACGAGAACATAAAAAATTGTAATTTAGATAATTTTGCTTCTGAAGGATTTAGAATAATTCTTGGTGAACCAAACACAAAAGTTACCATTAATGACAGAACAGTTTTTGTTAATCTTGACATGTCAATGAACATGAAATATAAGGAACAAAGTATTTTCGTGAACAAACATGCTCAAACTATTCAGTCTAATTTGGGTGAGCTTTATAATTCAGCGAAGAAGATTTATGATTACGAACAAAAAAATCTTTTCTTGGAAAATTATACTGTTGACGTTCTTCGACTTTATGCTCCGGTGGATGGTGTAGAAATTTCCTGCTCACCTAAAGTTTGGAATGCTCGAGATGTTTTCAAAAATTTGAGTGAGGCATTAGTTGCTAATACTCTTGCATTGAAAGTAAGAAATGGCGACTTTAAACTTTTGAATAAAAATGAAAAATATTTTGTATTGGACTTGGATGTAAATGGAAATGTTCAGTTTTTAACTTCTGAAAATTGGCCATCAACTTTTCAAGTTTCTCCTTCCGACGGATCTATGATGATTTCAAAACCAGTTGGAGTTCAACAAGGACTTGGAATTTTAGGTTTTTGTTTTGTTCCGTATCATTATGTTTACGACGTGAAATATCCAGTTCTTGTTCAGATTTCCGAAGGTGATGAAATTTTTCAATTCCCTCTTGCTGTAGTTGTCAACGGAAATAAGCCTCGAAAAGCATTTGATGTTGGAACTCAGGGAGTTTCTGATTCAGCAATATGTGGGAATAGAAATACTCCTTTCAAAATTTACACTTATGATTCAAAATTAAATTCAATTTCTGCCCAAGTTTCACTTGAATGTTTGGGTGTAAAATGTGATTTAGGCAAAACTGAAAATGGTGTATTAAGTACAACTGTTCCTCAATGTGTAAATGGATTTATCTCTACAAGTGCGGATGGATATGAAGATGCAAGATATCAAATTTCTACGACGATTGAATCTCGTGCAGATGTTTTAATGAATAAAATTTATCCTCAAAATATTAATCTTCTTTTAGATGGTGTTCCATACAAGGGAAATGCTTTGATTAGTTTCTCGTCGGAAAATTTTTCGAAGAGCGTTGCTTATCCAGAACAAACTACTGTTGATTTAACTGAAGGACAATATGAAATCCAAGTTTTTATTTACAAAAACTCTGAATTGAAATTTGAAGGTTCAACTTCACAACAATGTGTAAAGGTTCCTCAAGAAGGTATCGGAGGTATGTTTGGATTAGAAAAAGAAAAATGTTTTGATATTGAAGTTCCGGAACAAATAGTTACAAGTGTTCTCGCTGGTGGCGGAAAACAAAATTATTACATTCTTGAATCAAATTTAGCTCTCACAAAATCTGTTGATATTAGCGCAACTAGTCTTCCAGTACCGACGGATTTAAAGAGTCTTGAGACTAATTATCTTTTATTTGAAAATAGGGAGTTGGGAATAAATTTTAAATAACATGGGGGATAAATTTAAACTTCTTTTTTTTATATTCTTGTTAGTCTCTACTTTATCTTTTGTTTCTTCGGAATTTTCGGTTTCCAGTCCGCAG
>Ga0208375_1004697_pt1 | contig 10549 bp, 10 predicted proteins | sample RifOxyD1_FD_184038 | JGI IMG/M metagenome (GOLD analysis project Ga0208375, IMG submission 184038) | Soil microbial communities from Rifle, Colorado - Rifle Oxygen_injection D1 (SPAdes) | ecosystem: Environmental > Terrestrial > Deep subsurface > Rock core/Sediment | place: Rifle, Colorado...
AATTTGAGAAAAAGTGGTACGACTATTTGGATTTAAGGAAGAAAAAGAAAATTAAGAAATGGATGCTTTGGCTCGACCCTGAAAGCAAAATTTGATATAATTTAGCCGTTCTTGGTGGGCGTAATCAAATTAGCATCCACCTCGAAGACTCGGTGGCTGTAGCTCAATGGTTAGAGCACCTGCTTGTGGAGCAGGGGGTTGTGGGTTCGAATCCCATCAGTCACCCTTACAATTGGCCGTATAATAGGCATTATATGTGGTGTTAATTCCTATTTAACTGCAGAATAAGTGATACTAAGACCGTAATCTTCTAAAAATGCAGATTTTTCTTTAATTATTGTAATATCTGAAAATCCTGTTTTATTAAGTAAAGCTAAATAATCTTCTTTTAAAATAGCTCCACTTATGCACCCAACCAGTAATTCCTTGTCGTTTTTAAGCTCCTCTGTTAAGGGTTTGATTAAAACTATATCGGATACCATTAATCTTCCACCTTGCTTTAGAACACGATAGGCTTCTTCAAACACCTTCATTTTATTGGGGGCAAGATTAATAACACAGTTAGAAATAATTACATCCACCGAGCTACTATCTATCGGTAAATTCTCAATATCACCTTTTCTAAATTCTACATTACTAAAACCGCCCTTTTTAGCGTTTTCGTTGGCTTTTTCAAGCATTTCATCTGTCATGTCAACCCCGATAACCTTTCCAGCCTCCCCAATCTTAGAAGAAGCCAAAAAGGCATCAAAACCAGCACCAGAACCCAAATCCAAAACTACTTCCCCTTTTTTAAGTGAAGCAATTGCTATTGGATTGCCACAACCTAATCCAAGGTTAGAACCACTCGGAGCTTGGTCTATTTCGTCCTGTGAATACCCCATTTGTCCTGATTGTTTTTGGGCGATTTGATTGTTATTACAAGCACAACTTCCACAGCAACCTGAGGATGAAGCGATATTCGCATAACCTTTTTGGATTACATTTTTAATTTCATCGGGATTTTTCATCACAACAAATAATAATATAACAGTTGTTAAAAAGTAAGGGATAATTTATGTGAATTAAATAGAGGTTGAATATTCTCTAAAGTAATGTCAAATTCTATATTTCTATTTCTGAATAAGTCTGCTAAGCGACCCAGACCGGTTTATCCTCAAATAATCCTTTGTGTTAAAATAAGCTGCTAATGAATCAGAAACTCTCTTTTCAAGACATCATTAAATATACAAACGAAGTGGCAGTGGAGATCGAGAAAAAGGAATCCAAACCTTGGTCTCCTGAAATAATTTTTATTGAGCTTACAAAACAGGTAGGTGATTTAGCCAGTCGAATTATGATGTTCGAAAAATATTATACAAAAGACCGATTAGATGACCCTAAATATTTTACAAATAAGGAAAAGCTTGCTGATGAGTTGGGAGACATAATGCTAATGGTTATGAGAATTGCTAAGAAATACGATTTGAACATGGAAAAGTCTTATATGGATATGCTAAGAGATACCATGAAGTGGTTAGGGAAAAACCCTAACTTTTGATAGAATCTCTACGATTAAGGCAAGCTGTTCGAGGTCGAGCTCATCAACGACCCCAAGGTTACGAGTAAGTAACCAGTTCCTCGGATTATCAAACTACGTTGCCTATCCCCTTGATATAGATTGATATAAAAAGTGTTGAATCCAGCAGTTAGATATCCTATAATAAGATTATGAAAGTAGATTTTTTACACCTTGGTCCAGGCCCCAAGGAATTAGTGGAAAAAGCCGCTATCGGTTTAGTATCACAGAGGCCAGAATTCTTTTCAGTCAATCCGCCATTGGACAATGACTATTTGCTATCTATTATTGTCAAGACCACCCGTGGTTTTTGATGATGGAGTACTACAATTGCAAATTTCACTTACAAGATACAAAAATAGTGGAGAACTTACTCAAGAGATTGCACTTCGCGATTCAGATGGTAAAAAAATATATAGACTAGATATTAGCTCTGGACCTCAAACAGATGACGAAAAAAATCGCATGAACTCGATCGAACCCGTAAGTGATCAGATGTCGGAAGTTATGGCAAAAATGATAAAAGATACATATGGAAGTTCAGGAAATGTTACAGTTTCTAGATACGACAATTGGTCGGAAACAGAAATTACAACAGATAGTGCACGAAAGCTGATAGAAACAGGCGAACCTCAATTACCACCACACACAAGAATGACTTTGTGGGATTTGAAGCAACAAATGGGTAACACCTTTCCGTTACTCGGTTAAATAACTTTCTATTCTATTCCTACATTCCGCCTTTTGACATTACGAGGTTTTCTTTCTTTAATTTAAGCCTCATTTCGGCTTCCTTTTTCTGGGCGCTTCTTCTGGCTGCTTCTTTGCGAAGATCACCGCTAACTCTTTTTTGACACTCCGGATCCGGACATGAGGTTAGTGTATAAGTTAAGAGACTATTTCCAACGCGCTTATTCCAGCTCTTAACTACTACTCTCTCTTTGCCGCATCTACTGCAGGGATTTGAGGTTATTTTTGTTATCAAACTCATCAATTATATCACTTCTTAGGAGACATTTCTGGGGCTTGACATAAGTCGGCTTGACTTGTAGTTTTAATTTTTGGGGATAGATGTGACTGTTGAAATTTTTCCCAAAACAGACCAAAGAGTCGAATTTGATGGCCTTAGGCTTTCGGAAAGGTACGGAACGCGTTTTTTTGAACTAGCCCAGAGAGTAATCGAAATAGAAAATTTGCCGGGAAAGATTAGTTCTACCCGTTTCAACTTCAACTTCCACGACTCCCCGATAGACGGAAAACCAGAAGCCTTTTTGGAGGTTAACAGAAGGTTGGGACGGGAACGACCGACAAGGGGAATGGAATCTACGATTTGCTTGCCAAACTTTCCCAAAGACGTAATTGTCCCGAGAATAATAACCATAGAGTCTCCGGAGTCTAATGCCTTGTTTGCCGGCAGGTGGACAGTTCGGAAGGATGGCATCTTCTTTGTTCCCACAAGACTAGATACAGGCGTTCCGGTCCAGACCGACATTGGTGAATTAACCAGACAATTAGTACGACTGCCGCAATTTTTAGCTATTCTAAATCCACTTGACGAACTGGAGTTTAAAATGTTTATTACGGATTTAATCAGAGACCCGGGAATTAAATTGCAGGAAGCTATTTGGCAATCAACCTTACGAACAATCCCCCGTACACAGCTGGACGTCCACCATGTAAAAACTGATGATAAGGATAATCCTTTTGGAAGATACCCGGAGGATAAAAATAATTTGAAACTGGAAGGAATTGATTTTGAAAGATGTGACACTCTAATTTTCTGTGACCCGTTCGCTTCGGGAATGCAGCTTTGTAAAGCGCTAGAGGAACATTTGGGGAAAATCAGAGAGAATAACGGCGGCCGTCATAATATTAAACACTTGGTAATCTTTGCACCGCTTGCAACGCTAGAAGGAGCTTCAATTATTGCTTATTTAGCCTGCGAGAATGGAATCCAAACTACCATCTTTTCGTCAGCTGCGATACTTCACGCTAGGCTTCCTCAAATGTACTGGTGTCCTCCGTTTAAGGGGCAAGAGCATTTAGTGGTCAATCCAAAGTTGCTAAAATTAATTGAAATTACAGAAGGCGAAAGTAATGCTTATTATTTGGACCGCTGGTGCGACTGGGCAGCAAAAAGAATTTCACCCCCGCAAGCCCTTAGAGCTTCTGAAGAATTTGAACTAAACTCCTTGGGCCTAACTAACCAGATGTTTTTAGATAGAGCAAGAAAACTTATTCCCAAGCAAATCAGGGAATTAGGACTTAATCCGGTAGATTTTGTTAGTCTTGCCACGATTAAAGAAGCGGTCTATACACACAAGGAAGAAGGGTTAATTAAATTCATTTCCGGGTTATAGTGTATGTAGTCGGATGATAAAGAAAAGCGGCCGGCGAATCCTCGACTAAAAATCTCTGGAAATCTAAATAAATTTTTTTTCGTTCCCCAAGATTTAATTCAGTTCTTCCGTCTTCTAAAAGCTTATCTATTCTATCGTTTTTATAATGGGAGATATTAGAGCTGGTTTGGGTTGAGTGCCAGATGGCATACTGGTCGGGATCGGAGGGGGCATCGAATATTGCCAAAAGCGCCTGGTAATCAGTCGGAACTCCCGAAGAAACCTGCAGGATAGTTTTGACCCCAACTTCTTCCCAATTCTTTGCAATTTCTTCTGCGGCGGAAAGAAGGAGAGGTGTTGTAACTAATTTGACTTCAAGAACCTCCTTAAGCTCTTTTGGCAAATCCCCTACCAACTCTTTAGCACGGTCCGGATCGTAATTATAGGGTTTAACTTGAGGGTTATATGCCCAAGAATTCGGAGAAATCGGACTTATGGCGCGCGGTCCATTGAGTTTGGATTTGTCGATTGCGTAGGCAAGCGCTTGTCTTACGGATTTTTCACCCGTTAGTTTGTCCTGGACATTAAAAAAAACAACTGCATATTGGTTTTTGTCAACCTCGGTTTTTATATCTACTGTTTTCCAGCTTGAAAACGGTTCTTTATTAAATATGTTTAAAATAGTATCAACCTCTCCCAGTTTGTAAGCGAGCTTGAGCCTTTCCTCTGTTGGGTAGAATTTGTAGACTTTTTTTAATTTATCCTTTGTTTGCAAGCTCATATCGGTTACGTAGCTGCCGGCAACTACCACCTTGGTGGCTTTCCATTCGCCGGTTCCCAGTAAACCCTTTTTAAATATGGGTGAAGATACTACTGTCGGGAACGGACTGAAGGGACTTTCCAGTTTAAAAGTTATGGTTTTAGAGTCACTGTGTTCAACTTTCGCATCGGAAAACTCATAAGCTATTTCATCACTTGTAACTTTCTTTCCGTCTTGCCAAAATTTGTCATCACCAAGATGAAAAATCCAAGTTTTTCCTTTGTCGGGCGTTTCCCAAGTTGCCGCAAGGGCCGGTTGGGCAATACCGTTTTCATCAAGTTTGGTTAATCCTTCTCCGACATCTTGTAAAATAGCCGTAGGAAGAGTGTCAACCCTGAATCTGCCGGCCACGCCAATCTTTTGGGTTCCCCCGCCGAAAATAATTGGGACAAGGAAACGAAGGAAAAAAAAGGTTGCAATTCCAATTAAGGCACCTGCTGCCAAAATTACCTTAAACCTGGACACAAATGCGAAAGTTAATCTTAAGATATATCTAAGTTGCAACATCAAAATTATTTCTTAGGCCAGAATTTGCCAGATGGCAAGGAGCATAAAAAGACCGGCCAAGACAAAAGTAGCCTTGAAAATTAATTTTTCCAGCCCTCGTCTTGTGAAAGAAGAAGAACCGGCCCCGAAGGACCTTCCAAAGCCCGTACCTTTGGCTTGAACAAGAATTGCTCCGACAAGAAGCAGGGAAACTATTATTTGAATTATAAACATCACATTTTTCATCAGTCCTTTGATTATACCAAAAAAGCTACTTTACCAGCCAGTGAATGAATGAAGATATCAAAGAGAGAAGAAATGAGAAGGCAAGATAGGCAAAGATTCCGCTAAATGCGAGGCTGGGAGTTGTAAACCAACCAGTGGCAAAACTTGCGAGACTAAAGCTTAGTATTTTAAAACCGGGAACTATTAAGGTGACTATATAAAAAGCTATGGCGCTTGATAACCACTTAAATAAACCAAAAGTAATCAAATTTATCGGTAAAAGTAAAATATTTATGAGAGGTTTGATTAAAATGGTTGTAAGGGAAAGAGCAAGCCCGCAAAGAAGCAAAGTCACAATTCCTTGTTCAAAAATCATTCCACTGGCAATTTTTGAGACTAAGAATAAAGATACAGTATCAATTACATAATGTCGCAAGATTGTTTTCATTATTTGAGTATAACAGTTTCTTTAGAAAGAATATCATCTTGTTTGCGATTATATTATCGGTAATGAGATACTAATATAGTACTAGATTTAGTAGGGTTAGAAGGAAAATTTATGTCAATCTCAGGTGAATCAGATTCTAATATTCCGGAATACTCCGTGGTAAAAGGAGCCAACCAACCCGATAAGAGTGATGCCGGTAAAGAAAAAGGAAGAGAGGATGAGTTTTTTACTCGGGAAGGAAATCTTATTGCCGATTTTTCTCAAGGCCTTGGAGTAGCTTTCAAACGGGGTGAAGGGTGGAGTGTTGATCCTGATACTGGAGAAGCAACATACGACCCCAAATTCTTCACGGAAAAGGGATATTCTGAAACTCAATCAATTTTTGCCACCCTTCACGAAATCGATCATGTTAAAGAGTTTACTCAACTACGAACTACTGAAGAAGGAAAACGGATATACGGGAGGAGGAGGGAAACTGCGAAAAAGGAAAGAAGAAAGCATATTTTAGAGAATTGTTTACTTGATGTGGCCGATAATCGTAGAGTGACGGGTCAATTTCCTGCGTTATCTCGGGAAGTAACTAAGTTGTATCAAGAAAAGTTATGGCCTATCGCTGACTTAACCGATAAACCCAAACATCTCCAGTTGGCGTATGCAATGTTGCGAACAGGAATGTTACCCGATGAACAGGTCCAAATAGATCCCAAGGTGCAAGAGGCAGTGGAAGGGCTAAGGCATACAAAAGGGAGGAGCGGATCTGAAAGAGACATTATTAAAATTGTGACTGATCCATCACTTGACCCTCTAATAAAGGTTAAATTGATTGAGAAATACATTGAGCCGGTATACGAAAAGTTATTTAAAGAGGATAAAGAAGAGAAGGAACAACAAAAAAAGAAGCAGGGACAACCACAGAAAGGATCAGGTAATCCCGAAGATGATTTTTCGGACGATTATGATGATTATGATGAAAAATCGCCAGAGGCCATGTCACCCGAAGATGTTGAAAAGGCAGTTGAAACAGAATCAGGAAGCGACTCTGGCATAGGCGGTAGACAAACAGCCGGGTACGAAAAGGAGCATGGTGTCAGTAAGAAAGACATGGTCGATTACCTTACAGAGTATAAGAAAATTGAGCAATTTATAGAACCAATGAGAGAACAATTTAGAAAGATTGTTGCCGAGCGTCTAGAACCATATAGAAAAATGGTTGGATTTTTTGATGAAGGCGTTATGATTGAACCTGGTTTAGCTGTACAAGCCATGGCTGATCTTTCAAGGGGTATTTCTGACCCCCAAGTTTTTAGAGATTTTGAAGGAAGAGTTAGAAGAGAAGAAGTCCCCTCGGTCTTTGAAGCAACTGCGGTATTAGACAGAAGTGGTTCAATGGAAAGTGGAGGTAAGAAGGAAGAGCAACGCAGGGCAGCTATACTTATAATGGAGACTTTAAGGGAGTTTATGGAAACTCCTGAAGTTAGAGATAATCTTCTTAATCCAAACTTGAAAACACTTTCAGAGATAAGGAGTTTTGGTGGTGTGAGTGAAAATGTTTTAGTAAAACCACTTTCAGCAGAGTTAACTGAAAAACAGAGAGTTGAAGTGTTCAAAACCCTTGGAACGTGCCCTGGAGGATCAACTGAAGATTATGTTTCTCTCGGGCAAATTATCGATGAAATGAAGCAAAGGGATAGGTCAATTCCAGGGTATCTAGAAAATGTGAGGACCCGCGCCATAAAGAAATTGGTAATTATATTTTCGGATGGAGCAAGTTCTAATAAGACTGAATTTAGCAAAAAAAGGTCTGAACTTGAAACAATGGGTGTAAAAGTGGTTAATTACAGAAGGATAACAGATGGAAGCAATTTTACTTCGCAAATGGCAGGAATATTGGGGGGAGCTATTAATGATTTAGGTTATACTAAGATAAGTAATAAAAATGTCTGAAGATAAATCGGAAATATCACGAAATTTTGTTCCCACTCTTCCTCCAGATTTGAAGAAATCTACCCCGGATAGTTCGGAGAAAAAGAGTGGTTTATTTTTTAAACGCGGTCCAGAAGACAAGCGCCTTAGCCCCGAGGAAGTACAGAGAAACACACAGGAATTATTTAATCTTCTTGTTCACCGCGTGGAACTGAGAATAGACATTGCCAGACAGTCTGAAAAGTCGGGTGGAACCAGTGGTAATACAGCACCAGAAATGAGTTTACAAGAACGTTTGGATTTAATTAAAAAGGGTGAATTAAGGAGCGTGGTTAGTCAGGTAGTTGGAGGAGATACTAAAACTAGAACCTTAGAGACCGATTTAAGAGAACTAAGGGAAACAGAGGGAAAGATTAGTGATTTGTCCAAAAACACTCAAGTGGTTAAGGAATATTCAAAATTTCGGGAGAAACGTGTGGATAAACTTAGACAGGCAAAAGAGGCAACCGATGGTCAAGTTGCCATTAAGGAGTTGCAACTGCAGAAGGAGAAAATGGCAAGGACAGTTTTTTTGGGTAATAGACAATATTCACCAGGAGAACGAAGGATAATTGATGAAAACAAACAAATAATTCAAGCAATTAGTGAAAGGGTGAGTAAGCTCAAGGAGGATCCTGAGGTATTTGATTTGGTTAGAATACGCCAATTGGAGAGGTATCAACAGGGACTAAAGACAGATAGGTTTGCTGAAACTCCAAGTAGGGGTAAATATATTGATTCAGTTAGGCTTTCTTGGGCACAAGGAAAAAAGGTTTTACTTACCGGCCCAACCGGTGGGGGCAAAACAGAACTTCTCTTGCATGCGTCCCGTAGCCTTTTTGGTGCCGAGGCTGAACGATTGACAGGTCATGAATTAATGACTAATTATGAGGTTTATGGCAAAACAAAGGGTGGAATTAGTAAAGAGGGCCAAATGTCTTTGATGTTTGGTGCCGCTCCGTTCATTAGGGCTTTAGAGCGAAATGTCCCGTTTGTTTTTGATGAAATAAACGTGGTTCCCAATAAGATACTAATGCGTCTTAAAACCGATTTAAACGCTCGTGTGGGTTCAAAAGTTACGATTCAGGAAGATAGCGATAAAGAAGTTGTAGTTGGGGATAAGTTTGCTGTAGGAGCAACCGAAAATGTCAAAAGTGAAAAACACGTAGAGCGGGAAAAATTGGACCCAGCCTTGGTAAGAATGTTTGAATCAATGGCGATTGATTATTTTCCACCGGATGAACTCTATGATATTATGTTGGCTTCAATGATGGATGTTCAGGGTGGAGTTAAGCTATCGGTCAAAGATGCAAGTTCTACTTTAAAATCATTATGTGATGCCACAGAATGGGTTCAGAAAGCCTACCTTGGACAAACAATAGATACCAGTTCTGGACAAATACTGGAAGCAAGGGGACAGGGTTCACTTGGAAAACCCGCAACGCTTCGTGAAGCAGTACTTGACCCTGGAAAGTCGCTAGATATGTTGGTTGGATGGGAAGATGCCGAAAAATCAGGTCTAACTTTTAGGGAATTTTTGAATAAAAGAATTATGGCCTTTGTTAATAATGAAAACTTTCCGGAAGAGGACAGGTATTACTTGACCGAAATCTTCGCTCTTCAGGGATTCTTAAAAGGCATAAAAGTTTCAGAGTTAAGAGTTGCTGGATTGGATCAGGTCACGCTAGATGCTTGGAGTGGCTATGATGGCAAGCGTTACGTTTCAAAAAATAATTACACACCTCCGGAGATTGTAGCAAAATTAGATCCATATGGTAATTTGCAACGCCCGGTTAGTGTTGAGGCGGGAGATTTGTTAGATGAAGAGGAACAAGTGGAAAATGTTGAAGAAGCTGAGGTTGACGTAAATAAAGTCATAGCTCCTGCCATAACAAGCACAGTACGGCGTACCCCACCGGCCATTCCCGCATCTCCCGGAATACTGCCTTCTGAAGTAAGGCGTGCATTAGAGATTTTGGATATTAAATACCCTCCTAATGCCTTGCCAAAAGACTACCAGGTCCGATACTCTGAATACCCCACCAAACTGAATGAGTTTGCTCAAAAATACCCGGGTTCCCATGCTGAAGTCGTCGAAAGATTTAGGAAAATATTGCTTCCAAATATGGATGGTACTGATATGGGAAGTTACACCCGGAGACTACTGCTTTTTACCAGGCTCGCTGCGCAGAATGTCATGTTAAGACCCAAGATAATGCAAATTGTTGCTGAAATAGACAAAATGAGTGGCTGGAAAAGTTCAGATTTTTCGCAAGAGGTACTTGACTATTTAAAACAGATAGAAAGCCTGCTTCTTTAATTTGCTATTTATTTTCTAGCCTTAATAAGATTTTTACTAATTAGTTTATGATGATATCGTCTTGCGAACCTGTGGGCTTCATTGCGGATTCTGGCAACGAGGTTTAGTGCCGGTCCTTTTAATCTGATTTTTTTACCGCCAACTATTAATCTATCTGGGTTTTTGGCAATTCCGATGACCGGTATATCCGTAGCGAAAGCGTTAACTTGACCGACTCCTCCGTCAACAATTATTAAATTTGGTATTCCCCAATCTGTTAGATGTCGTAATCTTCTTTTTGCTACTTCGCCTATAGAACTTACATCATCCCGACTTTTTTCTTGACGAATTTTGAAATGCCTATAAAGATTCTTATCGGCTTCTCCATTAATAAAAGTGACCATTGATGCTG
>Ga0208375_1004699_pt1 | contig 10544 bp, 12 predicted proteins | sample RifOxyD1_FD_184038 | JGI IMG/M metagenome (GOLD analysis project Ga0208375, IMG submission 184038) | Soil microbial communities from Rifle, Colorado - Rifle Oxygen_injection D1 (SPAdes) | ecosystem: Environmental > Terrestrial > Deep subsurface > Rock core/Sediment | place: Rifle, Colorado...
GATGAGGTCATTTTGTGTTATCCCGGTTTTTTTGCCATGTGCATTTATCGAATTGCCAATATTTTTTATAAGGCCCAGGTCAAAACCCTGCCTCGGATCTTCAGTGAATATGCTCATGAAATGACCGGCATTGATATTCATCCTGGGGCGAGAATTGGTGAAAGAATTTGCATTGATCATGGAACTGGTATTGTCATTGGGGAAACCTCGATTATTGGGAAAAACGTCAAAATTTACCAAGGTGTCACCTTGGGTGCCTTGAGTTTGGACAAATGCGACCAAAACACCAAAAGACATCCCACCATTGAAGATAATTGTGTCATTTACTCCAACGCCACCATCTTGGGAGGTAAAACCATTATTGGAGAAAACTCCATTGTAGGGGGTAACGTATGGCTGACCAAATCAATACCCCCAAACTCCATCGTCTATCATAAGTCAGAAATCAAAATGGACATTATAAAACCAGACACTGAACCAGAGGAAATTTTTTATGAAATATAAATCATTATTGGAGGCCATTGGTAAAACCCCGGTACTTAATATAACTCCACTCTATAAGACCAAAATAAATAATAAAAACATTGAAATCTGGATAAAATTGGAAAAAAATAATCCGGGTGGAAGTATCAAGGATCGCATTGCCCTCTCCATGATTGAAGCCGCTGAACAAGAAGGCCTGTTAAAACCCAACTCTGTCATCATTGAACCAACCTCCGGTAATACCGGAGTAGGACTCAGTTTAATCAGTGCCATCAAAGGCTATAAAATTATTTTGACCATGCCGGATTCTATGAGTATTGAACGTCGAAAACTCATGCAGGCATACGGAGCGGAACTGGTTTTAACTCCCCGATCGCTTGGTATGAAAGGGGCCATTGAAAAGGCCAAAGAATTGATGAACACCTATCCCCATGCATGGATGCCCATGCAATTTGAAAACCCCCATAATCCGCAAATCCATTACCAGGCCACGGCCATGGAAATTATCAACGATTTTCCAACTGGACCGACTCATCTGGTTTGCGGAGTGGGAACAGGAGGTCATCTCACCGGCTGCAGTCAATTACTAAAGGAACGTTTTCCCACTTTAAAGACGTATGCAGTGGAACCAGTTGAATCCCAAGTGCTGTCTGGTAAAGGTCCAGGCCCTCACTTTATTCAAGGGATCGGGGCGGGTTTTATTCCCCCCATCTTAAACCAATCTCTCATCGATAAAGTTATTGCCGTATCAAAGGAAAAAGCTTTCTCTTTCAGTGCTCTTGCTGCCAAGCAGGCCGGATTACTAGTGGGAATTTCCACTGGGGCATCCCTAGCTGCTTTGGATGAGATTCTACCTGGCATTCAAAGCCCGGCACAGATTCTGCTATTTGCGTACGATACTGGAGAAAGATATCTGTCTATAGAGGGATTATTTTAAATCAACCTGAATACCGAATTGAATTTGAAGAGGCAATGACCGAAAGACAATCTGCTAAATCATTTAACCCTAACTCGAGGTCATTATAAGCATCAGGTCTTGTAAAAACATATTTTAAGCCACATGCTGTGGAAATCTCGGTCTCTCTATCAGTAAATATTCTAATCAAAACAAGTTCTTCGAGCCCGTCCTCTTCAAATTTAATTCCGAATTCGTTAGGTTAAATCAGGAATTTTTTGATAAATACTTAACGATATCCCCGCAACTTATCTGGCCGACCAACCCCCCGGTTTTATCCAACACGGGAAAACGTCTTACTTTGGAGGTGATAAACTTTAGGGCGATCTCATAAATATCTGCATCACATCTCACTGTTTCGATATCATTATTCATAACATCAGAAACAGTCTTTACCACAAACTCGTTATCCAATTTTCCCATTAAAATGGAAAGCAGATCTTTTTCCGAGACAATTCCAATCAGGTTACTATCTTGAATCACCGGGGCTCCTGAAATTTTATTTTTTACAAAAATTTGCATGGCTTCATTTATTTCCATATCCGGATGAAGGGTAATTAAATTCTTCTCCATCAGATCGCTTGCACATATGGTTTTTGACATGATTTATCTCCCCCATTCTAAACATTTTCAATATTGTAAGGCATTTTCCAAAATAATTCATAGTGATAATAGACAGAAATTAATTAAATCTTTTCACGGATTATTGATTTTAAGTTTAGGGTGTTGATTTTATTACATTCAGGGTGTATTACTTTATTTCAAGCACGTTTGACACTAGGCGCTATTTTAGGTATTTTAACTTATATTTTAGACTGACGAGCAAAGGTATTATCAACTTGAATAAAAAGACACTCCCACTACTATTTCTCTTTTTTATTTTCTGCCTAGCTGCTTATTTTTTATTTTACCTTTTACCCATCTTCAACGATGCCAAACTCCTAAAAACTCACTACGTTGCCGCAACTGTTAAAAATGATCAAGTTGATTATAAGCTGGTGACCAAAAGACCATTTAATTGGATCAACCCAAGGCAAAATCCACTGGCCACCAAGGCCATTATGATTAGCGAAGACTGGGCATTTTATAACCATGAAGGCGTCGATTTAAATCAAATCAAGGAAACCGTCATCGGTAACCTCCGCCAGAAAAAGAAAATTCGTGGGGCCAGCACTATCACCCAACAACTGGTTAAAAATTTATTTCTCTCAAAAGAAAAAACCATTGTTAGAAAAATCAATGAAATCATCATTGCCCTTTATTTGGAATCAGTAGTGGGTAAACAAAAAATTCTGGAGACTTACTTGAATGTGATTGAGTACGGCAAAAACTTATATGGGATCAACAAGGCTGCTTCTTTTTATTTTCAAAAATCCTTCAGTGAGCTAAACCCAAAAGAAGCCGCCTTTCTGGCCATGCTGCTTCCTAATCCCAAGAAATATTCTAGTTCATATTTTCGCAAGGAACTAACCCCTTATGCCAAAAAAATCATTAAAAATATACTCAACAAACTGACCACCGTTCGGGCCATCGACCCAGATCAACGGGACTTTTATCTCATGCAAGAATTTGATTGGGAAATCACTCAACCACCTGCTAATCAGGATGAACAGATGGCAGAGGAAGAATTAACTGCTGAGGAAAAAGCTTTCCTAGATCAATTGGACTAATTAAATTTTTGTAAAAAAACGACAAATTTACTCATTTAATATTATCAGCGTCCGACAAGTATCGTGATGGTATATAAAACTGTACTTTTCTTCTTTATAAAAGGAGACACATATGAATTCAGTAAAACTATTTTTATTTATGATAATTACAGTCTTCGCTATCTCTTGCTCTATCTCCAATCGGGATCCGGCGCAAAGCAATTGTGAGCCTGGTGGTTCAACCAATGCGGGAACTCACTTCCAGGATTATGAAAGGTGTAAAGATTTATAATTTGGAATTGTTATAAGTCATCAACATTTATCTAAATAAGCCTTAACAATGAGTTTTTCCAATGATATCTAGCTCCCATTGATCAAGGGGGCGCTGATTGAAACATCTAATACTACTCATTGCTATCGTTTTACTTTCCAATCAAACCTATGCACTTACTACAGAAATCAAAGGTTTTGTAGGACTTGATATCCTCAAATTATACAAAAAAGAAAGCAGCGAACCAACCCTTCAAACCGGCATTGGCACCCTAGATTTAAAATTTTACGCTTATCATGACAACATATCTTTTAAATTAAAACTCGATCTCGATGATAGTGAAATGGGTGAAGCCTATAACTTATTTGAAGAAGCCAATGCCACATATCGGATTACCGACAATTTTAAAATTACCGCCGGAAAAGGTTTGGTTCCTTTTAACCAAAAAAGATATGGGATTGTGGAGAGTCCTTATCTGGATGGAGGTAGTCCCATTGGAGGAAATAACTCATGGAGAGATCCTGATAATAAGATTTTAATCATACTAACCAACGGAAGTTTCAAAAATGGCTATATGAACCATTTTACTTTTTATGGCGACAGTAAACAAATAGAAAGAAACTCTGACGGAAGCCTCAAGATCACCGTTGATAAAAAAGGATATGAATCATTAAACTACAAAACCACCAAGGACTTTCAAACCAAAGATCAAAGAGGTTTTGCCAATAAACTCGAATTTTTTTTAGGGAAACTCACTGTTTATGGTTCGGGGATTTATTATTATAATGACGTTTACCCCATGGATAGTTGGGCACTAGACGCTGGAGGAAGATACGTTACTCCAGAGTTGGAGATTTGGTTGGAAACACTTTACGGTTTTTATTCCACCCACTACGCTGCTAAATATGCCGCCTTTAAGCAGTATGAAAAGCTCATCCAACTTGGGCTGGAAAAAAGACTCAACCAAAGTTTTTTCATCGGTACCAACCTCGAAGGGATGCTGGTCAAAAAACATACCTGGCAATCCGAGATGGAAGATCATCGTCAGATGAAAGTTGAGATCGGACCGAAGTATTTAATCAGGGAAAATGCCTTCGTAACTTTTGGAGTAGTAGGCGAGAAAAAGAAAATCTATGAAAATAGTGTTTATCGGGAAACCAAGCACCTTCTGGGAACCGCTCTAAAACTGTCTTTTTGGTATTAGAAAGTGTTCAAACTTGCAGTTGCGGGAAATCCCATTGTTCATAGCAAAAGCCCTGAATTATTTAAATCAAGTGGCCTTGCCCTTAGCTATATTAAAATTCAAACTAGCTCCGCTAAAAACTTAGTAGAATATCTTCTTAAAAATAAATTTGATGGCTGTAACCTAACCTCCCCCTTAAAAGAGACAATCATCCCCTATCTTGATACATTGGATGACATTTCTAAAACCATTGGTGCGATCAATACACTTAAAATACAATCGGGAAAATTAATGGGTTTCAACACTGATCCGTATGGGATTATAGCATCCCTTAAGCCTTTCACTTTAGGAGGGAAAAAGGGGTTGATACTAGGAACTGGTGGTGCTTGTAAATCCGCTATTTACGCCCTCCAAAATCTACAAGTCAGCCTGACCATCACTGGAAGAAACGAATCTAAATTAAATGATCTAGCTAAACATTTTAGAGCCTCATCAATTCTCTGGACTGATGTGGAAAAAAAGATCAAAGATTTTGATCTGGTGATCTCCACACTTCCTTCAATTCTAGACTGCGCCATGGATCTTCCCATATCCTCTGACCAGATTTTTCTCGATGCCAATTACAAGGATGTTTATTTGGAAAAATACCCCCACCGGATTAACGGACTTGCGTGGTTAAAGGCCCAGGCTGCCAAATCGCTGGAGATATTCACTGGGGAAAAAAACTGCCCATTGAATTTTTTACCAAGCGGTAATGATGTAGATCTTGAATTGATCGTTTTGGATTAACCCAATTTAGCTGAGCTGGTACTGCCCTTCAATGGTATAGGACAAACCATCATCGGTCGTTGTACCTGAAAAGACCTGAAAGCTATCCACTTCAAATTCATGCTGCGTATTCATATCAACTGCTTTTAAATATTTATTAAAATCGTCATACAAAACATCTTGTGGTCTTGCCAGAGTTATGTGGGGATGAAAATCCCTTTTATCAAAATTAATTCCCAATTCCTCTAAAACAGTATCAATTAGCTCTTTTAATTGTTCGATACTTTTGGATCTTTCAATGCCGGCCCAAATCACTCTGGGGCCCTTTTTGGATTTGGAGTAACCAATCCCTTTTGTTTTTACCATAAACTTTTTAAAATTAATTTGTTCCAGTTCACTGATTAATGTCCGGTAAGACACCCTATCCACTTCTCCGAGAAAACATAACGTCACATGCATGTTTTCCGGTTTGACCCAATTCGTACTCAAACTATGGCACTGGGAACGAAGGTGATCTTTAACATTGTCTGGTATTGAAAATCCAATAAAAATCCTCTGCATGAAACCTCACTTTTCATGTAATTGATGAAAATACAATTTATTTTTATTAAAAACGTCTGATATTCTATTTTAAAATCAGGCGTAACTTTTTCATGCAATCGGTATGAACCAATCCGGCCCATAATCATTCTGTTTTAATCGAATGATTAATCATATCTTAAAAGTTACAAAATTAAAAATTAATTTCGTCCTAGGGCATTTAAATCTTCAAAGGCAATCATCAATCTTTTCACCATGGATTCTTCAGATTCCCTTAACCATTTCCTTGGATCATAATATTTCTTATTGGGTTTATCATCCCCTTCTGGATTGCCAATTTGGCCTTGTAAATAGGATCTTTTAGCTTCATAATAATCTTTAATGCCCACCCAGGATGCCCACTGCGTATCAGTGTCTATATTCATTTTTATAACACCGTAACTGATGGCTTCCCTGATTTCCTGAGTAGATGATCCTGATCCCCCGTGGAAAACAAAGTTAACGGGATTTTTGAGAGTATTAAATTTTTTCATGATGTGATCTTGAGAATTTTTCAAAATTGTCGGGGTTAATTTAACATTGCCTGGTTTATAAACACCGTGGACGTTGCCAAATGAAGCCGCAATAGTAAACCGTTCACTGATGGCACTTAATTTCTGGTAGGCGTAGGCCACATCGGCAGGTTGGGTGTAGAGTTTGGAATTTTCAATGTCTGTATTATCCACACCATCTTCTTCCCCGCCAGTACAACCCAGTTCAATTTCCAAAGTCATGCCCAGCTTATCCATTTTTTTCAAATATTTTTCACAAATAGCAATATTTTCTTCCAAAGGCTCCTCTGAAAGATCGAGCATATGTGAGCTAAAAAGTGGCCGTCCATATTGCTTATACCATTTTTCCCCCTCATCCAGAAGGCCATCAATCCAAGGAAGTAATTTTTTAGCAGCATGATCTGTGTGGAGGATAACCGGAATTCCATAAGCTTCAGCAATAGTATGAACCAGTTTAGCGCCGGCAATAGCGCCTAAGATAGCACCACTTTGACCAGTAGTTGGGATTGCCTTGCCTGCAACAAAAGCGGCACCCCCGTTGGAAAATTGAATAATCACAGGTGATTTAGCTTTGCTGGCAGCTTCTAAAACGGAACAAATTGAATTAGTTCCAACCACATTGACCGCAGGAAGTGCAAATCCTTCTTTTTTGGCAGTTGCAAATATTTTTTTGACATCGTCACCAAATACAACTCCCGGTTTTACCAAATCCAATATTTTCGTCATAAAACAGCTCCTTTGAAATAAATGTGGTTATTTTCAAAAAAACGATACACCAATCAATAAAAAGAGAAAAGGTAAAAAGTACCAAAATAGCAGACCAAAGCGGTTTAGTTTCGCACCCTTTGCCAAAAGCGGTTTTACTAGGCAAAAAGAGATTTATGCAATCAATAATTTCTAGAAAGCATTTTTTTGTATATAATGAATTCACAGGTTCCATTAAAGGGCAAGTACATGGTGAAAGCATCAGAATTAAACAATTCAGAACTGGCAGAGTTGATTGCCAAACACGAAAAGGTCTTAAAACGACTTTACAAAGAAAGAGACAATCGAAACATTGCCGGCAAGGATATTTCCTTTGATAAACACCCCGCCTCTGCCGGAAAAGGCTTTTCTCCTGAATTTAGTTTTGATCTGCAAAAAGAAGGAATTACCCAAGAGGATATTCTTGGTAAGAAGGAAGGCAAAAAAAATAAAGATGATCACAGTTCAACTTACCGAATCACCCAGCTATTAAACCTAAGCGGCGAACAATTGGAAGAACTAAACCGTGCACAAGAACGAATAAGAAAAGAAGAAGAAAAAATAAAAGCGGCCAAGGAAAAGGAAAAAGATAAACCTAAAGGGAGGTTTGGTTGATATGAAAACATTATTATTCACATTATTACTCATACAAACATCACTAGTGTATGCACTCGCCACCCACAAAGCTATCTATGGGGAAGACGATCGTTATGAAGCCGCTGTGCATCCTGATCAAACCCTGTTAGAACAAAGTCGTTCGGTGGCAGCCATGGTTCATGCCAATAAGTTAATGCCAAATGAAAATCCGGGCATCATAGATTTTAAAAAAAGCACCTTGAATGAAGTCATGGAGCACGGACTGTGCCCGGGTGAACGCTATGCCGATCAATATTCACTCGCCACCTGTTCCGGTTTTCTTATTGCACCAGACACCATACTCACCGCCGGCCATTGCGTAGTAAATGAAAAAGATTGCATCCGCTACAAATGGGTCTTTGATTTTGATAACCACAGCGAAAATTTTTTACAAGATAACGTTTATGGCTGTAAAACAGTCATAAAACAATCAGTATACGACAGCAGACGCAAGATTAAAGACTTTTCTCTCGTTCAATTGGATAGACCGGTCACGGGGAGAACCCCTCTAAAATTCAACAAGACCGGCTTCTTTAAATCCTCGCACACCCTGGCTGTCATTGGGCATCCAACGGGACTGCCTCTCAAAATCGCCAGCAATGGCATGAAACAAAAGTGGAGTGAAGATGAGAAAAAACACTTCTTGTCATATCTTTTTAAAAAATTCTGGTTTTTCCGGGCCAGTGTCGATTCCTTTGCTGGTAATTCGGGTTCTCCAGTTATCAACACCCAAACCAACCTGGTGGAAGGGTTACTAATATCTGGAGCACCGGACTATACCCTCACCTATGAATTTAGCCAACCATGCAGTAAGGCAGTCACCTATCCAGCCCACTCAAGCGAAGCTGAGGAGGTCATATTTAAATTTGGCCAGCTACAGTACATGAAGGACAATTTTTAACATTCTTCGAAGAGGTTCAGCTGCGCCCCACAACAGTTGATCCCCCACTGTAAATAGACTGACATACTCTTTTCCCAGAGTCATTTTTTTAAGTCTTCCAACTGCTATATCCAAGGTGTTACTAACTGCCAAAGGGGTTAAAGATCGCTTGGACTCCTCCATATCGTTGGGGATCAGTTTTACCCATGCATTGGAGCTGGCTATTTCTTTTTCAATGGCCTTTAAAGCAATATTTTTTTTAAGTTTTATAGTGACTGCTTGAGCGTGAGAGCGAAAAGTGGGAACCCTGACACAGATTCCATCCACTAGCAGTGTTTTTTTAAGTCCCATGATTTTATTAAGCTCAGCTTGTCCCTTCCATTCCTCTTTGGTTCTTCCATCATCCATTCTAGCATCAATCCAAGGCAAAAGATTAAAGGCTAGAGGTTGCCCAATATCCCCTACGGGAAAAGCCTTTTGCTTGGTCAATCGTCGAAAGTCTTTTTCCAATTGTAGAGGATGCTTGTGCTCACCTATAGTAAATGCCTGCACCTGTTTTAGTAAATCACCAATTTGTTTTGCTCCGGCCCCAGAGATAGCCTGATAAGTCATGGTGGAAACCCATTCTATCCAATCGTTTTTAATTAAATTTCCAATCGCCATCAGCAGCAAACTTACGGTGCAATTTCCTCCCACCAAAGTTTTCCCCCCCTTCTCCAGTCCCTTTTTTATGACTTGATCATTAACCGGATCCAATCCAATGATGCATTGTTTTTCCATGCGGAGACATGAAGCAGCATCAATCCAATAACCTGCCCACCCTGCTTTTTTTAAAGGTAAGTAAATTTCCCGGGTATAATCACTGCCCTGGGTGGTTAAAATTATATCCATCTCATGCAAAACACTCAGATCATATGCATCTAAAAATGTATAGGGAACCTGATTGATGGTAGGCCCCAAATTCCCCTTTGCACTTGATGAAAAAAAATAAAATTGATGGCCGTTACTAAAATCTTTTTCTTGAATCATACGACCAAGCAGTGTACTACCCACCATTCCCCTAATTCCAACTATACCAATTTTTGACATATTTCCATTCCTTGTCTTTGAGTGCTAGAATAATTGATATCAACATTTTTTAGCAAGAGAAATATCCATGAAAGCGGCTATAATAGGAACTGGTAAAACGGGATCAAAAGTCGTCGAACTTTTAAAAGACTCTGATCCCGGTATTTTCAATACCGCTTGCCCGCCAACTTTGGAAAAATTAAAAAAATTTGAAGTCATCATCACCTTTGTTCCGGGACATGCTTTTTTAGAACTTTCTGACTTGCTTATAAAAAGTAATATTCCAGTCGTAAGCGGTGCCACCGGTTTTGACTGGCCTGCTAATCTTTCCCAGAAATTGTTATGTAAAAAACTAAGGTGGGTTCATTCCAACAATTTTGCGCTGGGAATGAACTTAGTTCACGCCATGATTTTCAATTTAAAAAACGCCACCAAGTTATTTGACAATTATAACTACACCCTCCATGAAATACACCATACTCAAAAAAAAGATACTCCAAGCGGCACCAGTAAAATGTGGCAAAGCTGGCTAGGTGAAAACGTAAAAATCACCAGTGAAAGAATAGGTGATGTGGTGGGAAACCACAGTCTGACTCTAAACACCGACTTTGAACTCATTACCATCAAACATGAGGCCCTGGACCGAAAAATATTTGCTCAAGGTGCTATTTGGGCCGCCCATGAACTTTTGACCCATCAAAATCTTGAGTATGGACTGCTTGACTTTACCAGACTGGTCCAACAAAAATTAAATGAGGAAAAATAGATGAATGTAAAAGAAGTAACGCTCTGGACGGCACTTATCACCCCACTTAA
>Ga0208375_1004701_pt1 | contig 10543 bp, 14 predicted proteins | sample RifOxyD1_FD_184038 | JGI IMG/M metagenome (GOLD analysis project Ga0208375, IMG submission 184038) | Soil microbial communities from Rifle, Colorado - Rifle Oxygen_injection D1 (SPAdes) | ecosystem: Environmental > Terrestrial > Deep subsurface > Rock core/Sediment | place: Rifle, Colorado...
TACATTCCCTTGGCCATGGCAAAACCGCAGATGTCAGGTGGAAAAAAGATGAAAAGCCCGCAGAGACAAAGAAGCTTGAGATCACTGTCCGGGACAGGGTCGGGATATTGGCTGAGATACTGAATGTGGTATCAAATCAGAAAATAAACCTGCTTTCCATAAATTCAAAGGTAAAGAAAGAGGCTGTAGTGTTAAGATTTGAGATAGCCATCACCAAAGATGTTGATTTTAACATGCTTATCCTGACGATAAGATCTATCAAGGATGTCGTAGATATCAAGTACAGATGACTGGATATAGATAAAGAGCTGATTTTTCAAAATCTTTATAAACTATCAAAACATATATATTAATCAGGGGGTATAAATGAAATATAAGACCAAAAGCATAATGGTAGGCAGAAAGCCAAGGGTCGGCAACAATAAATACAAGACTGCAGTCATAGGATTATTTGAGGTAAACAATCCGCATAAGATCGGCGCAGCCCCTACAAAAGTCCTTGACTTCCAGAACACAGAGAAAGTCCGGATAAGGAACATGAATGTCTCTTATTATCTTGAGGGAAATGATATAATCATAAATGACCTGGAAGAGATTGATATTGCTGAAGATGGCCATAATATCATAATCAAAGGCAGACAGGAAAATATTGAGAAAAGGAGATAAGTTTAGTTGTATTATTCAATCCTTCTGCGCATCCATCTTTTTTATCTTCGCAAGAATATCTTCCTTGTTCTTCCATTCCAGCGCTTCTTCCAGCACATCTCCGATGGTCTCAACAGGGATGACTTTTATTTTCTCAAGGATTTTAGGGGGTATGACAATGTCCTGTAGATTTGATTTTGGAACAATGACTTTTTTCAGGCCAGCATCTATCGCTGCCTCAACCTTTGCAGACACGCCGCCGACAGGAAGGACTTTTCCTCTTACAGATAATGAGCCGGTCATCGCTGTATCCTGTTTTATGGGTATTCGTTTCAAAGCGGATATTATTGTCGTCGCAACTGCGATGCTAGCAGAATCCCCCTCAACGCCTTCATAGGTCTGCAGGAACTGGACATAGATATCATATTTTTCTTTTATGTCTTCTCCAAAATATTTTTTTATTATTGCAGAGACATTCTTCACAGCTTCCTTTGCGATCTCTCCTAGTTTTCCTGTTGCGATTATCTCCTTTTCCTTGCCGCCTGATGTGACCTGGCTTTCTATCGGCAGAATTATCCCGGAATAGATTCCTGTCTCTCCGCCGATGACTGCAAGGCCGTTGACCCTTCCTACAATCTTCCCTTCGGTTATTATCACTTCATATTCCTTTCTTCTTTCAATCAGCTTGTCTGCTAGCTGTTTTTCCAGAGTACGCGCAGTTTTCTTTGCGCCATAAACATGCTTTGCCGCAGTAAATTCCGCATTTTCTTCTTTTGCGATGTCGCCTGCTGCCCTTATCAGCCCGCCTAATTCCCTTAGCCTCAATGTAAGATGCGCTTTCCTGTTTGCGCGCTTTCTTGCCTCTTCTATGATCGCATCAACAGCATCTTTTGCAAAGTGGGGTATTTTTCCATCCTTGACGACTTCCTGCGCGACAAATACTGCAATTTTATACCTGTTTTCAGGGGTATCAAGCATTGTTTCCTTCATATAGACTTCATATCCGTAGCCCCTTATCCTGGATCTCAGCGCAGGATGCATATGCTTCAGGGTTTCCATATTTCCCGCAGCAATAAGCACATAATTGCACGGCACAGGCTCTGTCCTTACCATTGCGCCGGCGCTTCTTTCGCTCTGTCCGGTTATTGCATATTTTCCTTCCTGCAATGAACTGAGCAATTCCTGCTGCGTATGCGGCTGCAGAGTTGCGATCTCATCTATGAATAAAACACCCATATGGGCTTTATGTATCATTCCTGCAACAACCCTTTCATGCGCCGGTGTTCCAAGCCCGCCTGTCTGGAACGGGTCATGGAGCACATCGCCGAGAAGAGCCCCGGCATGGGATCCTGTCGCATCAAAGAACGGCGCTTTTTTCTTTTCAAAATTATCCACTATGATCTTTGGGGCGCTTACCCTTATCGCGCCAATCCTTCTGCCGAGATTTATGAACATTATCACGCCGATGATGAAGACAATCCCTGTGATCATGGAAGCTGCATACACAACTGCGCTGTCAAACGGGAATATCTTTCTGCTGTACAGGTAATAAGGTATCAGCGAGATCGCGATCGCGATTATTATGAAAATGATGTTCTGATTCTTGAACATCGCATTTGACTCAAGCCTTCCTGCTGCAACCAGATTTCTTCCCTGGCCTGCGGGCACTGACCTTATCAAAGGCAGATTTTCATCATTTGGATTCGGGAATGCGAGAACATCAACAAGCTTTTCTTTCGGCAGCAGCTCAGCAAGCGCAAGCCCAAGCATACTTTTTCCTGTTCCCGGCTCTCCGATCAGAAGAACATGCCTTCTTTGAAGCGAGGCTGTCTTGATTATCTCAGCAGCCTCTTCCTGGCCAATGACCTGGTCTATGATCTTGTCAGAAACCTTTATTTCCTTTGTTGTTTTATAGTCTTTGACTGGCATGATTCACTCCCTCTATTTAAAAAGAATCTGCTTATTTAAATATTTGCCTGTTGGGTTTAAATATTGGAGTTGTGAACAGTTAGATATCTTTCGCTATTTCTTTATCTTATCTTCCTAGATCCCCATTCAGAATAACCGGCTTTACTGCCCCTATCTCAGTTTTATAGAAAGGAATCTCGGGTATTGGATTTAAGAGAAATATCTTCTGATCCAGGACATGGGCAAAGCCTATCTCCATTAGCGTGTTTCCGCCGATATAAAGAAAATCCCGACTAAAGCTCGGGATTTTCAGACTTGTGAAAGGGGCTTTCGCCCGCTTTCACAAGTAATTTTTTATTCCATTCTTGTCAACATTCATCACAAGAACAGCATCAGCATCCTGCATCGCATCCCAAAACTCGCGGATTGCATTAAGGTTATTCTTTTGGTGAATTTTGATTCTTTCTTTTTCATCATCGTTTTTTCCAATAAACGGCTCATAGAATTTGCTGATAAAAGCCTGATGGCCAATCTTTATGAGTTCGTCTCTTGCTTCAATCATCTTCTCTGTGAACTGCATGCTGCCGATTATGCCGATTTTCATAGTTTAATAGAATATGGCTTATTATATAAAGTTTATTTGCAATGAACAGCCATTATCCAAAAAAATAACGATAATTATTTAAATAAGTAATGATTACCTGCCTGTATGATCTCAAACGAATCTATAAAACTGCTGAACGCATGGAAAAACCATCTATTTGCAGAGCTGAGCATATCTGAGATAATGGCTCTTGCAAAGAAGCAGACAAAGCCATGGGTTTTTAATTCATTGGGGCTTCTTGCAAAAAGCAGCATACTTTCCATGAAAAGGAAAGGCAACCTTAATTTATACAGCTTAAACCTTAACAACCCGCCAACAGTACAGCTGCTGCAGTATCTTGAAATACAGGGAATCTTAACATTTCCAAAAATTGATATTATACGGGAGCTTATAGAAAACATCCCTATAAAAAATTACTGTCTTGTTGTTTTTGGCAGTTATGCTGAAAATAGGCAAAAAACATCATCAGATCTGGATATATGCTTTTTAATAGACAGCAAAAAAACAGAAAAGAAAATAAAACCATATGCAAACGAGATAAAATTAAATTTCCCGACAGAGTTAGACGATCATTATATAACTTTTGGTGATTTTGCTGAAATGCTTGTAAGAAAAGAAGAAAATCTTGGGAAGCAGATAGCAAAAAAACACCTGATTTTTTATAATGCAGATATTTATTATCAACTGCTGAAAGAGGCGCATAAGCATGGATTTGGGCAATAAAGATATATTATATATGGAAAGAGCAAAAAATGAGCTGGCTCTTGCAGAAGCAATATTCAAGCTTTCAACAAATAAGAAACTTAAGATTGAATTTGAGCTAAAAGAGGATACAACTTTTTTCAGCAATGCGATAAGCACAGCATATTACTGCATTTTCTATTCTGCCAAGGCACTTTTGGAGTCAAAAGGCATAACAATAGAGGCTCCTGAGGAGCACAGAAAAGCATTGGATGCCTTTGAAAAACTTACGCTGTCCGGAGAAATTGATGCTGAATTACTGCTTATCTATAAATCTATGATCATAAAAGCTGATGAGCTTTTGGGCATTTTTACATTGGAAAAGTCAAAAAGGACACAGTTTACATACAGAAAACTGCCGCAGGCAAATTAGAGCCTGCAGAAGAAAGCATCCGTAATGCAGGAAAATTCCTGAAAAATATTAATTTATTAATCAATAAAAAGTAAGATGGTACCATGCCAAAAACAATCAAACAAAAAACAAAGAAAACAGCCATAACCAAAACGCCATACTATTCCTGCTGCATAGGCGATCTTGCCAAGGGATGCAGATTATGCGTCAAAGGCCAGAAAACAGTTATTTTCATCACAGGCCACTGCGCTTCAAACTGCTATTTCTGCCCGATCTCAGACAAAAAAAAGAATAAAGATGTTGTCTATATAAACGAATGGCCGACATCTGGCCTTAAAGACTGCTTCAAAGAGATAAGATTATGCAGTTCAAAAGGCGTTGGCATAACAGGCGGGGATCCTCTCGCAAGAACAGAAAGGACATGCAGCTATATTAAAAGACTAAAGCAGAAGTTTGGAAAGAGTTTTCATATCCATCTTTATACCCCGCTGATTTTAGTGGATGAAAAAAAGCTTGACATGCTCCATAAAGCAGGGCTTGATGAGATAAGGTTTCATCCGGATCTGGACAGCAGATTATTCTGGCACAGATTAAAACTGGCAAAGAAGCCAAAGTATAAGTGGGATATTGGAGTTGAGATGCCTGTGATACCAAACAAAGAAAAGCAGATCATTAATCTTATTAATTTTATAAAAGATGATATAGGTTTCCTCAATCTGAATGAATTGGAAATTTCTGACACAAATGCAAACAAGCTTGTTGAGCTTGGATATACTGCAAAAGACAGCTTTTCATATGCAGTGAAAAACAGCGATGCCCTTGCCAAAAAAATATTAAAATACTGCGAAAGCAAAATAAAATCAGGAGAATTTAATTTTAGTGTCCATTACTGCACAACTACTTTGAAAGATAAGATCCAGCTGGCAGAACGTATCAAGCGAAGGGCAAAGAGCATAAAGAAAGATTATGATGTCATGGACAAAGAAGGCCTGCTGACAAGAGGAGCAATATATCTGCTGGATCTTGCGCCCGGCTTTGGATACGCAGGCATGATTGAGGAAATAAACAGATACCCGAGAAAAAAAGAGAAGGTTATCCTGAGATTGGATAAGATAAAAGACAGCATAAAAAATAGGTTTGATATTCCGTCAAAATTGATTGATGTTGATCATGATAAGCTGAGAATTCTGATCGCGCCGTGGATCTTGGGGCAGATATATGATAAGATCAACCTTAAAGTTAAATCAGCGATTGTAAAAGAATACCCCACATGGGATAAGCTGATCATTGAGCTGGAGTTTCTATAAGCATATTTTTATCAATTAATAATTGATCTATCAAATTTGTACTGCATTATTTTTCCTGCTTCCCTCACAAAGTAGGGAATCAGGAAAAATAAGGCAGGAAATTGCATTTTAAGAAGGTTAGGATGTTTATACCCTTAGCCTTAAAATATTCATTAACTTTAAAAACTTCAATCAGATTATACCTGAGTATTGAGGTGACAGGTTGAAGATAACAATAGACACAAAAGAGGATTCCCATGAAGATATAAGGAAGATCATTTCCATGCTTTCTGCTCTTGTGAGCGGGCAGTCAAAAGAATCTTACTCACCGATGGATATTTTCAGCGATTCAGGCATATCCAATTCCAATGCTTCAGGCCAGGATAATACGATGAACACCTTAAATAACCCCAACACTTCCCAGGAAACGTCCGTGGGAACAGGAGGGATATTTGATCTTTTCAAGGATGACAAGATCCAGGGCCAGCAAAACCCAGATAAACAGGAAGATGAGAAAATCAATCCTGAAGAGCCGGTTACATTAACAACATATTAGAGTATACCTTAGCAGCATATTTTAGTTTATTTTATTAAATATATTTTTTATCAACTTATATTTTAGCAGTTATATTCACTTCCTGCTCAATCTTTGCCAAAAGCTTGTCATGGGACTTGCCTTTTTCTCCGCCTTCATCGTATAGTTTCAGTTCAACTGTTTTGGGGGTTTTTATCTCCTGGAACTGGTATTTGCCGAGATCAACGCTTCCCTTGAGCATCTTCCCTTTCGGAAGAACTGTGTCAAATGCATGTATGACCGGCCACTGCACAAAATCCGGCCTTGTCTTCTGGTCATATGCGACTATCTGTATTTTAGGGACAAAATCAAATCCGTTATTCTCTATCACATAATCGACCTTGCTTATTTTTCCGCCCCAGCTTTTTACATCTGTCTGGATACTCTCAAATCTTACCGCAACATCGCCTTCTGTTATGGTCTCTTTTTCATCTGTTGCATTTGCATCTTCATCTGTTTTGCCTGCAGCTGTCTCATTATTCTTGGCTTTTTGCTGCTCATCTGTTTCTGCTGCAGCTTCATCCTGATCTGCTGTCTCTGCCTGTTTTTTGCCTGCATCATCATTATCCACAGCCTTTGCCGGATCATCCGCATCAATCACAGCTCCCCCGGTCAGCGTACCCTTATTCCATGGAAAATAGCCATAGAATGGATTGTAAAAGAAGAAAAACAGCAATACGACAAAAAGAACAACAAATACTGATTTTGCAAATGTTTTTGGGCTGAAGCTTATCGTGATGCTCTTTTTTTCATCAAAATCCCCATCATCTTTATTTGCCTTTGTAAATGCTGATTTCTCAGGTTTTTTTAAAAGCCCGATCTCAGGCTCTTTTTTGCATTCAGCCGCATCTGCAAATAAGCTTTTCTCAACATCCTCTATGCTTGGGTCTTTTCCCTTGGCAGGTTTTTCCATGGCAGTTGTTTACTAAAACACATATTTAAAGGTTTTGGATTAATTTAATAAATAGGCATAGAATCAGTTAAATCTCTATTATCTTTCCTTTCTTGCCGACATTTATGACAAGAGTGTTCCCTATCTTCTCTTCAATGCCCTCTGCCTCATGCACATGGCTGCATAAGAGGATATCTGGCTTAAACCTCTCTATTGCTTTCTGAACGCCTTTGCTGCCTGGGAATACATGGGTAAATTTCTCCATCTTTGTGCCTGTAGGATGCACATGCGTCACCATTATTTTTTTAGGCTGGTCTTTTATGCCGTCATAGCCTTTTTTCAGCAGGCCATAGATCTCATCTTCTCCCAGTTTAAACAGGCCTATATTAGCGCCGCCGCATCCAAACAATCCTACACCATGGGATTTTATTGAGTATCCATGGAGATTGGTCGCTCCGTATAATTCAGCAAGAAAATCCGCTGTCGCAACGCTTTCATGGTTGCCAGGTATAAGAATGACTTTTTTATTCTTTTTGACAAACGGGCCTATGATGCCTTCTGTGCTCTGCTCTGCATAAGTAAGATCACCGCATAATATGACCAGATCTACGTTTTCCTTTTCAGCCTTGTCTGCAAGCTTCTTTGCGAGCCTTGTGTCTCCGTGTATGTCTCCGGATGCGAGGATTTTCATAGGAAGGTTTTAGATATGGTTATTTATATAGTTGTCTGTGTTTTTTTGGTTAGTGCACAGAATAATGCAGAAAAATTCTCTTCAAATGCTTACTTCCTTCTGTCCCTGACGCTGACTTCTCCCTTATCCAGAAAAATGATGTTTGAAGGCCTGCCTTTTATGACGCCTTCATCTATGATGAAATCAACCTTTGCTTTTATCTCAGGATCTATATCCTCAACAGAAGTCATGAATGCCATGCCTGTCTTGTTGACGCTTGTTGTCACAATCGGAATCCCCATCTCATTGACGCATTCTATGAGCCAGTGATCGGGTATCCTTACCCCCAATGTATCATTTTCCAATGTGACTTCTTTTGCGACGCAGCCTTTATTTTTCTTTTTCATCACAAGTGAATAAGGGCCGGGCAGCTTTGAAAGCCATTCCTCTGCCTTTGCATGCATCTCGCAGTTTTCCGCTATCCATTCTCTTGAAGGCGCGATTATGGAAAAAGGCGCATTTGACCTGTTCTTCAATTCCCTTATCTTCTGCACGGCCTTGGGATTCAATGCGCTGCATCCTATGCCGTATATTGTATCTGTCGGATACACAAATACAGCGCCCTCTTCAATAATGCGGAGGAATTCATTTTTGTTTATCAAAAACTCTTCTTTTGATACGATCCTCATGCAGTATAATAAGCGTTCTTAATATATAAAGTATTTGTATATAGAATTTATAGTTTTTAAAATATAACGAGATTAATATGTTCTATGTGCTCTTTTGATTATAATAAACAGAAAAAGACCCCTCTTGCGAGGGGAAAGAGGTGTTTAATAGCCTATACAAAATATTTTTCAACAGCAGGCCTTTGGCATATCCTCTGCTGAAAAAAGAAGTCGTTGGCAAATCTGACTTGAGAATGATATTCATCCCATTCAAGGAATTTTGGGACCGTCCTGAAAATGTTTAGTATGCCTGTCATTGTCTTACCTCCATGGTTTCATATTAAATGCACATTGCTTCCAGTATTGATTTGTCATCATAATAGCCATAATCATGGCAGTGCCTTATCGCTTCCAATATTGTCGGTATTGTCCTTATCATATCCTCACCTCAGTTTTTTATCTGCTGGTTTTTGAAATTTTATGTGATTTAATGCAGCCTCAGCTGCGCCTGCCTGTTTCCATTTGTTCCGGAAAGTGTAAAGGTTTTCATCTGGCTGAAGAAAAGCTCGTTGATTGATTTTGGGTCATAGCTCATATTTTCACCTCAAAAACAATCTGCCTGGATGGTTTAAATACCTGACGCGCATCCGTGTCCAGTGTCCAGTGATAAGGGATTATGCCGGAAATAAGCCCGGGAAATCGTGTGTTGGCAGTTTAGCAAAGGACAAACATTAAAAACAGGCAGCGCATAGATACAATAGAATGGCCGCAGCCGCAAACAGATCATTTATGAAGGGATCAGATAGAAGATTCATGCTTCTTGCGATAAAGAAAGCAAAGCAGGGCATCAGAAAAGGTCAGACTCCATTCGGAGCCTGCATCGCAAAAAATAACAGAGCAATAAGCTGCGCACATAATGTTGTCTGGAAAAATATAGACATAACTGCGCATGCTGAAATAAATGCGATAAGGATTGCCTGCAAAAAGCTGAAAACAATAAATCTTTCCGGCTGCACGATCTACTCAACATGCGAGCCATGCCCCATGTGCTTCAGCGCGATCCATTGGGCAAAGATTTCCAAAATAGCCTATGGTACAGGCATAGCAGATGCCAAAAGAGCAGGATTTAACGAACTGGCCATTTCAGATGAAAAGATGAAGATGTTCGGCAGGAGCAAAGTTAAAATTATAAAAGATTTTATGAAGGAAGAGAATGCTGAGCTTTTTGGATTGTGGAAAAGACAGAAAGGCAGAAGAGCTTATTGAGATATTTGGAATCTAATCGTTTACTCAGATCTTATTTTATTCAGATTTCTGTTCTTTCTTCTTGTCAAACGCATCCAGCGTCGTGACGCTTCCAAAATGCGTGACAATCGTCGTGTTTCCGCCAGTGCCGCCGCCGATCTTCTTGACAGAGATATATTTATTCTCAGCAAGGCTGCTTATCTTTCTCTGGAATGTCTTATACCCTCCGGCGCCGCCTTCCTTTACATATTCCTTGAACAGATCTCCGATCTTTTTGCCGGAATTCTTTTTCACAAGCTGGAGTATGAATTTGCTCTCATCTTCCAGAGAATCCTTCTTTTTTATGTAGAACTCATCAAATTTCTTTATTGCAGCTTCAACATGATCCATATTTATTTTTCTTGATGCCTTGTCTTCAGCTGCGTTTCCGGCTTCTTTTAACAGGTATAATCCGGTCCTTATATCCCTCAGCTCATAGGACTTTGCTGCGGCTTTTTCAAATGCATTGTTCTCCCAGACGTCAGGGACAAATGCATATTTTAATCTTTCCTGCAGGATGCCGGATGTTTCCTCTTTGCTGTACGGCATGAACTCAAGCAGTTCCGCTGTCAGCCTTGACTTAATCCTGCTGTCCAGGTCCAGCAGCCATTCCTTGTGGTTTGTTATAAGGATCAATGATTTTCTGTATATCTCCTCAAGAGCCATATAGATAAAATCAACATCCTCCATCTTATCAACCTCATCAAGCACGATCACAGCGGCTTTTTTATTCAGGATATCCCTGAGGATATTGAACAGTTCGTCGCTTTTCTTGTTGTGGGTAAACTTATAGTCCAGCTGCTCGCATATCTCCATTATGATCTTAAAGGTTGTATTTTTCTGCCAGCAGTTTATATATATCGGAACAACCTGCTCTGTTTCCTCCCCAAGCTCTTTTAGGATATGTCTTGTTGCGACG
>Ga0208375_1004702_pt1 | contig 10543 bp, 10 predicted proteins | sample RifOxyD1_FD_184038 | JGI IMG/M metagenome (GOLD analysis project Ga0208375, IMG submission 184038) | Soil microbial communities from Rifle, Colorado - Rifle Oxygen_injection D1 (SPAdes) | ecosystem: Environmental > Terrestrial > Deep subsurface > Rock core/Sediment | place: Rifle, Colorado...
ATTGAACAGTCTTTCTGATGTTACTTATCAAAAAAGCAAAACCGCTTCAGATCAGATTAAAAACGTAAATACTTTAGCAGATAAAACGCTTAAAATTGGTTCGGTAAATATCTATCCTCAAGACGTCTTAAATTTGATATATCAGAAAAAGTCCGAGAATGTTGTTATTCTTTCTTACAAGTTAGATTTAGAAAAAGGTGCTGTTTCGATAACTGGTTTGGCAGTGGGGAGAAGCGATCTTTTGGATTTTAAAAACAAACTTGAAGAAGGAGAGGATTTCCAAAATGTCATACTTCCACTAACTAGTTTTGAGCAGGGAGAAAACATTGATTTTTCGATGAATTTTGTTTATTCAAACTTCGCGAAAGCCCGGGGTTCATAGCCCTTTGCTGAAGCGAAGCAGTGAACAAACTCTTTGAGCCTGAAAGGCGAGAAAACTCGTACCTTCTAGGCGTGAGTTGTTTATTTAAAGTTGTCGCCAAACGCAAATCCAAACCGATAATATATGGAAAACAAAAAGATGACAAAAACAAAGGAAGAAGAAGCTGTTGTAACCGATGTAAAGGCTATTCCAAAGGATGTTGGTAAGGCCGCAAGAAAAAAAAACAGATCTTGGATTTTGCTTTTAGTGATTGATCTTTTAATGCTCGGATTTTCAGTGTTTTTTATAGTTTCCATCCCGACGAAGGCGGAAGCACTGAATAAAGCTCGAAGCGACGAACAAAAGGTTAAAGAAAGTAAGAACGTTGACGTTACCGGTCTTGAATACAAGCCGACAAAAGATAGTGTAGATACACTTAACAGTTATTATCCGGAAGAAGCAGGTCTGATAAGTTTCATTGAGGCGGTTGATAAACTTAAGGAAAGTGGAATTATAAAAAATTTCTCTTTGGTGGGCAAAAATGCCGTCAAAGATAAGACGGGTGTGTATGGAATTCCTTTTATTATCGAAATTGAAGGAAAGTGGGAAGATATCAATGCCAATTTACAGGAATTCCAAAAACTACCATACTTAATTAGAGCGGTTAACGTCGAAGCAAATGTTATTGACCTAAACATCGTGAATTTCAAATACGGAGGGTTCTTATATGTCTCAGATAAACTTGCCAAAACTCGATAAATTTTATTTGTTGTTTGGAGTCGTGATGCTTGTCTCGGCGTTTTTTGTCGTTTTTACTTTTAAGTCGATATTTGATGCGATGCGCGTTTCCGCTGATATCGGAGCACAGTTTACCGAAGGCGAGTTGCGGATCGATAAAGATAAGCTCGACGGGGCCGTAAAAGTTGCGGCTGACAAAAGGGTGGTACAATTAGAAGTAAGATAGATCACAAATTGTAAATTTTTCTAATTTACCTAATTATCTGAATTTAGATTATTTGGAATTTATTTAGAAATTAGAGCACTTAGAAACTAGAAATTAAATTTCAGTAACACCAAAAACATGCTTGAAAAAGATAAGTTTTGCAAAAAGAGAAGTACTCGATTTTTTGTAGGGGGATTCACGATGATTGAACTTCTTTTGGTAATGTCAATCATCGGAATTTTGGCTACAACGATGATGGTAATCCTCCGACCGGCAACGATGCTCGCCAGGGCACGTGATTCTCAGAGAGATTCGGACGTCAACTCGCTGGTGATTCTTGTTAGACAGTATGTTTCCGATCATAGTGGGACGCTTCCCGATACAGATGGAGACCCTGACACGAGTAATTTTCCCACTAGCCTGACTTGTATTGGAAATGCCCCTCCCTGTTTTAATTTAGCAGCTGCGGGGGATGATGATGAATCACTGGTTCCCGATTACTCCGCCTCGCTTCCAAAAGATCCAAAAACAGGGTCTGACGGAAATATTGGCTACATGATTATGGTTGATGCAAATAACCACATCACCGTCTCCGCTTCAGGGGAAACAAGAACAATTAGCGTGATAAAGTAAATCTTGCAAACACAAATATTACCCGCATATAATGAAAATGTAGTAGTAATATTGTGAGCAAGATTACAAAAATATCTAAACATTTTATTTTTCAGATTCTTCTCTTAATACTCATCTTAATACTCACTTTAATATTGCCAAAAAATATTTCGGCTCAAAGTTGTGTCTCATTTGGAGAACTATGTGGAAGTGACTTTGAATGCTGTTCTCCGCTAACTTGCCAGTCGGGTGTTTGTCAACCTATATCAAACATTCTTAATAACCCAGCAATTAGTAGGAGTTGTAGAAACTTATGTTTAGAAAATGGTTATGCGGGATGTACTAGCATTGGGACGGATGACAGCGCTTCTAATGGACTGGTTTGGACATTTAGTGATGCCCAATGTACTCTAGCAGATTATTATAATTGTTACTATGTTATCTATAATACGGGAGTAGTTTGCGGGGGAGAACTATCTACATGGACAAATTGTAATTGCTATTCTTATACACCTCCACCAACTCCAACTCCTACTCCAATTCCAACCGCCACATTGACTCCTACAATAAACCCTACTCCAACTATTTCTACAACTCCAACTCCCACCCCGATAATCCTAAATGTTCCAATGTTTAAGCAAACTGATTTAAATTGGAGCGGTCATGAATATGACAGTGGAAACAGTCAAAGCTTGTGGTGTGGACAAACAATTGGTGATTGCGGATGCGCGTTAAGTTCTGTTTCGATGATATTAAAGTATTTTGGTATAGACAAAGATCTGGACGGAAATCCAACGAACCCCTCTACAGTTAATAATTATTTTAAGAAAAATACAAAATGTAACACTGAAGGCTGTGTAAGCCTTGGGTATCGCTTCGGAAATTTATGGTGGGCATCAGTTGGTAATTACTCGGCTGATTCCTATAGTAAATATGGTACTCAAAAAATAATTTTTCAAGGCTATGATAATTACTATGATTATAATCAAGTCTCCGACGAGATATATAACAATCGGCCAGTATCTCTTAAGGTTCCAGGGACACAACACTGGGTAGTAGCGAAGGGTATCGATGACAATTCTTTTTTAATCAACGACCCAGCATACCCAAGATTAGCTCTTAATGATCCAGCTTATCAAAACAATGCTTTAGCCATGCGTCGTTTCCATAAGACCTCCAGTGATTTTAGTAGTTTTGAGGTAACTGCAAAGTTGCCTTCACAGATATTAGTTACTGATTCAAGTGGAAGAAGAACAGGTTTTGATAAAGCTACGGGAAACACACTGAAAGAAATTCCCAATTCTACTTATTTTTTTGAAGATGCGTATTCTAATCCAGGATTAGATGATCCGCTTCCTCCAAACGGAACAGGTATAAATTCTGCTTTCATTACAACACCACCTGATGAAATTTATAAGGTTGAAATTGTGTTACCTGTTGGGGAAGAATATAGTTTTGCAGTATATGGTACAGATGTCGACGCATCAACTTTATTTGAATTATATGAGGGTTCAAATAAATCAAATGAAAACAACATGTACACTTTCCGATATAGACCAACTCCAGGAGGAAATATACTGACACAAAAGATTGATATTAATGTGAAACGCCATACTGATCATAACAAGATCGTTTCAAAAAGCAACGGATTAATTGAGATTGCGATTTTATCTTCGAAAATCTTCGACGCGCCCAATGATATAATTAAAGATACTCTTACATTTGGTAAAACAGGCGACGAAAAATCGTTTGATAAATGTATTGATAACCATCAGGATGTGAATAAGGATGGTTATGGTGACCTTGTTTGTTTCTTTAGAATTAATAAAACAGATATAAGCATCATTGATGGAGAAAATCAAATTGGTATCTTGAAAGATTTTAGTAATAAAAACATCTATTTAGAAGGGGCCGATTTTGTTGAGGTGAAATAAATTAGAGACTGTGTGAAACAATTGCCTGATACATCAAAGGAGAGTCTGATTTAACAAAAAAATCAATTGCGAAGTATTCACCATTCTTTTCAAAAACATAATTTTCCCCATTTGGACCACCGGCAGAACCCTGTTCTTTCCAACTTAATCGCTTAAGCTCATTACGATAATAAGTAATGGTATTAGTCATCGTGGTTCCATTTATCAAATTTTTAGTTTTAGTTACGGTTGAATTGAGGGAGAAAGTGTTATTCATAGAATCGGAATATAAATATTCCTCTGTGATAGGTTCTGACCACTCAACTTTTGAATAAAGGGATGGAAAATCAGAATCGATTGGTGCAAGGGACGCTTGTGGATTATGTGTAGAGTTATAAGTTGATTGGTTGTTTTTTGACAAAAAACTTTTATAAGCGATATACAATCCTAAAACCAATAACAAAATTATAATTATAACTAAAGGGATTACATTACCACCAATTCTCTTCATCTAGTTTAGTGTACTTGTATTTTGAGTGGTTGGTCAAGTTATTGACCAGATTGCCCAATCCTTCCGTTATACCCCATAAATTATCCACTCCCGAATCCTCATCAATTTAAAATATTGTGAAACTCAAAACTTTGACAAGAACTTGTTTACCACTCTTTACGTTTTGAAAAGAGATAAAAGCTATTTTTCGATAAATCAAATCTGGGCAGTAAAAGATAACGATATTATCTGGTTTAACTACAGAACTGATTCAAACAAAACTTCGGTATTTACAAAAGAGAAAAGAGACAGGAATAAGAGATCCTAAAGAAATGTTGGACGGATTGGTGCTATTATTTATTAATACAGATAATGGTAACTTAGTATACGGATATTAAATATGAAAAAAGTAATCTTTCTTGCGTCGGTTTTGATTGTACTAATTATCTTGCTAGGTCTTATTTTAAAGAGATCGAACACGCACATTGCATTGAAAATAATTCCTACCCTGACACCTGTAAATAATGATATGAAAACTTTCATATCTTCAAGTTCTATGGATTTTACTATACTAGTACCAGATAATTATGATGTCATAGAAAAAATGGGAAGTGTTATTATTTCCTCGTCATCAGGTAATATATATTAATATTAACGGTACTAATTACAGTGATTTAACAGATTATCTGAATGACTTAGAAGTGAAAAATAAATTCACATTAACAAACAAAAAAGATTTGATTGTTGCTTCTTACCCTGCAATTACTGGAATGATAGAGAAGGATAAATTTTATTATATCTATGTTAGAGGAATTGTGTATTCTTTATCGACAAAAGATGTTGATTTATATTCTGATCTTGACCTAATAGCTCAATCCTTCCGCTATACCCCGTAGTTATTTTTAAATCGTTGATTTATTACGCCTATAACTTTAGAATTGAAGATAAGATTATGAAATTCTATTTGCAGGAGATTCTTTTTAGTTTAGTTAATGACTAACAGTCATTTATTATTTAACCGCCTACCAAGGCGGTTTTTGTTACCGGAAAAATTGTAGGAGATAAATTATGACGAAAATTGATATTAAACCAATTGTATTTGAGGATCCTTCAACTGTAAAAAAAATTATTAATAAGCATCAAGACATATATGTCAACGATGCTTTTGAAAGGCAAATCAAGGAACTTTTTTTTATCGATAACCTTCAATTCATCGGTCAAGATAAAACGGAAGTTTGCAAATCCCCTGAATTTAATAAATACAGGAACAAGAAAAAAGATGATTTTTTATACGTTTATTATCCCTGGAATTATTCACTAGTGAAGTGTGTTAAAGAAGCAGATTACTTTAGACTTAAGACAAATCGCAATCAGGATCTTATTACTGCCGAAGAACAGAAGCGGCTTCGAGATTATAAAGTTGCGGTGTTTGGAATGAGTGTTGGCAGTAACATTGCTTTTGTTTTAACACAGTCTGGAATTTCTAAAAATATTACAATTGCAGATTTTGACGAATTGGATACAACGAACCTAAATAGAATTTGGGCTGGTGTTTATCAGGTTGGTTTAAATAAATGTGTTATTGCTGCAAGAAGAATTTACGAAGATAATCCTTATGCAAAAGTGTCCGCCTTAACCAAGGGCATTTCCAGTCCCCAGCTTGAAAATCTTCTAAAATCAAAAAAAATTGATTGTATTGTCGAAGAAATTGATAACATGTTATTAAAAATTGAGATTAGGAAGTTGGCAATAAAGTATAAAACCCCTGTCTTAATGGTGACTGACAATGGTGATTGGGCAGTTTTGCACATTGAACGGTACGATTTAGGGTATAAAAAATTTTTTGAGAAAGACGTCGATTATTGGAGAAAGAGATTGAGACAATATGATCCGAGAAAAGACTTTGCAGATATTGTTATAAACCAGATAGTTGGAGGTCCTGATAAAGTTGATTCTAGAATGTTGCTTTCCGCCAACAAAGTGATAGCAAAAAAACTAGTTTCGTGGCCGCAATTGGGAAGCGCTGCTCTTTTGGGGGGTATTGCAGTAACGGTTGCAATAAAAAGGATTGTGCGGGGAGAAAGTCGGGAAAGGTTTATTAAAGAATATCTTTATCCGATATCGAGGTTAGATTAATTATGGATCTGGATTTGGTAAAACAACTGGAGGATTTTGACGACCACAGACTGGTAACCTTTTTCCACGATAGCGAAACGGATTTAAATGGATTCATCTCTATACATCGGGGAAATAATGATATTCCAGCATTTGGAGCTACGAGGATTTGGAATTACAGGTCTTATAACGAGGCATTGGTTGATTCTTTGAGACTTTCAAAAACAATGTCGCGAAAAGCGGCATTGGCGGGTTTAAAGTGTGGTGGAGCAAAAGCGGTGATAGTAGCAGAAGGAAAAATAAAAAACAGAAGAGAATTCTTGAAAGCATACTCAAAAAAAGTGAATCTATTAGGTGGACATTTTATAACAGGTGCAGACGTTGGAATTAGTAGAGACGATGTAATTATGATGCGACGCTTTAGTAGATACTTTGTTGGAGTGAATGTCGACCCAGTAAAGTATACTGGTTTGGGTTTGTTTTACTCGATCCAAGCGTGTTTAAAAGAAGTTTATGGGAAAGAAAGTCTGGAAGGAAAAAGCTTTGCGATTCAAGGTGTTGGAAAAATTGGAGGCGAACTTTTGAGGTTAATATATAACCATTCGCATAACATTTATGTATCCGATGTCGATAAATTAACTCTAAAAAGGATTATGATGAAATATCCAAATGTGAAAGTCGTTGATTCGGGTAAGATTTTTAATCAGAAAGTTGACGCTTTTTGTCCTTGTGCATTGAGCAATTGCTTAAATTTCAAAACGATTAAGCTGTTAAATTGTTCTGTTATAGCGGGTGGTGCTAATAATCAATTAGAAAGTGACGGTGTTGCAGATGTTTTGTACAAGAGGTCCATCTTATATGCACCAGATTATGTTGTTAATTCCGGAGGTTTGATAAGTGTTTATGCAGAGTATGAAAACCATGGGTTGAATACACAATATGTTAGAAAGAAGGTTGCAGGAACAAAATTGATGCTGAAAAAAATTTTAGAACTCAGCAGAAGGAGAAAATTGTCCACTTTGGCGATATCAAATGAGCTTGCAGGCGAAAGAATAATGAGATTGAAATAAGATGCAAATCCAAAAAATACCCTACGGATTCAAAAATGTTTTAAGTCTTGAAAGTAAGCTGAAAACGAAACCTGAAGAATACTGGGTACGAAGAGGGGAAAATCGTGCTTTGAAACTCTTCAAATTGATGTCGCAAAGAGTTCCGGCATACAAGGACTTTTTGAAAAAAAATAATATTAGTCCGGACACAATTAAAAAAATTGAAGACTTCAAAAAAATCCCTCCGCTTGATAAAGACAATTATTTACGGAAGTATTCAATCCAAGAACTGTGTTGGGATGGAAACTTTGTCGAAAGACGTTGGACGATTTCTACTAACTCAGGTTCTACTGGAGAACCTTTTTATTTTCCGAGAGAAAAAGAACAAGATGGTCAATATGCATTATTGGCAGAGCTATATCTAAGGAATAATTTCGATATTCATAAAAAGACGACTTTATATTTGGATTGCTTTGCTATGGGTGCGTGGATTGGTGGACTTTTTACTTACGAGGCAATAAGGATTGTTGCAGAAAGGGGAAAATACCCACTTACAATTTATACGCCCGGAATATTTAAAGAGGAAATCTTAAAAGCTGTAATATCATTAGGGAACAGATTTGATCAGGTAATCATCGGGGGTTACCCTCCGTTAGTAAAAGATGTGATAGATGAGGGGGCAAGTTTAGGGGTTGACTGGAAAAAATATAATCTGGGATTTATTTTTTCAGCTGAAGGTTTCACTGAAGAGTTTAGGAATTATATTTACGAAAGAGCAAAGATAAAAGATTATTTTAAGCGATCACTAAATCATTATGGTACTGCAGACATGGGAACAATGGCCCATGAAACGCCATTAACTATTTTAGTTAGAGTACTTCTAAATGAGCATCCAAAAATTACACCCAGGATTTTCCCGGAGACTAACAGACTACCAACTCTAACACAATATTTTCCAGAATTATTCTATTTCGAAGAAAATAACAATGTGTTATTTTGTACCGGTTGGAGTGGTATACCTTTTGTAAGATATAACCTTAAAGACTATGGGGGCATTATTGGATATGTTGAATTGACTCGTAAATTTAACGAAGAGGGTATTTATCTTGATAAGAGATTAACTGAGATGAATATACAAGTATGGAAATTGCCGTTTGTCTATCTTTACGAGAGGAAAGATTTTGTCGTCAAACTCTACGGCGCGAATATTTTCCCAGATACTATAAGACACGCTTTACAACAAAGCCATTTTGAAGAGTATATAACGTCAAAATTTACGTTAATGATCAAGTATAATAAGAATCAAAATCAGTTTCTAGAAATTAATGTAGAATTAAAAAAAGGTATCACTAAAACTGACAGTCTGGCTAAAAAAATAAAAATTGAAGTAGTCAAATCTTTACTTCAAGAAAATTCTGAATACACATCGAATTATCGTGCTTTGAGAGAGAGACAGGAGCCTGTGGTGTTGTTGTGGCCATATGAATATCCTGAATTTTTTAAATCTGGTGGAAAGCAGAAATGGATTAAAAGTGAACCCTCGATCGAGAAGTAATAGCGGATGTATCTCGGAAGTGTTATAAATAATATAGAATGCCTGTCTTAAATCTTGACCTATTAGCTTTAGGGATTGCTGTTGCAGCAATATCTATATTGGGTTTCATTATTTATTTTAGTAACCGCAAGAGTGTAACCAACCGATTGTTTCTTCTGTTTACTATTGTTAGTGCGCTATGGGGAATAGCTAATTATATAAGTTACAAAATTTTCGACCCTGTATTTGGCGCTCTTTCTGTAAGACTTGTGATGTTTTTTGCGGTATACCAAGCAGGGCTGTTCTTTTTACTAACATATATTTTCCCACAAGAGAAATATAAATTTTCTAAATTGGTTAAGTTCATTTACGTACCGGTATTGTTTGTAGTTTCAGTGATTACACTGACTCCATTAATGTACTCAGAAGTGATTATAAAGGAGGGAGTCACTCCTCAACCAATACCTGCTCCCGGGATGGGTCTTTTTGCCATAGTAGCGGTCTCGTCTGTGATTGCTGGTCTAATTATTTTAATAAAGCGATTGATAAGTTCTAAAGGTAATGCCCGATTGCAATTTGTATTTCTATTATTGGGGGTTTTGATGATGTTTGGGTTTATCTTGGTGTTTAATTTTTTGTTTACTACAGTTTTTGACAATTCCAGCTTTGTACCCCTAAGTGGTATTTTTATGCTTCCTTTTGTATTTTTTACCTTTTATGCAATCTCAAGACACGAATTATTAAACGTTAAAATTATCGGAACAGAAGTAGTTACTGTACTTTTGATTATTTTATCGTTTGCAGAAGTTGTATTGTCTTCATCGTTTGGTGAGATCTTCTTTAGAAGTGGTGTTTTTATTGCACTGTTGGTAGTTGGTATATTGTTAATTCGAAGTGTGATACGTGAAGTTAGACAACGTGAACAGCTGCAACTTTTGAACAAGAGGTTAGAAGACTTGGACAAACAAAAGGATGAGTTTGTCAGTATGGCTGCGCATGAGTTGCGTTCGCCATTAACTGCCATCAAAGGTTATGTTTCGATGATTATCGAAGGAGATACCGGAGACATACCCGAAAAGGCGCGGCAATTTTTAGCTGATGCCATGGCGGTTACGGATAGGCTGGTACGTTTAGTAAACAACATGCTTAACGTTTCAAGAATTGAAGAAGGCAGGATTGTCTATCAAATGGAAGAAACAAGCTTAATCCGCGCAATTCAGGAAACATATTATTCATTTCGAGTTGAAGCCGAGAGAAAAAAGTTAGACTTTAAATTGGTGGTTCCAAACGGCTTGGAAGATAATGTTAAAGTTGATCCAGACAGGATTAGGGAAGTGATCAGTAATTTTGTAAGCAATGCCATTAAATTTACCGAAAAAGGAAAAGTTAACATTGTAATGAGTAATCCAATACCTGGTTTTGTGAAGGTGGAAGTTGTCGATACAGGACCCGGAATATCAAAAGAGGAACAAAGTAGATTATTCCAGAAATTTTATAGGGCCGAATCGACATCGGGAAAAACTTTT
>Ga0208375_1004703_pt1 | contig 10541 bp, 14 predicted proteins | sample RifOxyD1_FD_184038 | JGI IMG/M metagenome (GOLD analysis project Ga0208375, IMG submission 184038) | Soil microbial communities from Rifle, Colorado - Rifle Oxygen_injection D1 (SPAdes) | ecosystem: Environmental > Terrestrial > Deep subsurface > Rock core/Sediment | place: Rifle, Colorado...
TGTAATTGCACGATCACAATGACCACATCTTAATAACCCTCGATAGATGTAAGGTTTACCGCCATATTTGAATGGTTGTTTTCTAAAACCTGCTCTAAATTGTTGTACACGATCATATAATTCTTTGGTAATAAGATGAGTATATTTATGAGAGTATTCCTTTTTGTTCCATGTCATTATTCCAAAGTAAAACTTATCTTTTAATATTTTGTCTAAAAAGCCTTTTGACCAATTGATTCTATAATCTGTATTTAATCTTGTCCTTAATGATTCTAATGAAAACGCTCCCGAAGCATATAGTTCATAAGCCATAATGACTATTTTAGAATTAAACTCGTCAACTACAATTTCTGTTTTATCTTTTGCAACTTCTACTCGTACATACCCTCTAGGTGGTCTGGTTGGATATACGCCAACTCTTATCATTTGCTCTTGAGCTCTCTTAACATTATCGCTAATAGCGTCGGAATAATACTTTGCCAATCCTAAACTCATACTAAATGCAAACTTTTCAGTAGCGGATAAATTACTTGTAATCGCTTGACCATCAGATACAAAATGAAGTTCAATCTCATCCCGTACGGATTTGTCATAAAGTGTAGAAACTCTTTTATCAAAAATGTTTCTTGATAAGCGATCAACTTTATCAAAACATACCGCCACCTTTTCTTTTTGTTCCAAGACAAAGTCTAAAATTTTATCAAAGTCTGCTCTAGTGTCGTGGTATCCACTTTCATCAAAACTAAATTTTTTAATTACATTAAACCCTTTTCTTGTGCAGTATTCTTCCATTCTGTGAAGTTGGGCTGGTAGGGAGTTGTTAGCTTCTTTTTGCTCTTCTGTGCTTACTCCAAGAGAAGTTTATAAATAAGAATCCAATACTACTGATATACTTAATTTATGGACAATATTGACGCCATTAGTGCTGAAAAACACTACTACGCAACACAAAATGTAAAACACGAAGTAACGGAACTAATTTGGGATATGGATTCAAAGTTCAAAAGTCTAATAGTTGCCAAATGTGAACAATTACCCATTTTAGAGATTAAAAAACAAGATTTAGGTAAAACTGACTTCAATACCGAATTTGAAAAAAATAAACCATTAGAAATAAAGATGGTCTTGTCTGAATCAGAAAAAGATGACCCTGATAATCTACGGATCCTGATAACCGATAAAGGAAGGCTTGAACGAGAAACTCCTGAGATTCAAGAGCAAGTTGTCAACAACGAACAACTAAAACAAATTGAATCCCTGCCTAGAACATATAGAGGAGTTGGTGAAGGTGAAACAGGGATTGTTTATAAAGACAAAGACGGTAAGCCTGTAGGATGGGTTTCAATCGTAGAAAATCAAAGAGATAAAAATGCTTTTATAGCTTTTATAGGAGTGTCAGTTCATTCTGAACAAAATAGTTATGGAACTGCGATTATTAAATCGTTGCAATCAAAATATAGGCACTTAGCATTAACAATGCTTCCTTATGATACTGCAGGTCGTGGATACGATGAAGCAAGTTCAAGATTAAAGAGATTTTATATTCGCAACGGCTTTTACATGACTAATGGTGGTCAGTTTGCATGGAATAACAGCGAAGCCAATATAGAAAAATCAGGGCAGGTCATGGTAAAAGATGTATTAATAGCACAAGGTGAAAGATACTCAGATAATAGAATTTTGGAAACTTATTTTACTAGAGTGTTAGAAAGCGAATCATCAGCTGAGATTTTTGATGATAAAGAACAGCGATTGATAAAATCATGGCTTGAACTTAGAAAAGAACAAAGACAACTAGATAATGAGGCAGATCATTATGATAGGATTATTACGAACGCAGAATATAATCAAAGAACTGAAACTGCTGGACTGTAGTTGGGTACTAAATTAAAGGAGTTAAATACTGTTTGTATATTCTGAAAGGTAAATCCAAACTCTATTTCTTTGTTCAAGAATGCGTTTATTAGTGGGAGCCAAAGACTTTGGCAATATTTTTTGATATAGTTTTTGTATGGAAAATATCACACTTCATGGCAACTGGCTTATTAAGGCTCAACAAGCAGATGTTTTTAATATAATAACTAACTTTGAAAAATGGCCTGAGTATTTTCCAAAAGTTGCAGAATCTGTACAAGTCATAAGTCATAATAGAAATATCTTGGAAATTGAGGCAATAGTCAAATCATTTGGTCAAAAATTTCCAGTAAAAATGAAAACACAGATTCTCCCGAATAAAGGATTTATCTCGGACAATGAAAGTCCTAAATTCGGAACTTCTGGCCATGAGGAGTTGTTACTTTCCAAGCATTTAAGCGGAACAATGATTGATTATACCTATCAAATTGCTATCCATAAACGCTGGCTTCGTGTTGTTGCAGGGCCATTGATTGGTTGGTTATCCATGAAATTCTGGCGGAAAGCTGTCATAGACGAACTAAGAAAAAGAGTGAATTGATCTTGAAACAATTCGAAAAGCTGGAGAATAGCCCTTGGTGTTTGCTAAAATAACTTCATGACTAAGAATATTGTGGGTGGTGTTGTACATAATATTCCAGATGATTTAAAAAAGTCACTAACTTCTGATACGAAAGCACTTCAGATTTGGAATGGTCTTACACCACTAGCACGTAATGAATGGATTTGTTGGATGACACTTGTTAAAAAAGAAGAAACAAGGAAGGACCACTTAAGAAGAGTAACAACTGAACTTAAAGAAGGAAAGAGAAGACCTTGTTGCTGGGCAGGCTACACTCATAGAAATAAAAAGTCATGAAGAAATTTATTTTATTTTTTAATAAATCATCTACTATTTTAGCCTTGATATTAGTTGCTTCTGCTGCTCTCCGTTTAGTTCCACTTGAAAAATTAATGGTTTTTACTCCTGATGAAAGTTACATCTTGTATTATGTTCAAACATTGGTTCGTAATTTCCACATAATTTGGATAGGAGTAAGTGCTTTGGGTTTTGACTTTTACATGGGCCCTGGCTGGATTTATTTTTTGTATCCGTTTGTAGCAATTTCTAAAAATGATCCATTAATAATTGGAATTATCTCAAGTATTATTGGTGTTGTTACAACTTATGTGGTTTATTGGTTTGGTAAAAAACTATATGATACAAAAGTTGGGCTTCTGGCATCACTTTTTTATGGTTTATCCTCTTTAATTGTTTTTTATGATCAACAGCCATATCCAAATGCAGTTCCTCTTACGTCCCTTTTGATTGCAATTAGCCTCTATTTATCTAGAAAAAACAAAAAATGGTTATATTTGTTTGCAGCTAGTTATGGTGCAGTTTTTCATTTACATCTGTCATTGGTTTTACTTGTTTTTGCAGGAATTTATTGGGTATTAAGATATAAACTTTTAGATCTTAAAACAATAATTATTTCTGGGGCAATTTTTATTGCTACTGTTTCTCCAATGATTGTTTTTGACTATTACCACAATGCAAGTAATATTACAGCTCCACTTAGAGTTTTAAAATCAATCGGCGAAGAGGGTAAAACAAAAGTTGGAATTGAGAAGAAACTTACTTCTATTACAAGTTCTTTAAGTAGGCTTTGGTATTTAGATAGTGGGAAAAGTAATACTGACGAAATTCTTTATCCTTGTAACACAAGCTTAGAAGCTAAAACCACAAAAGGGAAACTACCCCTAGTACTTATTAGTTTATTTATTTTATATCAATTTTTTATAACAGCATTCAAGAACACCACGGGATATAATCCCGCGGATGAATTGAACGCTGATATGTCATTCTCGTTTGGACGGATACCCCGCCATAATGGTGGGGAGAATGTCATGGGTAAAGGCATTTGGAAAGACGAAAAAAGAAGTTTGTTTTTAGTAATGTCATTATGTTTTATTGTTCCATATCTAACAATTAGTTCTATTAACTCAGTTGAGTATTATCTTTTAGGTTTTTTTCCACTATTTTTCATAATGACTGCGTCAGTTATTTCCAAATTTAGAAAATCATTAAAATATTGTGTTTATTTTCTGATTTTTCTATTTTTGTTACGTAGCGTTTATGTAGTTTTTACTGCTAGTGGGGAATATGGATTAAAAACAAAGAAAATAATGGTTGAAAAGGTTATGCAAACAATTGAAAACTCATCATATGAACTTTCTGAAGAGGGAGGTGTCTGCCAAGGTGCAGCAGGCTGGAGATATTTATATATGTCATATGGACGAATCCCTGTTAGAAGTTCAGAAGATAAATCATTCTATTGGCTTTGGGAAGAAAACGAAATTTCAAAAGAAAGAGCTAAATTTAGTGTTGTGATGGAAGACAGAAGGGTTTCAAAACAAAAACACCAAGGTTACAAGCATCTGATTCAAGAAGGTGCTTTTAACGCCTATATCTACGAGAATTAATTTTTGTACCAATCCAAAAATAGAAAATATAGAATTGAATTACAAAAGCCCATTTAATTACTTGATACCAATTACCAACAATTTGAGATCTTCCAACTCTTGGAGCATATGTAATTGGAATTTCTACAAATTTAATGCCTAGTGCAACCGTTAGAAGTGTTAGTTCTGTATTAAAAAGTGCGGTTTTTTGATTTTTCCAAAGTGGAATAATTTTATTTAAGGCCGATCTTTTAAAAAGTTTATATGCACAGCCAACATCAGTTAGGGCAACACTATCGAAAAGTACTTCAATTGTTTTGGCTTCAATTACATTTGCAAATTTTCGTAAGATCCCCATACTAGCCCCAGATAGTGCCCCAATTTGGCTTGTTCGGGTTCCTATTACAACATCAAAATCACGAGAATAGACTAAAAATCTTTCAATGTCAGAGGCTTTAAATGTTCCATCTGGTTCACAAACTAGAACATAGTCAGAAGTTGCTGATTTAATTGCTTTTTGAAAAGCATAACCATAGCCTTGTCTAGGTTCATATAAAAGTTTTGCTTTAGTTTTTTTAATCTCTTCATCAGTTCCCTTTTCTGCATTGTTGTTGACAACAATAACTTCATCAACAAAACCAGTTTTAAAAAAATCATCAATTACTTTTTTAATTGATTTCCTCTCTCTATATGTTGCAAATACTACTGAGACTGTTTTTCCCTCGTACATATGAAGTATTTTAACATGTTGTAATTTCTCTAGTGCTCAAAAACTTCAAGTGAGATATAATTACATGATGAAAAACGTAAATTGGAAAGAACTTTTAATTTTTAATATCGTTTGGATTGTTGGAGTTGTAGCTTCATGGATATTACAAAAGTTTGGTAACGTAGATGGTTTTTACGTTTTTCTATTAATATTGCTAATACCAATAAATTTATACATTTTGAAAAAATAATAGTTATATGAAAAATATATTTAAAATTTTCAAGATCAGTAAGCCACAGCACAAGTGGATATTGTTTGCTTGTGTTTTAATTACTATCCAAGCAGTTTTACAACAAGCCTCACCTATAACTTTAAAATATGTTATTGATGAACTTTCAAATCAAATTGCAAATAAATCAGGAAATTACGAAACAGTTACAACTCTTTTTATTTTAATCCTCGCTATTAACTTATCAGTTGCAGTTTTAAACTCAGTCAATCAAAGAATTGGTGATTTTATTGCATCTAGACTAGGTAGATTTTTAACGGAAATTTTTTACAAAAAAATATTTACACTTCCACAAAGTTACTTTGACGGGGAGATATCAGGAAAGATTGTAAATCAACTTAATAGGGGAATAAACTCGATTCGTGACTTTGTAAATGGAGCAACTAACTTTATATTTCCTGCACTTCTCCAAACAATTTTTGGTGTTTCAGTACTTTCATATTTTGATCCAACAATTGGACTTTTAGCTCTCTCAGTTTTTCCTATTTATATTTACATAACTAGTTACTCAACAAAAAGGTGGGGGAAGATACAAGAAGAGAAAAATGTATACGAAGATGGTGTTAGAGGCCGAATTCAAGAGGTAATTAATAATATCAGACTTGTTAAAACTTATAACACTCAGAAGAGAGAATGGGAGTATGTTTCAAGTAACTTTGGAACAATTAATAGGCTTTACGATCGTCAGTCGAATGGTTATCATATTCTAAATTTCATTCGTGAATTTGGTTTGGAAGTAGTTTTAGTTATTATTCTTTATCTTATTTTCAATAAAACCTTCTATGGAAATTTATCTTTAGGTGAAATGGTACTTATTATTCAACTTTTAAATCAACTTAGGTGGCCTTTGTTTGCCATGAGCTATATTTTGGAACAAGTTCAAAGAGCAGAAGCAGACAGTAAAATGTTTTTTGAACTTTTGGATTTAAAGTCAACAGAGAAGTATGAAGGTGTAGCAGTTGGTGCACTTTTAAAGAAACCTGAAATTACATTTAAAAACGTCAATTTTGGTTACAATGATGGAAGTGAAGTCTTAAAAGATTTAAATCTTGATTTAAAATCTGGTGAAACAGTCGCGCTTGTTGGCCATTCAGGAGCTGGCAAAACAACACTAATCAATTTAATTCTTAAATTATATGAACCAACAGCTGGGGACATTATGATTAATGGCAAAAAATATTCCAAAACCTTACATGCTTTTATTAGAAGCCACATGGCGCTAGTTTTCCAAGATACTGAACTGTTCTCGTCTAATATTAGAGAAAACGTTTCTTACGGCTTGGAAAATAAGTCAGATGCTGAAATTATTTCAGCATTACAAAAAGCTAATGCATATGAGTTTGTTTCTAAATTTAAAAATGGTTTAGATGAACAAATTGGAGAAAGAGGAGTCAGACTCTCAGGAGGTCAAAAACAAAGGATTCAAATAGCAAGAGCAATATTGCAAGATAAGCCAATTTTAATTTTAGATGAGGCAACAAGTTCACTTGATTCAAGATCTGAAAGTTTGGTACAAGACGCATTAGAAAAACTATTTAAAAACAGATTAACAATTATTATTGCCCATAGATTTTCAACAATTCAGAATGCAGACAGAATTATAGTTTTAGATAATGGAACAATTGTAGGGGATGACACACCACAGAAGCTTGCTAAAAAAGAGGGATTATATTCAGAGCTTCTTCAATATCAAATAGCTGGGAATAAAAAACTACTTAGTAAGTACGAACTAAGATGAAAGAAAAGGAAAAGAAGGGCAAGTACCCTAAAAAGTTTATCGAAAAGGCTATTTGGCCAGTATATGTTTGTACAAATTCACAATGCGTAAATTCAGTTGGTGATATTAATTACGAAGAAGCATGTGGACTAGACTTTTCAACGGCTCCAAAAATTATAAAATGCACATCATGTCATTCAGATATGAAACTCTCCAATACTGCAAAAAAGAAATAAAAAACTGTTAAACAAATACGAATTGAGATAAAGTCGCCTTAATTCTCGTAAATAAATTGTTAAGCATTGCTTCAAAGACAATGAAGCCAATAGGTACGAAGAACAAAGTACTGATTAGTTGATACTTTAGGAATGGGAGGCCGTTTATGTATGATTGTGCAAGCCCAAGTGCTGTATTTGGATACATTCCCCATGAATCAAGTGCCCAGACTCCGAAATTAGTCCAGAAAAAGAAAAACAAATTAGATGAAATTCCTGCAAGTGTACCCGAAAAAATATTATTAACTCTTAATTTTTTAAAGATATTTATGGCTAAGATCGGAAATATAAACCCACTCCAAGTAAATATAAATATATTAGTATTTCCAATTATTAAATCAGATAGAATTACAATTGAGAGTGTAAGGATAAAAGCAGTTTTTCTATCTAAATAAAAAGCAGAAAGAATTGAGGCTAGTGTAATTATCTCGAAGTTTGGCCCCAGATCAAACCAAACTCTTTCAATTAAAGCTAAAACAAAGATTGAATAAACAAAAACCCTTCTCATTTTGGTGTTTCATATTTCCATTCAACTTGATCACTGTTTTTTAATTTCATTTGGTCAGCTGCCGTCTGACCAGATTCACCATTTACATAATAAATCCATGATTTTTTAGCTGTACTTTCAAAATCGCCAATTTTTTTAACAAATATACCAAAGTCATATTGTGTTGTCTCAAGTTTGATATCCTCTTTTTCTGTAAATTTTTTAAGAATTGAGAATGCAGTATCACCTGCGTCTACTACCAATTCATCAGTTTTTAAATCTTTGTTTCCAAAATCTATAGTAACAATTGCTCGTGCCTCTAACCCCGATTGCTGATCTATTGGAACCTCGGACGTTTTATTAGAGTTGTAAGTTTTAAAAATTACAAAAAACGAAGCTAGAATTAATATAAGGAGCGGAAATATATATTTTCGCATAGTTTCATTATTTAACGATATGATACAATTTTTGTAAAGTGGGAATTACAGAAAAAGTTCATGAAAAGGCAAGTCTAATTCGTGACGTGGTTATTGCTGGAAACGATGGGGTGGTAACAACATTTGCGGTTGTTGCGGGCTCCTTGGGAGCCTCACTCCCACCAACTGTTGTTTTAATACTAGGTTTTGCAAACCTTTTTGCTGACGGTCTTTCAATGTCTACTGGGTCTTTTTTGGGAGTCAAAAGTGAATTGGAGTTTGAACATCAAAAAGCTGGTAGGAAACCTATGGAAAATGGGCTAACAACATTTTTTTCATTTGTTGTTACGGGATTGTTGCCTTTAATTCCATATCTTTTTAAAATAGAGAATGCCTTTGTTTATTCTAGTGTTTTTGTCTTTTTAACATTACTCATAATTGGTATTTTTAGGGGAGTAATAACTAAAAAAAGTGTTTTAAAATCATCACTTGAAAATATTTTTATAGGTGGAATCTCAGCAGTTGTTGCTTATGTTGTAGGAAGTTTGGTTGAAAAATATTTAATTTGAGAGAAGGTGATTATAAATGGCAAAAAAAGAAACTCAAGATTATTCCAAAGTTTTAATGACAGGATCTGTATTGGCGGTAATTTTAGCTACAATAGGATACTTAGGATATGATTTGTGGTTGGCATCAACACAATGGTTATTAGTTGCTGCGGTAACGGCAATGTTTGGAGTTTACATGAAGCTGAAATAGTTTAATTTGTGTCTAGCGGTAATCATGCGTTAAATATGCGGAGAAACTAAAAAAATAAACAAGACTGTCCTGTTTGTGGGCATATAGTCATTTCAAAACAAAATGACTATATATCTCGCACGAAAAACTGACGTTTCGTTTTGTGCTCGCTATAAAATTGGAATTGTGGCAGGTAGCAAAGATGCAATTTGTACAAACTGCGGTTTTAAAGATCCCTGTTGTGAATAGTTCACTTGACAATGTTTATTGTGCAGAGTATTCTGACCACAAGTATGAATTTCAACAAAAAAGATGTGATTGTTGGGCTTGTTATTATAGTTGCAATTATTGGCGGAGTATTGCTTTATAAAAAGCTAAAAACCTCCAAGCCACTTTCAACTCAGACTCCAGTTTCTGTTACTTTCAGAGAAGATTTTGACGCCGAAGGCGGTTATTTAGATTTTATTAAAAATAATATTCCTGATGATGTTATTTCAATTGAACTCAAAGACATTTCAGGAGGGGATAGTAGAGGTATCGCAACAGAAACAGAAGTATTGGTTGACGCAAACGATCCCGAATCCGGTTGTTTTTACCAAGGTTGGCTAGAAAAAGATGGTAATTTAATCTCGATAGGTAAGTTACAAATGGCAAAAGGGGGCTGGTTATTGAACTATGGACCAAGAAGTGAGGGTTTTAACAAAATTGTTGTGAGTTTAGAAAAATTATTTGACAATAAAATTGAAAAAAGAATACTTGAAGGCTCTTTTTAATTTTTCATATTTGTATTAATATGAAAGGTAGATGAAAAAAGTAATTCTAATTGTAGTCCTCTCCATACTCACACTTTCTTTTTTGGCTTTAATTATTAATGCTTATGGACTTCAGAAAGCATATTTTGAATCTAAAGATGAAAAAAATAATAATTCAGATTCAGCAATAGTAATCGATAATCGACCTTCTTTATATAAAGATTATTCAAAAGAAGATTATGATATGGCGCTAGCTGAGAAAAGAGTCTTGGTTTTATATTTTACTTCTAACTGGTGCCAAGAATGTCAGAAACAAGATAAGGTTAATAATGAACTTTTTAATGAGCTGACTTCTGAAGGTGTTGTTGGTTTAAAAATTCATGTATTAGATAGTGAAACAACAACAGAAACAGATGCTTTGGCTAAAAAATTTGATGTTATAAAAGAACAAACATTTGTGGTGCTGAATAAATCTGGCGCAGTTAGCTTTAAATATACAGGGATTTTGGATTCAGACATGTTAAAGCAAAAAATAATGGAAATGAGGTGATTTTTCTATATGACAGTTAAAATATTTTCAACAACAACCTGCCCGTACTGTAAAATGTTAAAAGACTATTTTGCATCTAAAAATATATCTTTTGAGGAAAAACTTGTTGATTCGGATGAAAGTGCCAAAATTGAAATGGCATCACTCTCCGGAGGATTTTTAGGTGTTCCTTTTACTGTAATTACTAAAGATGACGGAACAATAGATACTGTAATTGGATTTGACAAAGGGAAGCTAGACGCAATACTA
>Ga0208375_1004704_pt1 | contig 10540 bp, 7 predicted proteins | sample RifOxyD1_FD_184038 | JGI IMG/M metagenome (GOLD analysis project Ga0208375, IMG submission 184038) | Soil microbial communities from Rifle, Colorado - Rifle Oxygen_injection D1 (SPAdes) | ecosystem: Environmental > Terrestrial > Deep subsurface > Rock core/Sediment | place: Rifle, Colorado...
CTTCACCATGACGATATGCAAGACTTTCTAATGCCTTCATTGTTGCACGTGCATTGTTTAATTTATTCTTTGTTCCAGAATAAAACTTTGCAGTAACATCATTTAATCCAGCAAGAGCTAGAATTGGGCGAGCAGAAGATCCAGCGATTAATCCACGTCCTTTGTTAGGCATAATCATCACTTCAGCTGATTTAAACTTTGCTGTAACATCGTGAAGTAATGATTTATTCTTTGTAAGACGAAGCTGAATCATGTTTTTCTTTGCTGACTTCAAAGCTTTTTCAATTGCAACTTGAGTATCAAGTGCTTTACCAGTTCCTAGTCCGATACGACCATTTCTATCTCCTGCAACAATTGCTACAGAAAGAGAGAAACGACGTCCACCAGAAACCACACGAGTTACTCGACGAATACTAATAGTTTTACTATCAAATTCCGGCTTCTCACGTGGAGCGCGTGGTCTACCACCAGTGCGTCCTCCTGGACGACCACCTTTTCCACCACGATTACCACCGCGGTCAGCGCCACGCTCTACTCTTTCGTGAGCAACTGCAACATTTCCTGTCGCTACCGTTGCTTCTTTTACAGGCACAGCTTCAGCTACTACTTCAGCCACAACTGGAGTATCAACTACAGGTGTTTCAACTGGCGTAACTTCTACTATTTCTTCCGTTGTTTTAATTTCTTCTGTCATATATTTTAAAATAGATTTAGAAAACAAGACCTGCTGATCTAGCTCCGTCAGCTAATGCCTGTACTCGACCACGGTACGAGAACCCGCCACGATCAAAAACGACCGTAGTAATTTTTTTATCTTTTGCAGAGACTGCAAGTTTTTCGCCAACTTTCTTTGCTCGTTCTAGCTTTGCCATCTTGTCAGTCAAGCCAAGATCAGATGCTGATGCTAAAGTTATTCCTTTCACATCATCAATAAGTTGTGCATACATATAGCGGTTTGAACGAAAGACTGCTAGTCTTGGGCATTCCGCTGTACCTGTTACTCGAGAACGAATTTTTTTGTGAAGACGCTCTCTTTTTTCTGCTTTAATGTTTGTTTTCATATATTTATTAAAGATTATGCAGACTTCTTGCCTTGCTTACGACGTACAACTTCATCACTATAACGAATACCCTTTCCTTTATATGGTTCAGGTTTCTTCATTTGACGAACTTGGTTTGCAAAGAGTCCGACAGCCTCTTTATCAATACTAGAAATAGTAAGTGAACTCTTTTCTGCAGTTACAGTTACGCCTTCTGGAATCTTCATAATTACTGGATGAGAAAATCCAAGAGAAAGATTTAAATCACTTCCCTTAACATCCCACTTAAATCCAACTCCTTCTACTAAAAGTTTCTTTTCAAATGGAGTAACCACACCTGCTATCATGTTTTTGACATGAGACATATATGTTCCCCAAAGTGAACGAGAAAATTTGTCATTACGACGAGGTTCTGAAGTAATTATATTGTTTTCATTTTTGAAAACAATTTCATCACGAAGATCTCTTACGAGTTCCCCTTTCGGACCTTTCACACGTACAGCATGGGCATCGAAAGTAACTTCGACACCTGCTGGAATACTCAATTGTTGTTTTCCTATTCTGCTCATACGTTTTTTGTTACCAGATTTTAAATAATATTTCGCCGCCGACCATTTCCTTGCGGGCTTCTTTTCCTGTAATAATACCTTTTGGTGTTGAAAGCACCACAGTACCGTGACCGTATTTAACAGCTGTAATTTCTTTTACACCTGTGTAAACACGCTTTGAAGGCTTTGATACTCTTTCCACGCCATTTATACGTGGACTTTTATCTTTATATTCCAAAACCACTTCAACAATTGGCTTGATGCCACCAGATACGATGAAAGTTTTGATATATCCTTCTTTTTTAAGTAATTCAAGAACCGCCCCTTTCATTTTTGAATGAGGAAGGGTAACACTTGTCTTTTTTACAAGACCAGCGTTTTTAATCCCGTTTAACATGTTTGCTAGAGTGTCCATAATGTTTTTTATCTATAGTGTGCTTGATATAACTACCAAGAAGACTTTGTAATACCCGGGATCATACCTTCATTTGCAAGCTCACGAAAGCAGATACGACATAGACCAAAATCACGCATAAATCCGTGCTTTCGACCACATTTAAAGCAACGAGAAACTTTACGAGTGCTGAATTTTGGCGTCTTATTGCTACGTGCAATAGTTGATGTTTTTGCCATTGTTGAATTCTAGGGTTTAGGGTATAAGATTTAGAGTTTAGTTAGACTAAACACCAAATCAAATACATTTTGATAATTTCTGTCTGAATATCACGTGTGTATGCGTAAATTTAAGGCTTTTACCTAAAACTTACGGAGAAACACGGATTACAATACAGCCCAGTAATACTAACATGAAAAGTCCATAAAGTCCATAAAGTTGAAAGTCCTTAAAGTAAATGCAAATACGGAACGGCCGCTTCGCGGCCGTTCCGTATTTACTTTTCCCTCTCCCTTAGTCTAGTAAAAGGGAAATTTTAGATGAAATACGAGGAGCTTAGTAATTTTTAAGAGAAGGCGTACATATAGTACGACGACTCTTAAAAATTACGTAGCGACCCGCCGGCCGGCCGAGGCAGGCAAAGTAGTTCGCTAAAATTTACTTTTTACTTACAACTCTCTGCTTTAATAGCTGAACGTGTGAAATCAAACACCATCCCCGTTACCGGTAATCCTTTAGAGGATTGATAGGCTTTCACTGCTTCTACTGTCTTGTCTCCATAGAAAGATGTAGGGGTATCTGTGAGGAGTCCTCTTGATACTAGGAAGCTTTGGAGATTCTTTACATTGTTATCTTCATAGCCTCTGTGCATGTTGTAAGGTAGGTTTGTACAAGATACATTAGATATATAGTCTCCTAATACTACTGGTTTTTGAGAAGAAGGGTTTAGGAAAGATACAGGGTTTGTACAGTTAAATGACATTGGGGAATTAACTAGGAGTACTGGTTCTGTCGCTTGTTTACCTGATGTATCTACTCCATGAGAATATGAGTATACGGTGTGATTACCAGGGGTTAAGTTTGGTATTTGATAATTATAACCATGATTACCTCCAGGAAGACCGAAGTATTGGTTAACATCTGTTCTAGACCCTGTAGTTACTCCTGCATTAAATCCAGTTCCTGACCCAGCTGGTCCATCAACGTAAAGATTGATTTCTGTTGAGGCTAAGGAGTTATCTGCGTCATATGCCCAACCACTTACATTTCCACATGAACCTACTGGACCAGAAGAGGCACTATCAATTACTCCTGTTGGTTTGTTGTTAGATGTGCCTGGGGCAATAGTTACTGGGGCTTGCCAACAAGACTTTCTTCCTTCTTTGTATCCATAAGAATCCCAATGTTCCTTAGCGCCCACTCCTGCTGTTTTAACGTCTGGCGCATAGTAATAATAGTAAGCTGTTGGGTCAGAACAAGTTGGAGTAACTACACAAGATGCTGTGGCGTTACAAGTTCTTGTGGTAGCCGCTCCAATGCAAAATCCATTACCTCCTGTACACAATGCGGTTTGTGTTGATTGTGCTTGGCCACAGACGTTTGGGCAATCAGAAGGGAAAGAATAGACTCCTGTGGCTTGTGTTGCAGTAGTTAAACATGCTTGCTGAGTATCAAATGTTTGTAATCCTTGATACATATACGAACCACAGAATTGTTTTTGTGAACAATCTTTATTTGTATTATCAATCCAATAACGATTAGAACATGTTGTAACTGGCGCTGGCAAAACAACAATATTCAAGAAACCACTTTTATTTTTTTGTGCATCATTAGAGACTCTTAATTTATACATATTACCAGCTTTTAGATTAAAGGATTGCCAGACATTTGGAATAAAAGTGAATAGTAATTTCGTGCCATCTCCATTTACATCACTATAATTTACCCCCGAAGCTCCAAGATCTATTCCATCTTTGAAAAATTCAACTTGAAGATTATTATTTATGAACTTTAAATTAGTCCCATAAATCGTAACTGTGGTATTTGATCCCTCCTCTATTTGAGATTGAGAAATAGATGTAATAGATGGTGTAATATCTACTGAATTATTTACAGTAACTGTAACTGTTTTTTTTATATTTCCGCCTGTCGAATTATTACAAGAAATTTCATAGATAGAAGTTACAGTAGGAGAAACAGTTACGCTACCACTTGGTTTACCATTAGCATACGTATTCCCCATCCAGTCTAAATCATTACCATTCACAGAATTTGCCATACAAGAAGTTGTCCCTAGAGATTCCCAAGAAATAGTAGAAGACTGCCCTTGATTTATAGTTGTCGGATAAGCAGAAATTGAAACCGTTGGTGAGAACACAAAACTTCCATCTCCTTTAGTTGTATACGAATTCATTGGGAAGTTTACAAGATTATCACCCGTGTATAAAACATTTCCTCCAATAACATCCTTCCAAGTAAAATTTGATGGGACAAGGCTTGAGGAAACCGTAGGTATTAACCCCGCTTGGGCCTTTCCATTCACCCTTGCATAAACTGAAAATGTTGTAGCCTGACCAGCTCCAATTTCATAAGGAGAATAAAAGTTTATATATTTTACGCTTCCATCATAACCGTTTTCATTGGTTACTATTGGAGTGTTTCCGCTAAGAACTCGAAACGTATCATAAGAAACATTTGTAATTCCCGAAGAAGATAATGCTAGTCCTATACTTGATAGTGAAATCTTTCCATTGACATCCGCTGTAACTGTAAACTCCCCTATTTTATTTTCAATACCAAGAATTAATGGAGAAGCTCCAACGACTGAACCCAAAGTTACTGTTGGTCTTGAAGCAACAAGTGTCATACCATTTGAAGAAACTGGTGTTGTGTTAGTTATTACTTGACCACTTCCTGAAGTAGCCTCAATATAATTAAGTTTTAACCCTACATTTGAAACACCTGAATTAAGATAACCCCCACTTGTTGAATACTGAAATCCTGAGAACTTAACTGTTACAGGAATATCAACACCAGTTGAAGAAACTGGAATGTTTAGTCCCGATATAATTGTTATTCCTTGACCATCTGCAAACCGTCCCGTAATACCGTTAACTGTAATACTCTCAATTGCATCTTGCCCTCCTGCTACAAATCTAAGCTCGCGAACTGTCGCGTTTGTCCCTGCCTGTGTAGTTGCAAGTCTATATGTTGCAATACCAAAAGTTGAACCACCTATCACATATTGACTAGCTGGAGAGTTTTGTGAAAGAACAGGATTAGCGAGTGAAGATGCTGAAGAAGTAACAGGAACACCATCCGTTGAAGTTATTCCATCGGCTGACATATTAGCAACTACAGATCCTGTCGATGCCCCAGCAATATCTGCATAAATATCAACAGTAGGACTTGCGTTAGCACCAATACCCCAACTTACTGGAAAATTATTTATTCCCTGCGTAGGATTACCTATGGGCGTAGATAGTGTCATTTGCGAGTCGACCATAAGTCTAAGATTAGAAAGATTTGTTACTGAATATCCTGACAGACTTAAATTTACAGCTATATTAGATAAATGTTCCTGGCCGTTTGAATTATTTTTTATCATAAATGATCCAATTTTCACATTTGCTGTATTCGGAGAAACTGTTTGAGCTGTAAATCCTGAGTTTTTTGTAACAGATACAGCTGATGAATTATTTGAAGACTTTGTAACATTAAGCACTCCGCTTATTCCTTGGTGGACAATGCCTGTTGATGGATCTGTAGCTTCAACAAATATATGATAATATCCCGCTGGTGGAAGATTTCCAACAAAACGAGAAGATAACTGTGACCAAGGTACTCCAGCATTTAGTTGATACCCACCATTAGCACTAGTTACTACATTAACTCTTTCAATATCCCATGAATGCATACCGTCTTTACTTTTTAGTTGAACCGCTAGATTAAGAAATTTACCAGCAACAACTTCTGGATATGTCCACTTTATAATTTTACCAGCATCTCCAATATCCCATGTCTCGCAAGGTTTATTATCAGAGTCGCAAGCTGTTGGTGAAGAAACTGCTATATCTCCGACGGTTGTTGGTGTATTTGTTGCCCCACCACTATTAAAATTAAAACTAAAATTATTACTTGCTCCTTTGTTTGTTGAAATTTGAACAATATAACTATTTCCTGAAACTAGATTAAAATCGGATGGATTAAAGAAAATACTTCTACCAACAACAGAATTATCTGCAGAAGAGTAGTTTAGGCCTTCTGATAAAAGAACTTTTGTTATACCATTAATGGTTACATTATTTGAATTTTGTGGAAAACGTGATCCATTAATAAAACAAACACCGACTTTTGAAGTACAGTCAACACTGTTTATATATGGAGAAGTTTCCCCAATAATTGTCACATAATTTCCATCTTTAGAGGAAATAATATTTCGGTTACCTAAATTGCTTTTATTCTGTTCATTCATGAGAGCATACGGTACAGTATGATATGACCCAGCAAACATTAGTTTTGGGTTAAATGTCTGATATAAATTAAATACCGCGGAGGCCCCAGCTGGAATAACCCAATAATCACCTTTATCATAAGCATTCTGACTTGAAACAACCAAATTACTTATACTTACTCCCCCGTTACCGTTACCATTATCAGCAATTAAAGCAAAAAGACTAAAATAAAGTGCACTAGAAGGCCATACTGACGCGGTTGGTTTAACCACATTTAAATCAGTATTCCCTGCTGTTACTTTTACTGTTGCCTTTGCTATTAACTCAGCCTCTTTATTATTTGAATAGGCAAGTTTTAATGATGGGCCACTAATAACAAGTGCAGTCGGATCGTTTGAAGGAACTGACGTGGTCGAACACTGCTCTTCATGCCATCCACAATTAGTATCTCTCTGCATAGAAGAACCGTCTGGACACAATCTCATTTCTTGAGTACACGCTCTCCTTTCTCCACCAGAACATGCTTGCCCTGTGGTAATGCTATATCCAGAAAGTGAATAACACCCAGGTAAAAATTTAACCTGAACTCCGTTAGATGGATCTGTTGCTGGTATTTCAACTGGATATTCTCCGTTACAACTAATGTCCTTAATCAAAGCTCTAGTCATTTGACCTACATATCCATAGGCAAGTAAATTATTTTGCTTTTGAAAAGTTTTTACGGCATTAAAAGTTAAAGCCCCAAAATATCCAGTTGGGTCGCTGGTAAGAAGTCCTTGTTCTTGAAGGAAGGACTGCAGGTCAGAAACTTCTCCATTGGAGTTTGAATCTTTTGATTGTTTATAAGCTAAGTTATTTTGTAAATCTACACACGATGACCCGACTGATGGTAACGGTGTATCTCCAACCACTTGAGCAGATACAAAAGAAAAACAAGCACTTAATAAAAGAGTCCCAATAATATATTTTTTCATATGAATTTAGTATAGCACCACCTCGCCCCCCCCCTAAATTATTATAGACATTTATCCCCATAAATTAGTTAAAAAACAAAATGTCTTCGAAAGGCTTTTGTGTTTTCTATAAAGAACTTTCTTTAAACTTTAATCTGTTAACCATCTGATATACTGACACAATGCTAAAAATCTTAAAACCAACCGCAAAAATTATTATAATAATTTTTGCAATAATTGGCTTCATTCTTTGTTTTGGATATATTGCTATTAGAACTGGTCTAACAAAAACAGAAGGTAAAATAGATATTCAAACAAAGAATTTTATAAAAAGTGAAGATATAAAAAAAGAGACTTACGCCACTTTCCCCTTAGCCCACAGCCCTGAATGGATAGCTTTTAGACAAGCTGTTATAAAAGACAAAACTATAATAGAAAATGTCTCTAAGAAAACAGGTATTTCTGGAAGACTTCTAGTTGCTATTTTAGTTCCAGAACAAATGCGATTATTCCATAGCGAAAGACCACTTTTTAAACAAGTTTTTGAGCCATTAAAAGTTCTCGGTAGCCAAAGTCAATTCTCTTGGGGAATATTTGGTATCAAAGATGAAACCTCACGTGCTATTGAAAATCATTTAACAGATAAGGCCTCCCCTTTCTATCTCGGTCCATCATTTGAGAAATCTCTTTCTTTCACAAATCCAAATGAAAGCGACCAAGAACGTTTTACTCGTATCATTGATGAGGACAATCATTTGTATTCATATTTATATACAGCAATTTATGTATTACAAATAGAAACACAATGGAAAAAAGCAGGTTTTCCAATTGATGATAGACCAGAAATTATTGCCACACTTTGGAATGTAGGTTTTGAGAAATCAATACCAAAAGTAAACCCCTCCTCTGGAGGCTCAGTTCTTGATATCGGAGATAAACAATATAGCTTTGGTGAAATGGCTAAATTATTTTATTATTCAGATGAGATGATAGAAGTATTTAATATAGCAAAAAGTAATTAGTAATTAGTAATTAGGTGGAAGTCTATTTCATACATAAATACAAAACAAGCGAGCCTTCGGCTCGCTTGTTTTGTATTTTATTATTAACAATAACTCACCAATTCATTCTATTTCTAAAGAAATTGGATGCAGTACGCGGAGCCTAGTAATTTTTAAGAGAAGGCGTACATATAGTACGACGACTCTTAAAAATTACGTAGCGACAAAGTAATGCGCCAATTTCTTTTGAAATTACCAAGAGAATGGTTCTGGGTTAACAGTAACAGTAGTCCTAGCAGAACCCGCCACTGCTCCAATTGAATTAATAGCTGTTATTTCAAATATAACATCCTGACGATACCAAGTTGTATTTTTAATTCTAGCTGGTATTTCTTGCTGGAAATTATTTGTATAAATCGGCATTGAGAAATCCTGTCCACATGGAACTCCTGCAATACTTACTTCTACATTATTTACACAGATAGCACGAATCTTAAATGAATACTGCGCGTAATTATTATATGAATAATTAGGTGTAGGAACATTCACATAAAGCCTGAAAGCTTCAGCTGAGTTAACTGGTGTCTTACTTCCTACAATACTTACTTGAGCAACCCCATAATGTGGACGCTTAATTGTAATTGGAGAAACAGCAGCACGGAAAGTAGAAGTAACACCTGCTATATCAGTAATAGGTGTAGTTATAACAATACTAAATGACCCAGTATTAAATGAACCAGTATTATTGCTATCACAAGTTCCTGAACAAACGGTGTCTAATATTTCTTTTGTAAGAACAAATGAAGCAGAATTTGTAGAAGTTACAGCAACTACTTTATTTATTCTTGAAGAATTATTTTCAAGAAGGATTTGATACTGAGAAACATTTAAATTACTTGTAGTCCAAGCTAAATTAACAGTATCTCCTTCATTATAAAGACTATTTGTAAGTGGAGAAGTAATTGTAAGAACGCCTGACTTCGGAACAATTCCATATGTGTAGCCAGTATAAGGACTATAGATTATATTAGTGCTTTGTATTTGAGTTTGGGTTGTAGCTGGAAGACCATTAAATGCTGGAATAGAATTATTATTTACAGTATTTATTGCCTGACCATTCATGGGAACATTCACAGCTAAATTAGCTACTGGAGATGTTGCAATTGCAACATTAGACACGACTTTAACAGTAGTTGGGGGATTATTGTATAGTGATGGATTAGCAGGATTAGGTGATACAACTTTTACAAACGGATCAAATTTATCTACATAAGTAATACCAGATGAATAGCTGTATGGTGAATAGTCATAAGAATTATATGACATTGATTCCCCTCTTACATCGTTATCACAAAGTCTTTCATTTATAGCATTACGTGTAGCTGGGCCAACATATCCAGTAGGATAAATAGCATTATCTATTTGAAAACGCTTAAGCGCTGACTTTGTAGATGGTCCAAAGTAGCCATTTGGTTGTACATATAAATAACCACCTTGACTTAACATACTTTGAAGTACAAAAACTTCATCATTTTCAGAACCTGAAACTAAATTACTTGTAATTTGTGTGTTGCATTGTCTTATAGGTGTTTGGTCGAAGTACGCTGCAGATGCAAAAACCGCAGACGATGCTAAAATCCCAAAAAACCCTAATACTGATATAATCTTTTTCATGGCCCAATCCTACACTATTTTTAATAATTTGTCAAGGCCTAAAACAGCTTATAATTTATGGAGTTTTTTGGTAAATTTCTGTAAAATTATCTTTAAATATTCGCACAAAAATTAAAGGACCTCATTTAAGGGTCCTTTAGTGAAACTAGCCGTTGGCGACTCATATGGCCAAAAACTGCTAACGAGTTGCTTTGCGGTGTTTTTTTTGTTGGCGGTTTCTCTTAGCCTCTTCCTGTGCGAGATATGAAGCAAAATCAGCAAATGACTCAAAAACCCTGCCGATTTCCTTGGCTACTTCGGTCATCATGGTAAAGGCCCTTTCCATCATCTCTTCATACTGTTCCATTGGACAACCGCAGGTCAATCCATTTTTCATTTGGTCACGCTCTTCTTCAGTCAGAGCGCTACCAGTTTCTGTTGGATCACCAGCTTCATCAAAGATTCTGCCACCATTGCCACAGCCACACATACACGTA
>Ga0208375_1004707_pt1 | contig 10538 bp, 15 predicted proteins | sample RifOxyD1_FD_184038 | JGI IMG/M metagenome (GOLD analysis project Ga0208375, IMG submission 184038) | Soil microbial communities from Rifle, Colorado - Rifle Oxygen_injection D1 (SPAdes) | ecosystem: Environmental > Terrestrial > Deep subsurface > Rock core/Sediment | place: Rifle, Colorado...
CAAGCCAACGGGATCACCCCCCAGGGGATCAAAAAACGAATCCAAGACCATCTGGTAGCCCCAGGGGCAGCTTCGGACAATCTGCCCCAAGGAGCGCTCAAAGGGGGCCGGGTGGACATGAAGGAGGTGCGCAAACTGGAAAAAGAAATGCGCAAGGCCGCCGAGCGCCTGGAATTTGAAGAAGCCGCAAGATTGCGAGACCAGATCCTCAAGCTCAAACAACTGGACCTGGAATTGACTTAAGAAGTAGCGAAACCGGTTAGTAACAAGCATCAAAGTGCATACGTGCCATAAAAAACAAGTTTGAGAGTTATTGCCAATTTCCTTGCTTTGATATAGTTTTGCCCTGGAGGATTAGCCTTGCCTCAACTCGTTTCACATAGCAATATCATCAATCATCCATACCTTTTTTGCACAATGATAAACTTCGCTGAAGCTGCAAAACGACATTTTCATTCAGCCAGAGAACTTGAACCTAAGGAAGCCCTACAGGGCACGACAGACCACCTGTTGGGGCTTTCTGTCGAGTGCGCATTAAAGGCAATCTTGGTACTTTTGAAGGTTGGGGAAATCAAAGATCAATATTTGCAGGTAAACGGAAAGAGGTCTAAAGGTCATGTGGACAAATACATCGGGGAGTATAACAACAGCATCAAAAATGCAAATTTTGAGTACGGAGATACGTCAAGCTGGGATGATTGGAAAGTGGACCAACGATATGCGGCTGACCAAGACTTCACTCCAGAGAAACTCAAACGACGCTTTGACAGCAGCTTAAAAGCAATGAAATTGCTTGAAAGTGCCGAAAATAATAACGGGGTAAAGTGATGATCGACTTCCATGAAGCTTTGGAAAACACCATCCAAGTTCTTGAGGATAGCCGGACACAGTTTCGAGGTGACTTGGTTATCTTACGGAATATGCATGGGCTCATTCGCATTTTCCTGGAAAATAAGCTTTCAGACGAACAGGTCCAAAACCTAACTGTTGCTTTGGAGCCCAAACTTGGGCCTTACAAACGGGAGATGCTCCTAGCTTTTAAAGAAGATCTCTTTGATTGGGAGCAATTTTTTCATGCCCCAGCAAAAAAATTGCTCCGCGAATGGACTGATACTCATACTCCAGCAAAACTTTACCTTTTAGAACGACAGGAGATTGGGGAAGATTGGGATCTCCCTCCCCTTATTATTGCAGGTGATACGAAAAATGTGGGTGGCTTCACTCCGCCAGTCCAAAGAGTTAATTTTTTTGGGATCAAGGGCGGTGTAGGAAGGAGTACTGCTTTGATTTTACTGGCACGATATTGGGCGAAAGCAGGAAAAAAAGTCCTGGTTTTAGACTTAGACCTTGAATCTCCAGGTGTTGGCCATAGCCTTTTGTATGCGGGATTACCGGACTACGGCCTTGTGGACTGGTTTGTTGAAGACGCAGTTGGGCAAGGGGAGGATGTTTTCTCCCAAATGTGGGGGGTATGCCCGATCAACTTTGAAAACTCTGGTCAAATCCGAGTTGTGCCAGCCTGGGGTGCGAAAACCGGGGATTATATTCCCAAATTGGCTCGTACTTATGGAGCCCACCCCGATGCACATGGAAACTTGCAAACATTTGCCACCCGTTTGGGTCGTGTTCTACAAAATCTAGAAAAGGACTTTCAGCCAGATTTGGTTTTGCTGGACAGCCGAGCTGGCATCCATGATATCTCGGCTGTCACCATCACTCGCTTAAATGCTCTTTCACTTTTGTTTGCAATCAATTCAGCACAAACTTGGCAAAGTTATGGTTTATTGTTTCAATATTGGCGGAGTAACTTAAGCCATCTTTCAAGTTTTCGGGAAAACCTAAAAATGGTTGCAGGACAATTGCCTGAAACGAACAAAGAAGCTTACTTGGAAACTTTTCGAGACTCTTCTTATAATCTCTTTTGCCAGATCTATGAAGAAGATGGTGACACTACGGACGATGCGTTCAATTTTTCTGTCACTGATGCCCTTGCCCCACATCAACCTTTAAAAATCGAATGGAATCGTTCTTTCTTTGGTGAAGAGTTTAGCACCGCCAACCTACAAGCCATAGATGCACAAATTGAAGCCTCTTATGGAAGTTTTTTCCATAATGTTAATCAGGTTGTATTTGGAGACTGGACATGACCAACCCCTCCGCAAACCCGGAACCCCTTGACCCCAAAAAAATCCAGTCGATCCTGACCTCGGAGCTTTTTGGCAGTTTGGACAGTTCACGACAGAGTTCTAGCCCAACAGTATTGTACCTACCAGGCTCCCACTATAAAGCCCTTAGCCTTGAGGTTTCTTTGGTTGTAGGGATGAGGGGAGGGGGGAAAAGTTTTTGGTGGAGCGCATTGCAAGATTCGGACTGGCGAAAATTGATTGGAAGGAAAATTTCTGAGCCCAGGCTAGAACATCAGACTGTATGTGTAGATGGCTATGGAATAGGGGATGATCATCCAACCTCTCACACATTCAAACAATTATTGGACCGCTATGGGGCACACTCCTTGTGGTGGGCTATCATTGCTTGGCAGTTGCTGAAAGATAAATTGAATACGCATGTAATGTGGTCTGAAAGAATCGATTTTATTCTTTCAAATAGAGAAGACATTGAACTACAAATCAAAAATTTTAACCGTCAAGCTCAAGCCGAAGAAAGATATTATCTTGTTGTTTTTGATGCCTTAGATCGAACTTATCCCCATAACTGGCAGGACTGTAAGAGTTTATTGAAGGGGCTTCTACAAAATATTCTAGAATTCCAGCCATATAAGCAGATTAAGCTTAAAGTTTTTGTCCGTGAAGATATGATGAAGGATGAGGATGTGACCGCTTTTCCAGATGCCTCCAAAATCAAAATGAACTCGGCGGAACTTTCTTGGACTACAAAAGATTTATACAATCTGCTTTGGACTTACATGGGAAATACCCCTGTAGCAGGTGAATTTTTCCGTTGTTCCCTAGAAAAACGGCTAGGCCTCACTTGGTCCCAGGAAAATAACATTTGGGTATTGCCAAGTACTTTAGAAAAAAATACTTCCCAACAGCGAGAATTGTTTCACCAGATTACCGGTCCTTGGATGGGAAATGGCCCTAAAAGAGGATTCCCGTACACTTGGCTGGTGAACCATCTTGGGGATAAACACCAGCGCGTTAGTCCGCGCACTTTTTTGTCTGCCATTAAAAATGCAGCTGAACTTTCCAAGGAACGAGGCTCAGAAAAAGACGGCCCATACGCCCTTTATTTTAAAGACATCCAAGAGGGTGTAGCTTTTGCGTCACAAACTCGGGTGAATGAGTTAAAAGAAGAATATGACTGGCTTGGATTAGTTTTTCTTCCCCTGCAGGGTTTGGTTATTCCTTGCAAAAGGGAAGAGATTTTTAATCGGTGGGAACAAGACGGTACCCTCCAGAAATTTCCAACAGAACCGGATCATCTTCCGCCTCGAAGTCTTGGAGCAGGCTCTCCAGGTTTGCTAAACGACTTGCTTGACATTGGTATCCTTAGCACTATGACAGACGGGCGTATCGATCTCCCGGATGTATACCGGGTTGGTTTTTCTCTTCGTAGAAGAGGCGGGATTAAGCCGGTAAAATAACCCCTTCTGAACACATTTCCCCATAACCATGGACCAACGACTTTCGGTCCTCACCCTGGGGGTGAGGGATTTGGCAGGAATGAAGGAGTTTTATACCTCCAAGCTCGGTTGGAAGCCAGTGGCCGAGGGGCCGGGGATCGTGTTTTTCCTGCTCAACGGCTTTTTGCTGGGCCTGTTTCCCCAAGACGAACTGGCCCAAGATGCAGGGCTGGAGCCCTCAAACCCTGCCCCAAAGGGTTTTACTCTGGCCCAAAACTTTGGTACCCAGGCCGAGGTGGACCAAGCCTTTGCCCAACTGAGAGCCCAAGGGGTGCCGCTCGTCAAGCCGCCAGAGTTGGTCTTCTGGGGCGGCTACAGCGGTTATTTTGCGGACCTGGAAGGCAACCTTTGGGAGCTTTGTTACAACCCCTATTTGGTCCTGGACCCTTTGGGCAATGTGCTCACTCACCAACCTATCGGCCCGGCCAACCCTTGAACCCAAAGGCGCAGAAAGGCTCTTGCCAAGGGCCTCCCTGGGGCCTAACTTCACCTAAGGCTTAGCCGACCTGGGGACTCCCGTAGGCCTGCCCCTGTTTTGAAGCGCTTTGGAATCACAGATGAAACGACTCCTGCTTTTGGCCCTTTTGGCCAGTCTGTCCGTCCTGCCGCTTGCAGCAAAGCCCTTGGTGGTGGCGGTGCAATACCCCCAAGCCTTTTTTGCCCAGTGGCTCGGTGCCGAAGCCTTTGACGTGGTCAACCTGACCCCGCCGGGGATTGAGTCCCACGAGTTCCAACCGGGCCTCCGCAGTCTGGCCAAAGCGAGTCGGGCGCAGCTGTTGATTTACAACAGTCCCCAGTCCGAACCTTGGGCGGCCAAGCTGGGCGAAGAAGTGGTCAAGCAAGGCGGAGCGGTCTGGGTTTTGGAGACCGACTTCGGCACCCCTCCCGGCTCGGACGCACAGTCCGCCAGCTCCGGCGGCCAAGGGTTCGGGTACGACCCCCACCTTTGGCTCAACCCGCTGTTGGCGGCAAAACTGGCCGAACGGTTGGCCCAAGAGTTGATCAAACTCCAGCCCCAGGAAAAGGAAGGGATCGAACAAAGGCTGGCGGGGCTCAAACAAAAATTGCTGTTGTTGGACCAAGCCTTTGAAGCCGGGCTTTTGAGCTGCAAGCACAAGGAACTGCTGGTCGCCCATGATGCCTATGGCTATCTGGCCAAGCGCTACGGTCTGAGCACCTACGCCCTGCACGACCTCAATGCCGAGTCTCGGCCCGGATTGGGCCAAATGGCTGCGGCAGTCAAGCTGATCCGCTCCAAGGGGCTCAAGGTGGTTTATTTTGAAGAGCTGGTGGACCCCAGGTTGAGCCTGACCTTGGCCCAGGAAACCGGCGCAAGGGCCTTGCCGCTGTACCCCCTGGACAACCTGGGACAGGAACAATTGGACCAAGGGTTGGGGTACTTTGAACTGATGGGGGAGAACCTCAAAAACCTACAACTGGGCCTGGGATGCAAGACCAACCGCTGATCCGGGTAGAGGGGCTGGGCTTTAAGATCGGAGGCCAGTCGATCTTGGAGCAGGTCAGCTTTGAGATCAAAAAAGGTGAGTATGTCGGGGTCCTGGGTCCCAACGGCGGGGGCAAGTCCACCTTACTCAAGCTGATCTTGGGTCTGCTCAAACCCAGTGCGGGGGAGATTTTTTTGTACGGCACCAAGGCCGCCAAATTCAAACAAAGGTACAAGCTCGGTTATGTCCCCCAACACCTGAGCCTTTCGAGCCCTGGGCTTCCGGCCACGGTGCTGGAGGTGATCCAAAGCGGCTTGACCGCCAAGCTGGGCCCCTTCCGCAACCTGAAGGCCGCCGACCACCAAGCGGTGGAACAGGCGGTGGAACTCTGCGCCTTGGGGAACCTTAAAAAACAACCCTTGGCCGGACTTTCGGGCGGGGAGCGGCAGCGGGTCTTTATCGCCCGAGCCCTGGCGGCGGAACCGGAGGTGCTGCTTTTGGACGAGCCGGTGACCGGCGTGGACCTCGCCTCCCAGGAGCGGTTTTACCAATTCATCGCCAAGCTCAACCGGGAATTGCAACTGACCATTCTGTTTGTGTCCCACGACCTGGGGGTGATCGTCGGCGAGGTTTCGAGCCTCTTGTGCCTGAACAAAACCTTGGTTTGCCACGGCCCGGCGGCGGATTCCTACAACGACGGGCTTTTGAACCAGCTGTACGGCAAGTCCACCCACAGCCACCTGCACCATCATCACCAAGTTCAAAAATAAATGTGCCAAAAAATATATAAATATTTTAGCTGCCAAGAGCACCTTGACTCATTTAAAACTGGAACTATTAGATTTGGGTCACTTGATTATTACCGGAACATTGAATGCCCAAACCGGCAAGATTCTCACGAAGGTGAACGCTTTTTCAGCTACAACAGCGACTCTGTCACAATGTGCGTAGGTGGGAAAAAGGTTCCCACAGTAGGTCCGATAGAGGGTGCTTCTAAAACAGTGAATACAAAATTATTCTTTATCTTCTCAGCTACCTATTCTTCATCTCAAAATAAGTTTGGTTCATTTTGCGCTCAAGTTAGATCGTTAGATATATTTAAAACAATTGTAGAAACAGCACTTAAAAAGGTGCTTCAAAGCGTTTCACTTCGCCTCGGAAAAGTTTGTTACTATGACCCCAACATTTTTGAACTTCAATATAGTGATGATGACCCAGTACTTTGCAAGGAAACACGTTTTTGCGAAGAAGAAGAGGTTCGTCTTTACTTTTCTCTGGATAGCTTCACCCTTTGGGCCAACCCTCAGGGAGGCGAATACTCCTATGCAATTGGGGCAATTGGGGACTCCAACTCTTCCATAAGGCTGCATTTTTTTAATGAGAATTTTAATTTTATAGAACTTAATATCCCTGAGATGGTCCCTTTAATTACACTTCACTAGGTACACATTGTTTGAAGCCTTGAGCTACGATTTTATCCAGCGCAGCCTTTGGGCCGGGTTGATCTTGGCCATGACCGCCCCTTTGATTGGCTCCTTTTTGGTTGCTAGGCGTTACAGCCTAATGGCCGATGCGCTGGCCCATGTCTCTTTATTTGGAGTGGGCTTGGGCCTGCTCTTGGGCATCCATCCCTTGGCGGCGGCCTTGGTCACCGCCATGTTGACCGCTTGGGTGATTGAGGGAATTAGGGAGCGGCAAGGAGGCTCGGCAGATACCCTGTTGGCCATTTTCCTCTGGGGAGGTTTGGCCGGAGCAGTGGTCCTGGTCAGTCTCGCCCACGGCTTTAAGGTCAACCTTTACAACTACCTCTTTGGGGACATCGCCGGAGTCCAGCCCGAAGAGTTGTGGGTCATTACCCTCTTGGGCGGTTTGGTGATCCTGGTGTTTTGGGCTTTTCGGAAAGAATTTTTTGCCCTTGCCTTGGACGAAGAGTTGGCCAAGGCCTCGGGGATCAGGGCCCGGGTTTACAACCGGGTTTTGATCCTGATGGCGGCGATTACGGTGGCCTTGGCGGCCAGGGTGATGGGGGTGCTGCTGATCGGGGCCTTGATGGTGATTCCCTTTTCGGCGGCGGCCAACCTGAACAAAAGTTTTTTTGTGACCCTGCTGGTCTCGGTGGGCCTTTCCATGACTTCGGTTACCTTGGGGATCGCCTTGTCCTACCAATACAACCTTGCCCCAGGCGGGACGATCGTGCTTTGCGCCTTGGGGTTTTTCCTGGTCAGTCTGGTTTTTCGCTCCAAAGCCTAAGGGGTCACGCAGGAGCCCAGGCTACCGGCCTTGCACAGCTGCCCTTCCACATACACCGCCCCTCCCAGTTTTGCTCCCTTGAAGGAGGTCATGGCCTTGTCCTTGACGTTTTTTAGGTTGGACTTGTAAAGCATTGCCCCGGTCAGGTCCGCATCCCCAAAATAGGCGTTGTTCAGGTCTGACTTGTAAAAAATCGCTTGGCCCAGTCCGGCGTTGGAAAAATTGCTGTTCCCCAGAATCGAATAAGAAAAATCCGCCCCCTGGAGCCTAGCCCCTTCAAAGTTCGCTCCCCCCAGGTTGACCGCCACCAGATAGGCCCCTTCCAGGTTGGCTCCGGCAAAGTTGGCCTTTTCCAGGTGGGTGCCCTTAAAGCCCACCGTTTTGAGGTAAGAATTGTCCCAAAGCACAATCAAAGAATCTGCCAACAAACCCACCCCCAAGTCCCCCCTTCTGGCTTGGGACAGCGCTTGGTCCGCCAGGGTTTGGGCGGTTTTCCCTTGTTGGGCTGGGCTGGGGGAGAAAAAATCGTAGCCAAAGGTGGCCTGTTTGCAGTTTGCCCCGGAAAGATTGGTCCCCCGCAGGTTGGCAAAGGTGAAGTCGGTCCGGGAGAAGTCGCCCTGGGACAGGTCGAGCCCCTCCAGGTCCGCCCCCTTGAGGTCGCAAGAAGGACAGCTGCGGTCCTTGATCGCCTGGAGCAACTGGGCCGAATCAAAAGCCAGCAGGGAAAACGGAAAAAGCCCTCCCAGGGCAAGCAACAAAATCCATCGTTTGTTCATCTGTGGGGTTCCAAAAAAGAGTTTTGCCCGCCGTTTTTTAACGGTCCAACTTTTGGTACTGGATCAATTTGGGTTTGGGCGGCGGGTCGGCCGGAGGGTTGGTTTTCCTTTGGTGGTGAAGGTACCAAGCGTAGAGCCCGCCCAACAGCACCAAAATGCCGGTCATCCAAAAGGCCATAAAAAGAAAAAAGTCCAACATGGTCTCTACCCTAGGTCTGGGAGTTGTATTTTGGTCCTTGCCTGTTTATGCTGGGTCCAACAGGCCGGCTCGGCCCCAAGCTTTGACCCCCCTCCAGGAAACCAGATGAAACTGACCCTCCAACTGACCGACAAGGACCTGTACCGGATGTTGCGGCACATCAAAATCGGCCACAACCGCTTTATTGACGGGGTCTATCTGATTTTTTCGCTGTTTTCCTTTTGTTTGGTGCTGGTCGTAATCACCCAAGACCTTCCTTACATTGCTGCCGCCGCATTTTGCGGCCCCGGAATCCTGTACTTTGGGATCTGGCCCTTCCTTATCGGCAAGGAAGCCAAAAAACTTTACCAAAACAAAGATGTTTTCTCCAAGCCGATCGAATACGAATTTAAGCCGGAAGGGGTCTTCACCCAAAACGCCCGTGGGTCCGAGGAAATCGCTTGGACCCGGTTTTACCGGATTATGGAATCAACCAACGACTACATTTTTTATTTGGAACCCACCAAGGCCTTTTCCATCCCCAAGTGGGCCATCGGCGGAGAAGAAGCAGAACGGGAGTTCGACAACATGCTCGTCACCTACTGCGACCCCAACAAAGTGTTCCGGGACTAACCTCCCCTAGCCCTGCCCCCCAAAAAAAATCGCCCGGCTGCCCTTGATCTCCCCTGGAGGTCCGGGGCCGCAGGTGGGTTTCCCCGCCTTCCCAGTGCTCTCCAGGAGTTCTAAGTTTCTTTTGGTTTGAACCACTCCCTAAACCCAGGGCAAGGCAAAACCTTGAACCTGAACTGAGGCTTTTGGAATGTTGCGGAGCAAAAAGGGCTTGGCTTGAAGAGTTGTGAAAGGCAGGGCGTTGAGCCCTGCCCCCAAAGCGACGAGGGAATCACCTAGCCCGGAGATTCGGTGTCCCCTTTAGTGGGCGCTTGTGGCCTGTAAAACAGGCCGGGTAGGAGTATGCTTACTTCTTCTCTTTTTTGTGTTCTTTCTTTGCTTTCTTGGCATCTTCTGCCTTGGGGGCAGCGGCTGCGGGGGCAGCTTCTTCAGCCGGTGCGGCCACGGTCGCAGCAGGAGTAGCGGAAGCATCGGCAGCAGGAGCAGCAGCTTTCATCTCTTCAGCCATCAAGGGAGCATTCAAGGCCAAAAAAGAAACAACCGAAACAGCCAAAATCAATTTTCTCATGTGAACTTCTCCGAAAAAGGCCCTCTTCGTTGTGAACAATCCACAAACCCAAGGGGTCCTATAGTACTTTTGACATTACTCGCTCTTTAATTCTTTTCAAGTGGAATTTAGAAACCCTTTTTTGGTCCAAACCAATCTTTTGGGGATTTTTAAACACAATCGACAATAGGATCATGGACGTAATCCTGCCTGTACCACCAAAAGTTCTACCCTTTTTTCGTCTTGGGGCTACCCGGTTTTTGGGGTTTTGGCCGGGTGGGGGAGCGTTTCTTGTCGGTTGCAGGCAGGGAATTCAGGAAACAAGGGAGATTGGGGGCCGCCTTTTCTTGGGACTCTGTACCAAGGCAAGAGTTGAGTGGTCGGGACCGTTTTTTTTAACCTTGTAGCGTTTGAATGTCCTAAAAATGTCCTATTTCAGGAGGAATGTCCCTTTAATATCCTGGAAGTACGGGAGTAAAACGGAATAACCTACAGCGAACCCCTGTCCATGAGGATACTATGTCGCTGTATGAAGTGAAAGGAATTGCATTCGCTCCCAAAACAAAGCGGATTCATAAACTAAAGGTTAAACAAAGAGGAATTGTTCCTTCTGAGGAAGAAATTTTGGATATCTTCCAGGTCGCCGCCGCCTTGAAAAATGGGAACCAGTTTGTGATTTCTGGCCCGGAGGGAGAGGTTAACGTTACGATTCAGCTCAAATCGGATAAAAACGGAAACCCGGTGGACAACTTGGACAGACTCCCACAGTTCTAAGCCTGCAGCGGTTTTGAAAAAGAGAACGGAGCCGATGCAATGGGAGCTTTAAGTTGGAGGCCTGAGGGAGAGGGCTGGTGGTACAACAGGCTAGTAATCACCCAGGGTTCAAAGCCTGAAGGTGCGTGGGTTTCTTGCCTCGTTGAGAGCGAAAAAGCGGCGCTGGGATCAGGGAGATTTTGAGGGTGAAGGTCCAAAGCCCCAAGCCCAAAAAATGCGGGGCCAAAAAACGCTGGGCTACAAATGCAAAAAGCCCAACTGCTGTGGAGCAATTGGGCTTTTTGTTGTTTTAATC
>Ga0208375_1004709_pt1 | contig 10537 bp, 15 predicted proteins | sample RifOxyD1_FD_184038 | JGI IMG/M metagenome (GOLD analysis project Ga0208375, IMG submission 184038) | Soil microbial communities from Rifle, Colorado - Rifle Oxygen_injection D1 (SPAdes) | ecosystem: Environmental > Terrestrial > Deep subsurface > Rock core/Sediment | place: Rifle, Colorado...
ATTCCATTATATCTAAAGTTCCTTGCCGATAGATGTAGAAACAAGATTGCTTCTGTTGGTCTGGTTGACACTGAAACCGCAAAAAACCAAATCACTGAATCTGGAAAACTTTCTAAAGAATTTGTTTTAAGCCTAGATGAAATAGTTAAAAATCTGGTCGTTGAACAAGGAAAGGCAAAAAGGAAAAAGCCACTGAAGTTTCCTGAACAGATAATCAAAGATATTGAGGATTTGTATACCAACGAAGAATTTTTACTTGAAGTTCAAGAGTATATTTCGCTTGGAACATGGTTGCCAAACTTAAAGGTAGATAAGAATTTTTCCACACCTAAAGCAGATGAGTTAAAAGAAGGTATTGTTAAATACATTGAAAGCTCTTTAAATAAATCTAATCCTGACTTTTTGGGTAAATCAGACTTGATTGAATTAGACAAAACTGGTGTATCCATGCACATATACAAAAAACTTGTTAATGTTAGCAACAAAAAGAAAATTTTTGATAAAACAACAGAGAAAAAGTTTGAAGAAGTATTTAAGTCTTTAAACCAAAGGTTTGAACTTGACGCTCCCCCAAAAGTGAATGTAGAAGAAAGTTAACTTAATTTTATTTGTTATACTTTGCCTGTGATTAAAAATATAAGCCACACTTTTAAACTTAAAGACGGTAGGAAATTAGGTTATATCGAATATGGTGATCCAAAAGGTAAACCATTATTTTTCTTTCATGGATGGCCAGGCTCTCGTTTTGCAGGAAAGGAAGCCGACCTTGCAGGTAAAAAACTGTGTGTAAGAATAATTTCAACGGATAGACCAGGAATTGGTTTGTCCGATTTTAAGAAAGATAGAAAACTTCTTGATTGGCCTGATGATATCGTTGAATTAGCAGACCACCTAAAAATAAGTAAATTCTCTTTAATGGGAGTTTCTGGTGGTGGACCGTATGTAGCAGTTTGTGCTTACAAAATTCCTGAAAGAATAATAAAGGCGGGAATAGTTGTTGGTCTAGCACCCATAACTAAAAAGAATTTAGAAGGAATGTCATCACAAGGAAATATCGGTTGGGCAAACTATCATAAATTTCCATTTCTAAGAACACTTTCAGCTTTAAATTCTGAAATTCTTTTTAAATATCTTCCTTTTCTGGGAAACTTACTTGCTTTCCCAACGAAACAAGATCGTTTGGCATATGTTGAAGCCGTCAAAAACAAATCAGGTGAAGAATCTAGCGTTAAAGAAGCATTTAGACAAGGTATAAAGGGAGCCGAAGACGAACTGCGAGTTTATACAGACGATTGGGGCTTCAAAGTAAAAGACATTAAAGCAAAAGTATATTTGTGGTATGGAGCAAAAGATAAGTGTGTTTCTTTGAATATGGCTAGGTATTACAAGTCTAATATTCCAAATAGTAAGTTATTTATTGACAAAGACGGTGGACATTTAGCTAGATACAATTTTGAGGATAAGATATTGAAAGTCTTAACAAGCTAATATCTTTTCTGAGATCAATGATCCATACTTTTCATATGTTTCTTTAGGCATCTCAATATTTAATTTTGTTTCTGCACGAATAGACGATTCATCAATCACATCTTTAAGATAATCACTTTTTAATAAGTAATCATCAACCTGTTCAGCGGTCAGGAGCTGAATTGTGCCAACCATAAACTTAGCAAAATCCTTTTTCCCCAAAACATCTTTAGCCTTTATAATGATTGGTTCATGAAGCTTTGATGGACTACCTTGCAAATATGAATTGTAGGTAGCAAAAAGATTGTCCATAAAAATATCTGGCGTAAATAGATGTTTTGTTGTTGAGAAAAAATGATCTAATACCCCAATGGATATGAGTAATTTGGTATCTGAGGACACCTTTGATTTTTTAATTCCATTAAACAAATCAATAAAGCTCATCGTCAAAACTTCTCTAGTAATAAAATTTTCTAATTCATATTTTTTCGGAAACATTTTACTGAAGATTAAACCAACTTTAGGTCTTTTCTTGTATCCATAACATTGCCACAAATCATCTCTAAGCAATGGTTTCATAGCTGTTCCTGCAAGGAATAGTGTTAAATCATTTATATCTGTATATTTGACAGGTTTCATTGTTTTTTCCAGTCTTTCGTTAGTTCTAACATCTTTTTGGCTTTATTATGCCAATCCAAGGTTTCTTCGCTTTTATCACCACCATTTATTAAAACAGAAGTTTTTAAATAGTAAGCCGCATATGAAGATTTAATTAGTGTCGACAAACTTTCAATTTCCATTTCAGATAGGTAGTGTATTCTGTCATATTCATATAGGACTTCATCATAAATCTTGTCTGCATCTTTCCAAGTGTCTTCTTGAAGGCAAAACCATGCTAAAAAAGTCGATAAATCTATAACTTTGGGGTCAAATGCCATACAACCAAAATCTAAAATACAGTATTGTCCGTTTGCATCCTTTTTAACATGTTTCCTCTGCATGTCACCGTGAATGACTGATTTTTTAAAGCCTGCTAAGTCTAATTTTGTAAACTCTTCATAGACTGGCTGAATCAAAGCATTTTGTTCTGGTGTAATTCTGGTTTTGTTCAATTCGTATTCTTTGCCAAAGTTTTTATTCCCCCAAGAATCGTATGTTTCAACAACTTGAAAGTTAAGTGTGTTTAATTTTGAGAGATAAACAGTAGCAATTTTAATATCGTTAAGGGTCGGTGTGATATTTTGGAAATTTTCACCCTCGAAATATTTAGTGATTATAAAATAGGTTTTTATGTTGTTGTCTTCGACAAAACCAAGGCCATTATTGAAATCCAATAAGATTTCAGTAGTTGGCAATCCTATATTTTTACACTCACGTAATATTTTTGTATAACTCTCTACATTTTCTAAACTTCTCTCTTCAAGAAATATCTTTAAAGCAAATTTTCCAGTAGAAGTTTCTAAAATAAAATTCGCATCTTCGTAACCTTCCATTATCGACAAAGTATTTTTGATTATTCCAATCGAGGGGAACAGTGTTTGTACATCCACTAAAAATCTATCAAACGGATGCTTTAGGTTTGTTCGTGCTAACAATTTGGATATATCATTCATTTTTCTAAAAATTTTTCGATCTCTCCCATTACAATATTGCATTCTTCTTGTGAATTCCTGAAACATGCCCCATATTTGACTGTCTTACTATATACGGATTGTTTGCGTTGGAAACTATCTCTTCAGTCCACTCAGGCTTAACTACAGTGTCGTCCAAAGCTATAAAAATCATAATCGGCTTTTTGATTTTCTTAACATCTTCAACGGCTGAATACTGGATAGCATCCTTAATGTGTGTATCTGGAATAGCAAACTCTCTAAATTTAGTAGGATCATTTGGTAAATCTCTTTTGGATACCCTTACACCGTTTACCCATTTATGCTCAGAACCTTCTTTGTCTGGTGGTGGACATAGAGCAACTATCTTTGTAACTTCAGGTATTCTTGCACCTGCAACGATGGAAGTAAAAGCACCGTTGCTATGTCCGATAAGTGTTATTTCCTCTGGATTTTGACCCTTATAAAAATCAACTCTTTCTTTTATTTGCTTAATAAAATTGGTGATTGTGTAATTCACTACACCTCCAGTTTTCCACAAATCGCACGCATCTAGTCTTTCAACTATATAACCCATACCTTTAAGCCCTTTTTCAAAAGTAGTCATATGAAGATAGTCTGGGGAATCAAGGTATCCTGGCAATAACAATGCAACTTTCATTTGTCACAATTTTAGTTCACTACAGGCCAAGAAGCAATTCTGATAATCGATACTATCTATGAAAGAGGTCCTCAACTTTTACCCCAAACTTTCTAGAGATTTTCATTAAGAGCTTTAAAGATGGGCTTCCCTTTCCCGCCTCAAGGAATCCAACATAAACAGTTGATATTCTTAACTGCTCTGCCAATTTTTCTTGAGTTAATCCATTTTCTTTTCTCAAACTCTTAATCTTTTTGCCCAATGCTTTTAAGGTTTCCTGCTTTGTTTTTGCCATATGTCATATTGTGCAATAACCAAACTATTTTTTTGATAAACTAGAATTATAGATATAGCCTCGAATATCCGTTGTTTTTATCTTCAATAAAGATTAAGATAATATCGAAGGTATTTATGAAGAAGGTAATAGTAATTGGTGTCGGATTATTTCTTTTATTTGTCGGAATCTCTGTTGCCGATCAAAGTAAACAAACCGATAACACCACAGCAAACCAACAAATCGACAAAAAGGTACAACAAGAAGAATTTTTAAAACTCTACAGAATTGCCTTATCAGGTATAAAAATATCTAACACCCTATTTTATTCCTCTCACAACCTTTTGGATAAAGCAGACAGGGCAACAATGTATGATTTTTTAAAAAATAGTGAGGATAAAAATGAACAACTAACGGTAAATTTTAAAACAGTAAGCGTAGACATAAACAAGACCCATCCAAGTCTAAAGGAATACAGAGTAGATATTGCTCAGTCTTTTGATGAACTTACTGGTGTCTTTGCACACAGACAGATTGAAGCTAAATATCTTGCTGACTACCTAAACACAGGCGACTTAGAAAGTTATCGAAAGGCTAAAGATGAACTCAACAGAACAGGCGAAACAATGTCGAATGCAGTTAGTAGACTTATTTTTGGTGTAGGAGAAAAGATAGGAATAGATACGAAATCAATGGAGGCAGAATACAAAAAAATTGATATCGAAGTTAAACAGGATTTTGAAAATAAATTCGGCAAGTTATAAACAACGAGAACATTTTAATATAGTTTTTCTTTTTAACTTCGAAGTTACGAATTCCGCTTCTTTTTGATCTTTAAACGGACCAATCCAAATACCATTTTTGATTGAAGGTTTATTGTGCATTCCTTTACCTTTGTTGCAGAGGTTACAATCCTCATCGTGAATTCCTACATAATCATGCGTCCAATTTTCATAGAGATAATACATACCCTACCTTGAGTATATCACCATAAATATGTTCAAAATTTATAGGTGTAAAATGTTATAAAGAGATTATGAAAGTTAAGAAAAACGATAAAGCTTACTTGCAAGATTTTAAAATTGATATTCACTCTAACAAAGATATCCTTTATCAAGAACTTGCTTTACTTTTCGACAAACCTAAATTTCTGAATCTACTATCAAATCTTAGAAAAACATATGACATAGTTAAACTTCTTCCTTTAGATAACTTCATTGAAAACATTGATGATTTTTATAAGAAAAACTATATCGAGGTAAAGATAGATTTATCGAAATATACCAAGATGCCAGAAATTGAAGAGTCGTTTCATGCATTTTTCCTTTTACTAGGTGGTAGCCCAACTAATTTTTTACCTGAAATGTTGGATGCAGAATGTAATCTTATATGCTTTGAGTTTAATCGACCTCCACATTTTGTAGATGCAATCACTCAAGCTATATGTTGTGGTGCAGTAAATGATACTTATTTCAAACCTACCGAGGCTCAATCAGTCAATTTCGAGGAAATGGGTGCTTGGCCTACTCTTGAGAGAGTCGCAATCTTTGTTTCTCCAACTTCTACATATGAAGAAGTAAAAGAGGAATTTAGAAAAGCAAAAGACATGATGAAAACTAACAAATATTTATCTTACTATCAACCACGAACCGATTTAACACCCAATATTAGGAAATACCGCCATTGGTATTGGGAACGGATAAAGGGAAAGACTTATCAAGCAATAGCTGATGAATGGGTGGATAAACACGAAAGCGAGAATACTACTTATCTTGACGTACTCAAGGCTGTGAAGACCTACGAGAAGTTACTTACTTCATAACCTGCAATTCATAGGCTTCTAAACTTCATATCTATTAAACAGGCTTCTTAATAGGCATATTTTACTTATTTATTATCAACGAAGATAAGGGTATGAGGAATTTTACAATCATACCCAATCAAGTATTTGAACCGTCACAACTATCTGTTCAATCTAGATATCTTTATTGCGTTCTATTAAAACATTGTGGCAATAAGAATGAATGCTTTCCTGGCCAGATAACTTTAGGTAAAACACTTGGATACTCAGGCAGACATATAAGAACACTGCTTAAAGAACTTATTAAAGCTGAGTTAGTATCAAAGATAAGATGGGGTTGGAATAGAAGTAATACCTATTATGTTGTTAAACTTCTCGACACAGACAGGATTCCAAGTACCTATCATTCGGGAAGTGAAGTTCCTGTCCATAACGAAACTGTAGTTCCACCTAAAAGTACTTATTTAATAGCAAAAGATAATAATAAATATAGTTTTAAGGGTAAGGAACAATGCAGAAAAAAGCTTGAAAGCATTGGACTTAAAAAACCAACAACTCTATTAATCAAACCTCAGCTAGATAAATCGATAAAGCCTTCAAAAAGTTTACTAATCAATAAGGAAAATAAAACGATAGATATCAATTTTTCACTTAAATAGAATGAATACAAATAATACATTTAAAAGTAATGAAGAGTCTCTTAGCCACAACTTTGGAGACTCTAATTTAAAAGTTAATGAGAATTGTAGTCCAATCTCATCCGCCCTTATATCACATGGAGAGATATCAAGTAAAACTAATAAATTTATAGAAGAATCTGGGATAGGTTGCCCGTTGCCAAAATCCAAAGATACTACCCCCCGTTTACAGGTAAGTGTTGATTTTGCTGTCGATCAATGGTTCCAATTTTTACTTGTTTACATCAACAACAAAAATAAAAAATTGGGTAGAGTTTTAGAACCGATGCGGAGTGATTTTAGCTTGTAACCAGGGGAGAATATATATGGAGACAACACAAACACAAATGAAGAAAGGATATGCATATTTAAGATGTTCGACCATAGGGCAAGCCGAAGAGGGATTTACTTTGGAAAACCAAAAGAGAACCATCTTGGACTACTGCAAATCTCACAATATTCAATTGAGTCATATATTCGAGGACGGTGGACGATCTGGCAGGACTGTAAATAGACCAGAGTTCCAAGAGATGCTTAAACAGATAAAAGAGCGAGGAATTGATTGTGTTTTAATTTACAAAATTGATCGTTTTGCAAGAAATGTAACCGACTTTTCAAGAATACGAAAAGAACTTAACGAAAAAGGAATAGCTTTAATATCTGTCATGGAAGGTGATTTATCCAGTGGCACTTCTTCACTTACAGCAAACATCTTTGCCAGCGTTGCAGAATGGGAATCTGATGTTAACTCACAACGCACAAAAGATGCTTTACTTCAAAAGTTTATTAATGGCTGGCAACCGACCCCTCCTCCATTGGGTTTTAGATCAGTAGGTGGTGAACACGAACAAAAAACCTGTGAACCTGATCCGTATGTAGCACCGATTATTAAACAGATGTTTCAGCTTTACAGTACTGGCGACTATAGCATGTCTACACTTCAAGATTGGTTGAAAGATAAGAATCTAATTTCTAAGAACGGAACTATTATTAGTTTCAGCAGGATAAATACTATTTTGAACGATCCTTTTTACTACGGTCTGATTCGATGGCATGGAGAATCCAAAATAGGTAAACATAAACCACTAATTTCTGAGCAATTGTTTAATTCATGTCAGTTCATGTTGGGAAAGCACAGGCACTTCTTAGTAAGAGAACGCAAATACGATTTTCTTCTTCGTGGCTTTGTTTATTGTACTTGTGGAATGAGATTAGTCGGCGATTTTTCTTTAATCAGAAGTAATCACAAAAAACTTGGTTATTATCATTGCCAAAAAAGATATAGTCGCGACTGTAGGCAGAAATACATCCAATCTAAAGTACTAGAACAACAAGTAGAAGAAAAAATCAAACAGTTTGATTCCACAGATGATTTTATTGAAATGGTCCTCAAACGAGCCAGAGACTACGTAAAAAGTGGCAATCAAAATAAACAAGGAGCTAGACAGGCTCTCATTAATCAAAAGACTGGCTGGGAAGTCAAAAGAGGTAGACTTGAAGATTTGCGAATTGATGGTGATATCGACAAAGATGCCTACGACAGAAAGCACTCAGAAGTAAATCAGCAGATTGACAACTTACAAACTCAAATTGACGAAGTTGATACAGAAGGGAAACTAGACATGCCTTTTATTGAAGAAATGGTCTCTCTGACTAAGGGGATCTTTAGAACTTATAAAAGCTCACCAGACCCCCTTAAAAAGCAGTTTTTGCGTCTCTTTTACGAGACCATCGTAATTGATAATAAAGCTATTACTAAAGCACAGCCTACACCAATTTACGATGCTCTTTTTTCTGCCAACATGGTCAGATTATTGAATACTCAGCTCCTCGGGTAGGATTCGAACCTACAACCTTATTCTTACAGAACCCCCCTTGTTACCAAAAGGACTGGACTATCTCATCACCAGAAACTGGTGTCAGGTGTATAGTCTCTACACATTTACGTATTTAAACGATTTAGCTCGGGATTGACCTTAAAAAGGTGTTCCCCGAATTAGCCTGATTTGCCTCCTGATATTACTATCAAGTGCTGCCTATTTGACAGGAATCTGCTCTGCCGTTGAGCTACCGAGGATTATACATTTAAAGAACACCATGATTATATCAATTAAGATTGATTTTTGAAACTGGAGTTAAATTTTTTTTGTAATTAGAGAGAAGTTTTAAAAAGATTGTGTAAATGATGAACCCCAAAGGTATAAAGAGTAGGGTACTTATAAGCTGATATTTTAAAAAAGGCAATCCATTAATGTATGAACTTACTAACCCCATTGCTGTTTTAGGATACATTCCCCAAGAATCAAGGGCCCAAACTCCAAGATTGGTCCAGAGAAAAAAGAAAATGTTTGATGAGATTCCTGCAAGTGTTCCCGAGAAGATTTTATTTAACTTTAAATTTTTAAATACACTAATAAATAAAATTGGTAGTAAAAACCCACTCCATGTGAATATAAAAATATTTGAATTACCGATTACTAAGTCTGAGAAAACCATTAAAATTACTGTAAGAATTAAGGCTAGTTTTCTATCCAAGTAAAACGCCCCCATAACCATTGCAAGTGTAACCAATTCAAAATTAGGACCAAGATCAAAAACTGTTCTTTCAAGAAATGCTAGAACAAATAGGGAGTAAATGAATATTTTTTTCATGATTTTAAAGATAATATCCGTTTAAAACTTTGGGGTTTCATATTTCCATAAAACCTTGTCATTTTCTTTCAATGTGTACAGGTCGGCCGCTTTGTCTCCTGAAACATCATTAACATAATAAATCCAAGCTTTTTTGGCTGTGCTTTCAAGATCTCCTATCTTTTTAACAAATACTCCAAAATCATACTGTTGGGTTTCTAAATATATGCCTTGTTTTTCAGTTTCTGATTTTAGTATTGAAAATGCAGTATCACCCTCTTTGGCTGTAATTTCATATTGGTTTATGTTTTTGTTTCCATAATCCAGAATAAGTGATGTTTTAAATTCTTGTACCTCTGGCACTGGGGTTGGTTTCGGTTGATTTAGCTTTAAATTATTCTTATTTGAGAGAAAGAAAATACCAATAATAGCTACGATTATTAGGTACCAATATTTTTTCATGGTCCTCATGGTAGCATCTGTGATAAACTTTTTAAAGTGGGAATCAAAGAAAAAATTCATGATAAGGCAAGTCTAATTAGAGACGTTGTAACTGCGGGCAATGATGGTGTGGTTACAACCTTTGCTGTTGTTGCTGGCTCTCTTGGAGCTTCACTTTCTCCATCCGTTGTCCTAATTTTAGGTTTTGCTAATCTCTTTGCAGACGGGCTTTCAATGTCAACTGGTGCATATCTTGGCGTTAAATCTGAAATTGAATTTGAGAATAACTCAGGAGAAAAAATAAAGCTAGGTAACAAACCCTTAATAAACGGTTTAACTACTTTTGTTTCATTTATAATTGCAGGACTTATTCCTCTTACGCCATATCTTCTTAAATTTGAAAATTCATTTTTAGTTTCAAGTTTTTTGGTATTTTTAACACTTCTCGTTATAGGTGTCTTTAGGGGAATTATAGCCAGAAAAAGTTTGATTAGAACAATTATAGAAAATATATTAATAGGTGGTGTTTCGGCTGTTGTTGCATATGCTGTCGGAAGTTTGGTTGAAAAGTACTTAATTTAAAAAGGAGGTGATTAAAGTGTCAAAAAAAGAATTTAAAAAATATTCAAAATGGTTAATGACAGGAGCTTTAATTGCAATAATCCTTTCAGGGATAGGTTATTTTGGTTTTGATTTGTGGCTTGCGTCAACCCAATGGTTACTTGTTTCTGCAGTCCTAGCTCTTTTCGGAGTTTATTTGAAGTTAGACTGATAGTTTGTATAGCTAAACTGAGGCCGGCGGTAATTGTGCGTTAAATTTGCGGAAAATAAATTTGACAATTTGAATTGTTGGTAGTATTCTTCGGCTAATCATGAATTTTAATCGAAAAGATATCTTTATCGGCCTTGTCATTGTTGCTGTGGTTATTCTTGGTGCAGTACTTTATAAAAGATTAAAAACACCAAAGGTTCTTCCTACCCCTGCTCCTCAAACAG